>ENA-OQBJ01000982-OQBJ01000982.1-human-gut-metagenome-genome-assembly--contig:-NODE-982-length-12658-cov-1.696513_pt1 | contig 12658 bp, 18 predicted proteins | sample MGYA00242743_ERZ504545 | MGnify/ENA primary metagenome ERZ504545 (study PRJEB26092, sample SAMD00036252) | human gut metagenome | host: Homo sapiens | study: EMG produced TPA metagenomics assembly of...
AGGAAGTCCTGGCTTGCTGCCAGCGCCTGCTCCGGTATGAGGAAGCGTATCCGCAGCTCGTGCGGGGCGCTGCGGCTTCGGAGGAACGCCGCGCGGCCTTTGCAAGGGCGTACAACGAGCAGCATCTCTCTTTTTCTGCACGCTTCTGGCGCCGTGTGCAAAATGATGCGGCAGCCATCGCAGCTCAGGCAGAAGCGCGTGCGGTACCTGTGGCTGACGCCGCAGGCCGTGATGATGCTGCGTCTCTTGCTATGGCTCCTGTTGCGGCGGATGACGTCATGGTGACGGCAGAGCTCAGGGAGACTGGCGAGATGGCCGATCCCGGTGCAGTCGCCCAGGCCTGCACGCTCCTGCCTGAGCTGGACGCCGCTTCCCTGCCGGATACGTACCTGGCACTCGCGGCCCTGGCCATCGTCCGGCGGGCAAGCCGCTGTCCCGGCTCGCCCCTCGCGCCGTTTGCCGAGGTGATGATGGCGCGCTGGCAGGCCGTGCTTTTGCAGGCAGCGCTTGAAGTACCGGAAGCACCGGAAGGACGTGGAGCCCAGATGAGGACGTACTTCCGGCAGCCTCGCAGGCAGAGGCGCCGGCACGGAGCTGGGCTGCGCTCTGGCCGCAGCTCCTCCGCCAGCCGCAGGCTACTGGCAGCGGGCCCTGGCGGCCAAGCGTGATTTTGAGGAAGCGTCTTTCCGAGAGCTTGCCGCAAGGCTCCAGTCCGTTCAGGATGCCTGGGACGCGCACACGCTGCGTTTTTCGGCGGCGGGCTGCCAGCCGGGCTGGCGGGCGGACGAAGCAGCAGGGCGGCTGGCCTATGGCGCGATGTCCTGCGAGCTATTCCTGAAGACAAGAAAGGCACAAAAGGCAGCGGACGGCACGGGGGGACAGCAGATGGCGGCGCAGGTGCCGCTGGCGTGCTGCCGCTATCCTGAGCAGGCCCGCTATATCCAGTCGGCCTGGCAGGAGGACGGGGAAGATGCCGCGCTCAGCCTGCAGCAGCCTGCAGGAGAGCCGTCCGCCTGGCCCGTGTTTGGCATCTATGATGTGGCCGATGGCATGCACCTGTTGCTGGCTGTATGCTGGCAGCAGGAAACAGGCGAGAAGCTTGCGGCCTGCCTTGCGGCACTCAAGCAGCGGGAACACCGCGTGGAACGCCTGGCAGACCATCGTGAGAACGCGTATCTCGCGTATCGCGCCGAGTTGCCGCCTGCCCTGCACCTTATGGCAGGCTGCCACCATCCGCAGTGGACGCTTTATGAGGAGATGGCCGAGACTATCCGCGAAGAGCTGCAGCGGGGGATTTCGGCCCGCCGTACCCCTGCTGTTTGGGAAGACGCGTATCTTTCTGGCTGCCGGTGGCCAAGGAGCATCGCCGGGCGGTGCGGCGCCTGTTCCGCAGCGTCTGGGGGCGTCTCTTTTACGAGCAGCATTATGAGCCGCTGCAGCCTGAGACCGACCCGGAGAAACGGCGGGCAGACGGTCGCAAGGCACCAATTTTGCCGTGGCCAAGGCTGGCAGATCGGCCTTTTCGCGTCGGCTGACGAAGCGCGCGAGGCCAGTGAGGGCTTCCCGCACGCGCTGTCCTGCGAATTCTCGAGGCAAGGGGCGGCCGAGGCTGGTGGCAGGCTTGCAGCTGGCCGCAGGGAGAGGGCAATCGCTACTTCGTCTGCGCCAAGGGACGCCAATTCACCGTCACGGCTGCGCCGCCCGCGGGCCAGGTACTCTACGAGCTGACCGCCTCGATGATGTCCTGTCCTGGCTGCGTGCGCAAAAAGCCCGTTTCCTCTCCCCATCGCCCCCAAAAGAAAATGCGGCCCGTCAGGCAAAGCGCGGGAAAGCCGATGTGGTGCAGACGGAGCAGCGTCCCTCTGTGCCTGCTTACGGGTATGGCCGACCCTTGTCCCCGGAAATGATGGCGCAGGCAAAACGCGAACCCGTATCATCAGGGCCGGCATCAGGGCCGGCAGAGCGCGCATCTTCTGGCGCAGCGTCTGATGGGAGCATGGGGCAGATGCCGGCATCCTCCTGTCAGCGCCAGCAGCTTCGCCGGCACCCTTGCACCTGTTTCGCGGCATCCAGTTCGACAAGCATATCTTCCGCCACGTGCCGCAGTCCTATCAAGAACGCTTCCGCAAATCCTTCCTGCAGCGGCTGCGCAAGATGGAGCGCATCTTCACGGGCGAGCGGCAAGCGGCCGGCAATGATTTCAAGCTGGTGGCCGGTGCGCGGGGTAAACGCGTCTTCAAGCGCCGCATCGGGGACCATCGCCTCAGCATGGTCTACCGTGACGGCATCCTGACGCTTCTGGCTTTGAGCAGCCACGACCGGCAGATGGTCGACATCCGCAAGATCCGCGGCAAGAGCATCGGCTACGTATATTACGATGTCGAAGATTTCCTGCAGCAGCTCGATGCCTGGCAGGAGGTGCGCCAGCAAGAGAAAGCCCCGTCTTTCGGAGAATATCTCGCGACGCCGCAGCATTTTGTCTACGATGAGGTCCAGCAGGACCTGCTCGCGGACGGGAAACGCCAGGATGCGGCCTGGAATCTCTCGATTGTCGGCAATGCCGGTGCCGGCAAATCCGTAGTCGGCTTGAAGTGGATCGAAGACGAGCTGCAGAAGCCCGCGGCCCGCTGCCTGTACCTGACGATGTCCGAGAACCTCGTTTATACGCTGGCCTATGAATTCCAGCAGGCGGCGGGGAAGACGGCCTCTTTTGCGGCGCAGCAGCCAAAGATCATGACGACGTTCGATTTCCTGCGCGAGCATGTCAAGCAACTCTATCCGCGCCTGCCGGAACGCTGCTTGCTCAATGCGGCGCAGAGCCTGGCCGTTTTCCGCCGGTTCTGGCGGGAACAGGTCGACTGGCGGCAGTTCTTTGCGGCGGCGGAGGAGGGCGGCGAAGAAGAAGCGACGCTCCTCATGGCCTGGCGCGAGATCCATGGCATCATCAAGGGGGCGGCCCGCTGGACGCTGACGGAAAAGCAGCTTTCGCCCGCGCCTTTCCTCGACGAGGGCGACTACCAGGACCTCCTGGCCCGCGAGAAGAAATCCAGCCGCCGGGATGCGGCCTGGGTCCGTGCCTTGTACCGCGTATTCGGTGCCTATCAGGAATATCTGCATCGCCACGGCCTGCTGGATGACAACGATGTGGCCAACCGGATCCTGCAGGCGGATATCCCGCCGGATGGTTCCGCCTATACTTCGGCGTTCATCGATGAATGCCAGGACCTCACGCAGCGCGAGATCTTGGCCATCTTCGTGCTGCTCGACGGCACTAGGGCCAAGCGCCTGGCCTCGGATCGCTGCCAGATGGTCCAGCCCACGTACTTCCAGGAATCCTGGATGCGCACGACCCTCAACCGGCTCGATGCAGCACGCGGCCGCCAGCTGACGCGGGAGCAGTGCCGCCCGCGCTACCTGCGCTACAATTACCGTTCCAGCCGCAGCATCATCGCGTTCCAGGATTATATCCTCCAGCATTTCCGCCAGAGTCGCATCCTGACGCTCAAGGAAGCGGAACTCCAGGCTATCCAGGTGCCGCCACTGACGACGGACGGCTGGAAACCCGTCTGGATCCTGCCGACGGCAGAGAACCGGCGCCTGCTTTGCGAGGAGCTGTGGCGTTCGCTGCCGCCAAGCGATCTCATGCCCATCTTTGCCTTTGCGCATGCCCGGACGCGCGAACAGCTGGGCATGACGGAGGAAGACACCGTCACGGACGTGCTTTCCTGCAAGGGCATGGAGTATCCGGCCGTCTTGCTCTGCGATATCCTGAGCGATATGGCCTTTGACCCGGCGATGGCCTGGAAATATTTCTACGTCGGCGCCACTCGGGCCAACCGGGGTCTCCTGATCTATGAAGAAGCGGCGCAGCCGGGCAGCCCGCCGGACGCTTCTTGCAGGGGCTCTTGAGGCAGGCCTCATCGAAAGCGTCCAGGACCTCCGGGCATCCGGCCTGATGCGCGCCATACCTGGCTGGACTGCCTGAAGCAGCGCCTCAGTGCCAGCGACAGCTACGACCGCCTGGAAACGGCCGAACAGGCGCTGACGTTCGGGCAGTATGAACTGGCCTGCAGATTTTCCTGCGCGAAGCACACGACTCCGACATGATCGCCTACTGCAAGGGCAAAGTCCGGGAAAAGCACGGGGATTTCCCTGGCGCCCTGGAAAGCTATGCGGCCATCTCCCGGCAGTGGCATGATCGGGGCCGCAGCCGCAGCAACAGCGTGCTGACCTTGCTGCGCCAGCCGGAGATCGAGGAGCCGGAATTCCTGGCGGCTTTCCTGCTCGCTCATGAAGGGAACCGTCACCTGCTGCAGCAGGCACAGGCGGCCTGGCAGTCCCAATACGGCACAGACGGCACAGACGGTACAGCTGGCATGGACACGGGAAACACGGGCATGGCTGGCAGCGGCCTGGCAGAAAAACCGGCAGCAGGAACGCCCCTGGCTGCGGCCGCACAGCAGGAGTTCCAGCAGGCCTGTCACAGGCCCTGACCCGCTATGCTTTCGCCGCGCAAGCCTTTGCGGCCTGGACGCAGCAGCTGCAGCAAGACACAACCCTCAGCCTGGCACGCATCCCCAGGATCCGGCAGGCCCTTCAAGACCTCAGGGAGTTCGGGGACAGCCAGGTCCATCGAGAAGGAGAAGGCCGGCAAAGCAGCCGGGCGGCGAAAAGGAGCAATAAAGGAATAATGAAGGAGCAAACATGAAGCAAATATCCGACGTATCTGACGTATCCAACATATCCGGCGCAGCTGCAGCAGCCGCCGCATCCTCCGCATCCGGCTATGACGGGCAGCTGCCTGCGTCCCTGCCGCAACTCTGCGCCTCCCTGCTGACTTACCAGCAGGGGATGGAGGCCATGGACGACTGCCTGGCGGACTTCTTGTCGCTGCTCGATGCGCTGCGGCAGGACCTTCGGCGTGACGACACGCGCAGCCGCTTCGAGGCGGCAGAAGGAGCCGTGACCCGCCTGACGCAGCAAGTGGAGCAGTGCGCCGCCTCCCTGGCAGCCATCCGGCAGCATCAAGCGGGACTTGCCGAATCCTTCCCGAAGATCGAAGAACTGCGCGACGCCATGCAGCATTTCGGGCAGGCCATGGAACGCTTCCAGCAGCAAACCAACAATTTGAACCGCAAACTCTACAACCGGGACTTCCAGGCCATCCTCAAAAGCATGAATGAACGCGCCGCCGACAGCCGCAGCCAAGGAACCTATGCCTATCGTCACATGACCAGCCAGGACTACGACATCCTGACGTACGAATATCAGGCCATCCTGGGGCAGACGACGGAAGACCCCGACGAGGAAAACCGCGGGGAAGCTCCGGAGCATCAACTCCCGCAACAAGATCCTCAAGAGCCTGGGGAAGGGCATGAGGAGAAGGACGGGGAAGACGAGAAGGACGGGGAAGACGAGAAGGACGTGACGCCGGACCGCTGGGCCAATCTCCAGGCCTTCCTGCAAGCCGCAGGCCGCCTGCTGGAGGACACACCCTTGACCCAGCAGGAATACGAAGCCCTGCAGCGCCTGGTCGAAAAACTCGTCCACAGCCACCACGAAGCCAGGAGCCGTTTCCTGGCCGACTGCCTGGCCGCAGGCAAAGCCAGCCAGGGAAAAGCCAGTCAGGGAAAGGAAGACTCCACACGTATAATAAGCGAATAAGAATCAATATCAAAAGAACAGCGGCTGCCTGGAAATCCCTGCAGCACAGACAAAAAGCCATCTGGCTATACGATATGCATCACCGTCAGCGGTTCGTCATATGCCATATCATTGCCGGATGGCTTTTTTGCACCCATTTCTCAGGCCTGAATCTCAGCATATCACTGTATGGTAATACTATATTTAGTATTACTTGATAATACCAAAGTATATAAGAAGAATAAAACAGAGAGGATTGCAGGAAAGCCTAAGGGAATCAAGGGAAAATAAGGAACATTCAATGGCAGGAATATAACGGTTCAGTAGTATTTTTAGGTATTATTTGAGTATTACCAAAGAACGAGATAGATTCCGTTTTTATATTTTACTTCCGATAAGTATAAATTATCGGAAGTAATTTTACGACAAAAAATGGCGAAAAAATCCATTGAAATTGAATCTGTTGTGTATGAATCTGTTGTGTACCGTCCGACTGCAAAAAGCCCCGACACATCGATCATGCGTCGGGGTTGATGGTCTGCAGCGAATCCTGTCATGGAAGATGCCGTCCAGGATTCATGTGTATCGGACGATGCCTTTCCTCTTTTTGCCAGAGGGGTCCTGGCAGGGGCTGTTTTCTTGCTATTTCTTGCTATCAGGAAAGGAGCGCGGCGATGTCTTCGGCAAGCTGCTCTTTCGTCAGGCGGCTGCCCTTGAGGAGGTCGTTCACGTCGTAGCGGTCGTAGAATTTCTTTTCGTAGCCGTAGCTCTTGACGCGCATCGCACTCGTGCCATAGAAACGTGCGACCTTTTCCCCGAAGCCGCCTGCGAGGCAGCCGTCCTCGAGGCGTGATGACGAGTCTGTGATCTTCTTTGAGGCTCTCGAGCAGTGCTTCGTCGAGGCCGGAGGTGAAGATCGGGTTGATGACTGTGACGTCGAGGCCTTGCTCGGCGAGCAGGGTCGCCGTTTTCCTTGGCCCAGGCCGAGGAATTGCCGAGGCCGAGGATGGCCGCCTGGCTGCCGCGGTGGATGACTTCCGAGCGGTTGAGTTCGTCATACGAAGTGCGGACGGCCGGCTGCTCCTCTAAGCCTTCTGGGACGAGGACGGGCACGCGGATGGCCACGGGATGTTCCGTCTGGCGGATGGCCCAGGCAAGCATCGCCTGGTATTCTGCCGGGGAAGTCGGCGAAAGGCAGACAAGCTCGGGATATTGCTCATCATCGGGATGTCGAAAAGGCCGAGATGCGTCACATCGTTCAGCGCAAAGGCCGACGCACCGAAGACGAGGAACACGGCCGGATTGCCGTTGATGCAGACATCCTGTGACAGCTGGTCATAGGTGCGCTGGAAGAAGGTCGAGAACGTGCCGAATACAGGACGCGCACCGCCTTTGGCCAGGCCGGAGGCCATCGCCACAGCTGCCTCCTCTGCAATGCCGACATCGACGAACTGCTGCCCGCTTCAAGGCGCTGTTCCGCCTTGAAGCCCATGAGGCTCGGCACGCCCGCCGTCAGCACGACGAGATCCGGGTCATCTTTTATCGCCTGCAGCAGGTACTGGACCGTCTGCTGGGCATACGGGTCGACATAGGGGATCGTCTCCTCACCTGTCTCCAGGTCAAACGGCATGTGCCAGTGCCATGCTTCGCGGTTCTCTTCGGCGAAGCGGTAGCCCCTGCCTTCTGCGTCACGATGTGGACGACGACAGGATGGTCGATGCCGCGGACTTCTTCGAAGGCCTTGATGAGCGCTTCGACATCGTTGCCGTCCTTGACAAAGCGGTAATCGAGCCCCATCGCACGGAACAAGTTGTTCTGTGCGCGGCCCTCTGTCTCGCGCAGCTCGCGGAAGGCGTCGTACATGCCGCCGTGATTCTCCGCAATCGACATGTCGTTGTCGTTGACGACGATGATGAAATTCGTGCCGAGTTCACCGGCCACGTTGAGGCCTTCGAGTGCCTCGCCGCCACTCAGCGAGCCATCGCCGATGATCGCGACGATATCCTCCTTGCGGCCTGCGAGGTCGCGCGCCTTGGCAAGGCCAGCAGCCAAAGCGATCGAAGTCGACGTATGGCCGATGTTGAAGAAGTCGTGTTCGCTCTCCTGCGGGTTCGTGTAGCCCGAAACGTCATCGTAATGCGCGGGATCTGTATACGCCTGCTGACGGCCTGTCAGCATCTTGTGCGGGTACGACTGATGTGACACGTCAAAGACGAACTTGTCACGCGGCGAGGAAAAGACTGTATGCAGGGCGACCGTTGCTTCGACAAAGCCGAGATCCGGCCCGACATGACCGCCATGCACACTGGCACGCTGCAGGAGTGCATGGCGCATCTCAGCGATGAGCTGCGCGCGGCCTGAGGCATCGAGCTGCTTGACATCATCGGGGCTTGTAATGTGTTCGAGTATCATGGATTTGGATTCTCCTATCTGTATCTATCTCAATATCGATCGTGAGTATTGTTCGCGATCCTTCTGTTTAGCGGAATAGAGACAGCATACCCCTTAAAGTATACTTTAAGTCAAGCCTGAAATTCGAAAAATTTTCACTCCCGGATCCCATGGGTCATGATGGCACGTCCCCTCCCCACTTGGCTGCCGCATGCCCTTTTGCTTCAGATACGTTTACTTCAGATAGTGGTCAAAGAAGTCCGTGATGATCTTGAGTACAGGCTCCTGTACCCAGTATTTGCCGCCATGTCCGGCACCGGTGACGAGATACCGTTCACTCGGGATGCCCTTCTGCTGCAGGGCCTGGAACAGGAGATCCGTCTGGCTCGGCGAGACGATGGTATCGGCTGTGCCGTGCATGAGGAGCATCGGGGCACTCGTCTTGCTGATGTAGTGGATGGGGTTCGCGTCATCGGCTGCCTGCTTGTCGGCCAGGATCCCGCCGTCACGGCCGCCGAAGACCGGCGAACCGTTGACCCAGAGGCTTCCGTCGCACCGGCGGAACGATGTCTTGCCTGACGTCTGCCGAGAAGTCTGCACCGACCTGCGTGAGGTCCGAGAGGCCGTAGAGGTCGACGGCTGCCTTGACATCGCTCGTGACCTGGAGATTCTCGCCTTTGTCGAACGTCTTCGTGCCGCTCGTCGTGCCAGCCATGGCCGTCAGATAGCCGCCGGCACTGCCGCCGACGATGCCGACGCGTGCAGGGTCAATGCCAAAACGGTCGGCATTGGCTTTGAGGTAGCGGATGGCAGCCTTGACGTCTTCCAGGGGCTCCGGGAACCGCGCGGTGGGCGCGACACGGTAATTGATGCTGCCGACGACATAGCCGTGTTCGGCCAGATGCATGCGGAGCTGGAGGCCGTTATCCTTGTTCGCGTTGATGAAGCCGCCACCCGTCACGAATACGATGGCAGGCTTTTTCTGCTGCGTTTTCGGCTGCAGGATGTCCATCTGCATCGGCACATTCGGATAGCCGCGGCTCGGTACCTGCTCATAGACGACATTGGAGATCAGCCGATTTCCGTCGTTGTCGCCGGGACAGTGAGTACCTTGCTGTCCACGTGGCCAGGCATATCCTTCGTGGCCGAATCCACATGGACCTGCGGCTTTTCAGGTGCCGCGAAGCCCAGCGGCCCAGTGAGCATCAGCCCGCCGGTCACCATGCTCATCAGGGCCAGCTTCATCATCTTCTTGTACATCGGTTTCATGAAAACAACTCCTTTGTATGGCTTTGCTTCTATTTTCAACGCCTTGGACAATTGCCGCCAAATGACGCCAGGTGTCCTGGCAGGCTGCCTCACGGGGTCGTGCGCGACTGCCAGATGGCATACGTCGCAAGCTCCATGCAGGAAACGCGTCCTTTCGGGAGGAAACTGCCCGTATCCATCAGGATGACATGGCACCCGTCAAGGATCTGCGGCACGGGCGGATAGCCGATGAGCTGCACGGGCGTATGCCCCATCACCAGCACGGCTTCGCTTCATACTGTTCCGGCTGCACGGCAAGCACGCGGGACCAGAGCAGGTCATCCTTCTGCTGCCGGGTCAGCGGCGCATGCGGGTCGATGCTGCCATGCGAGAAAAAATACGTCTGCCCCCGCCATTCCTTCTGGCAGGAAAGCGGCATCTGGCGGATGGCTGCAAGCCAGGCCCGATGGAAAGCCAGCGGATCCTCAAGCTCCTGGATCTCAAGATACGTTTCCTCGCCGCCATTCCCACGCCAGAGCATCTGTGCATCGCATGCCGATATATCGTACGTGATGGCGCCGCCGAGATCCGATTCCGTCTGCGCGGCAGCATCCAGGTACATCGCATCGTGGTTCCCGCGCAAGAACGTCATGCCCGGCTGCCTTGATGCGCCATGACCCATTTCATCATCGGCACATTCTGCCTGCCCCGGTCGGTGTAATCCCCGAGGAAAACGACCTCGTCCTCTCCGAGACGGAAACGCACCGCCTCCCAGACTTCCTGGAACCGGTCAAACCTGCCATGGATATCCCCCACGGCCAGCAGTCGCTTCCCTGTTTGCTTCCCTTTTTCCTCCATCGTCGCTCACCCCCCCCTTCAGGACTCACAAGGCCTGCCGATTGTGCTTCTCTTCGGCAGGCCCCTTCTTTTCGCGACTTCCAGCGATTTCGTGATGCATCCTCACCGGAACAAATCCAAGATGCTGAAGGTCGTTTTCTTGTAGATCTTATTCTTGATGGCCCGTTCCGGGTTCTTGAGGAAACCCATGCCCTTCTGCCCGTACCCCGGGATCAGTGCGCGCTTGACCGCGCGTTTCGCCCGTCCCGTCGTCCTGGCCTTGAGCATCTTGCTCAGAGATGGTGTCCGCATGCCGATTTTCATGGCAATCGCTCCTTCCTGTGCTTCTCGTGTCTTCGCCTTGTCATCCAGTCATTCCCGGGCAGTCATTCCCGGCCGGACTCAAAAAAAGAAGTCTGGACAGCCCCCATGCCCAGCGCCGTCTTGATGCCGATCCTGAAAAGGGAGCAAACATGGTGAGCAGGACCAGGATGCGGCGCATCGCATCCGTGCCGCCGAACCGCAGCGACACATGGCCCTGGAAGCCCGTGATGCGCTGCCGCTCCAGGGCAAAGACGGATGACTGCAGCTGATACCGCGTCATGGCAGTATGTGAAGTGAGCGTCTCAAGCAGCCCCTCGTCCTCGATGCGGATGTCCGGGCAAAACGCATTCCAGCGCATCAGCAGGCTCTGCAGGATGAGCCGGACTTCCGGGAACAGCAGATATCGTCCCTCCCGTTTGAAACTCGTTGGCGACAAAAAGGAAACCATCGCCTCGCATGGCACCGTTTCCGCACCAAAGGCCATATCAGCAAGATCCTCAAACGAGCATTCCTGGACGAAGCGGATTTCGCCCAGATGAACCTCATAGCCTTTTTGCCGCAGGAAGATGGACCGCCTTCCTCCAGACCGAACAGCAGGGCCTGGGCGATGCGGTCTGACATCGTCCCCAACCGCCAGACGGGACCCGTTTCCCGGTCAAAGAAAACACACTGGCTGTAAGGGCGCAGGCTCTCCCGATGAAGAGCCCCGGCCAGCTCCGACGGCAGATGCTCCATCAAAGCCCCGTGGAAAACAGAACCCATCGACGGATGGATGCGTTTCCCTTTCGGCAGGAAAAGCGGTATCTCAAACAATCTCAGCATCCTGTCACCTCCCCTATCTGCACCAGCTTGAATCAGATATATATATCCTTCGACGAAATATCAAGATATCCTGCCAATCGTCACAAGATGATGACATCCTCGAGCTGTTTCGTTTCTGCTCCCCAGGCTCGCACCATCGTATGGTTTGCCAACAGATAGATCCGCAACGAATCCGTTCGCGCATCAATCAAACGCTGTGCTTCCTGCACCAGTGATTCGTATTTCCGCCTGGTCAGGAAGGCTTCAAAGGCAGATTTCTGCACACGCCGGCCATAGCGTTCCAGGCATTTGACCATCCTGCTCCGGCGCTTGTTGTCGACGATATCGTAAATGGCTAGGACGATATAATGATGCTCATCTTCAGCGATGAATTCTGCTTCTTCATAATCCATGTCACTCACCTCAACGCAGGGAAATGGGTTCGTACATCTCGGTATTCTCAGCCATCAAGGCTGGGCATATTGTGCGATCTGGCGGGCGATGCTGTGCCGGTACGAATGGATCCCTTCCGTATACTGGTTCTTTGTCCGCATCTTTTTCTCGTATGCGCGCAAAAAAATAGCACGTCCCTCCCGTGTCAGGAAAGTGCCTTGCTCTTGTTCGTCGTAGGCGGCTTTCTCGAAATGCTCCAGCCGGATCTCATGATGGTTGACCAGCGATAACACCATGGAATCGACAATCACGGCCCGCCATTCCTCCATCAGGTCCGAAGCCAGTGCCGGATGATGATTCTTCGCCCTCGTAGTCCATCAGTTCTTCACTGCTTTGAGCGGCGGGGATATGACGGCTGCTGGCGAGATTTGCCGGATGCTGTCCTGCACGTCGGCCGATTCCGCATACCGGTTGTATCGCCGCAGGATTGTCAGCTGATTATGGATCTTGGCCGCAATGCATTTCTTGGCGATATCCAGGTAGAATTTCCCGCCACGCTGCAGGACTTGCTTTTCCTGGCGAAAGACATTGACATGCCGCGTGGATTCCAGGCGCCCGAAGAATGCCCCGCGGCGCGAGAGCCAGGTGACCGGTATGCCCAGGCGAAGGAATTCGACCATGGCCCGGGATGATACCTGTACGGAGTCGATGATGACCAGGCCGTCCAGTACAGCTTCGGGAATCTCCATGAGTTCCTGGTCGTTCTGCCCCACGATAAAGCTGCCTCCACGCTTCCGGATAAAAGCGCCGTCTTCCGTAATGTAAACAAAACTCATTGTCAAGCCCCCTTTATACGTTTCCGTCCTGTCGGGGTTGTTGGTTTTAAATTTGATAAATGGGTCGAAGTTCGGTGGCGGTGATGATGAGTTTCCGTCCGTGTGCGGGGGTTGTGGTTTTGAAATACGTCGCTGTACTTGCTTGATGACGCGATGGACACGGCGGGTTTCCGTCCCTGTCGGGG
>ENA-OQBJ01000983-OQBJ01000983.1-human-gut-metagenome-genome-assembly--contig:-NODE-983-length-12648-cov-1.718233_pt1 | contig 12648 bp, 15 predicted proteins | sample MGYA00242743_ERZ504545 | MGnify/ENA primary metagenome ERZ504545 (study PRJEB26092, sample SAMD00036252) | human gut metagenome | host: Homo sapiens | study: EMG produced TPA metagenomics assembly of...
CTTTTCCACATCATATGTACCCACTTCCAGGGTTGCCTGCGCTTCTGAAACTTCAAATGTTGTCTGATCCAAAAAGATCTGCTTTCCATTTACAATTCCATATACATGAACCAGATATTTTCCGGCTGTTTTATGATTCTTGATCGAAGCCTCTGCACTCCATGTATTTGAAGACGTTTTTTTTCCTTCATACCATACCAGATCATCCTGATCGTTTCGTTCACTCCACACTGCAAAATTAACGCTTGTTGCTTTTGCTGCTTTGTGATTTTTTAAGGTCAGCTGATATGTCGTTTCTTTTCCGCTCTTATCCTCTGCTGTCAGTTCGTCCTTCATTTCACTCACCTGCTGGGATGTCATCGCAACGAATGTCTGTACTCCATTGTTATCCATCACATATACATGAACATTATAGGTACTTCTATTGTTGTGATGATTTGCAATATCTACATGAACTTTGTAAGTACCGTCACTCTGCCTGTCTGCAAAATACCAAATCAGATCGCCCTGATCCGGCTCACTCCACACCGGAACTCTGACAGATTCCACTCCTGCCGGAACTTCAACATTTTTCACAATAACATCAAAAGTTCCCTGATTTGCATTATAATTTTGAATCTCCACATCTGCACTTGGTCCAATCACCTTAAACGTTGTTTTCCCAAGGAATACCAGCGTTCCACTTGTCAGATTTGCATAGGCATGTACCTGATAAACAGCTCCAACCTGTTGATCCGGAATACTCACATCCGCTTCCCAGACTCCGTTCGATTTCTGCTGAGCTGTAATCCAGCGAATATCACTTTGATCCGCCTTGTTCCATACCGGAAACTGTACGACATCCACGTCATCCGGCATATCTGCAAACTTCAGCTGAACCCGATACAAATCACTTCTGTTGTCAACAGAAGAAACCTTTAACGTAGAAGTAGTATTACCCGAGACTCTGAATTCGGCCTGGCATAAATTCGATGTCGTATTCCAATTATATACATGAACATTATATTTTCCGGTGGACTTCTTATGATTCTGAATATCAAAATTGATAACTCTTGCAGTTCCCGGCAAAGAATACCAGACAAGGTCGTCCTGACCGTTTTCTTCACTCCACACTGCCACTTTGTAACCATTTCCAGAACCACTCACCTCAATCTGTGCAGTTCCATTAAAATCATTTTTATTTTTAATCTGCACAGTTGCCTGCTCGTTTCCGTTATTGCCTTTGCTGAACCCGTAAGTTGCTGCAATTCCTGCTGCATCCGCTTCTCCCAGCTTTTTCAGGAAATTCTCATCTTTCAATTTCGCGGCATCAGATGCACTGTCTAAGAATGCGTGTTCTACGATCACCCCTGTCATTCCATATTGTTTAGAAAGATAGTTTGTCGTAAAATAGTCATCTTTATTTCCATTCGAATCTGTCTCACCCGTGGTACCGTCTTTAATTTTTGCACCACGATTTGTTAATCCAAGTGCTGACAACTCACTCAGAATCTTATTTGCCAGATTCTGCCCTTCCTGATGGATTCCTTCATTGTAGCTTTTGTTTGGATAGTAAACCTCGGCTCCCGTTCCCCCTCCTGTATTGAAATGAATATCTACAAACACGGCCGCTCCGAGTGCTGCTGCATCTTTAATTCTCTGATTCAGACAGTAGCTTGTACTCTGTCCCGGATATTTACAGGAAATAGAGTCTCTGTCCATATACACTGTAACTCCCTGATACTGCTCCAATGCCTGTTTGCAATACTGTGCCACTTTAAAAGTAAGCTCTTCTTCTCTTAGTCCATTACCGCCGGCTCCTGTATGCGTCGCATCATGCCCGGCACAGATCACCACCGTTTTATTGGCTCTTGCTTCTCTTGCAAGCGGTGATACAGGATCTGCCTCTCCCAGTACTCCTGCCACAGTCTCCTCAATGTTCTCTGTGTCTGCAGAAGCCTCGATCACATTGCCGTCTTCACTAAGTGAATATACTGCCACATCCGGTACTGCTTCCTCTGAAGAATTCTCCTCTTCCGGCTGTACTGTAACTGTATAACCCGCATCAATTTCTTCATCCAACAGATTTACCGTAGAACTTACTCCCGAGCTCTGATATGTCAGGCTATCCAGCTGATACACATCTTCTGCTGATCCTTCCGGATAATCCTGTGTGAACAAAACTGTATTGTTCACAATTGCTGACGCCGGCATTTCAAACTGTTCACCTGTAACAACAGAACTATAATGCAGAACTGCAAATTCCAGCACCAGGCTCTCATCCGAAAATCCAACTGCTATATTCTGTGTCTGTGGCATATTGACCACTGCTTCATCCACATATACATACTCCAGAATTCCTTCCGAAGGCTGCTGTGTTGTCTCCTGCTGTGTGTCTGTTTCATCTAAAGTCTGCTGTTGCTCCTGTGATTGTATATCTGCTTCTCCTGCAACAGAATCCATCTCCCCAGCTGCCGCCACATTCATCCCAGCTGTAGTAAACACCATCATAAACACCAGTAACAGCGCAAGTACTTTCTGTACTTTTTTCATTCTTTTGTTTTAACCCCTTTCTCTTTTGCGTAATATCTATATATAAAAGCCTATGGCTGAAATATTTGTCTCTTTGCAAATAAAAATCGGTCTTTTTTTCAATTCCATATATGCTTTTGCAAAATACTCCCCTAAATACCGATACAAAACAGTTGAATTCCACCTATGAATAGCATAATACATACCATAGACGGCCATCCAGATGTCGGATCTCCAAAAATCAGTGTTTTTGCAACAATTACGATAATCAATATAAACGCAAGTACACAGAATACAATTCCCATGATCGCTGAAATCAGCAACGGTACTGTAGAAAAAGCAACAATCCCTTCGATTGCATACACAAACAATTTCCAGAAAGACCACTTTGTCTCACCTGCAACTCTCTCGACGTTTTCATATTCCATCCATTTTGTTTTATATCCAACCCAACCATACAGACCTTTTGAAAATCTATTGTATTCTTCCAGCTCCAGAAGACTATTTACAAACTGACGCGTCATCAATCGATAATCTCTGGCTCCATCTACAATTTCCGTATCTGAAATTTTCTTGATCAAATGATAAAATCTCCTTGCAAAAAATGACCGGATCTTTGGCTCTCCTTTTCTTGTCACTCGTCTTGTTGCCACCGAATCATAGCCTCATCTTTGATATAACGCATCATTTCAGGCAACAGACTTGGCGGATCTTGTAAATCCGCATCCATGATTGTGACATACTCTCCAGAAGCATAACTTAATCCCGCATACATCGCTGCTTCTTTCCCAAAATTTCTGGAAAATGACACATACTTTATACATTCGTCTTTTTTTGCCAGTTCTTTTGCAACTTCAAGAGTTCTGTCCTTTGACCCATCATCTACAAAAAGAACTTCAAACTGGAATTCTTTCATAATGCTCATTACTTTTTTTATTTCATTGTAAAATAAAGGAATACTTTCTTCTTCATTATAACATGAAACAACTACACTTATCTTTTCCATATTTCTTCCTCATCAAAGCTATCTATTTTAACTATAACATATTATAGATTGACTTTCTATTTGATTTCTCCCATCTTCACTATAATTAAATCGCCATCTTTTTGAATCGCATCATTAGCTGGCCATTCCGGCATGTTTTTTGCAAATTTGTAGCCTCGCAATTTCCTCTTGAGTTGCACCATTCAACTCTATTCCTCTTGTTAATGCAAACGTACAAATCTTTCCTGTAGAATAATAATATTCTGGCTCCATCCATGCAAACATATTAAAATATGACATGCCTATAAAATCAATTTCGGGATAACAAGCATTATTCAACGGTGCCTTGCGCTCTCCGATAAATGCAATTTTACTTTTTTGCAGATCATAATCTTTTATATGACAGCGTGTAACAATTTCATTCAATGTGTCTACATCTTGTTCATATCTCACATCATCCGCATACCAAAATCTCAATGTTGTATATGTCTGACTCAATCCTACTGCAATTGCAGCTATCAACACTCCTGCTTGTATTGTCTTTCTTACAATTTTATTTATAGATTTCTTTTTCTCAACCGTTTCATCATCTCTCCTTCTTGTTAAATACACAAATCCCACCGCAATTACAAAAGGAAGAGTATATTGACTTCGATAAGCAAGTGCTACTCCCGCATACACAGTAAGCATAAACGGGCTGATTATTAACACCAAAATAGCCACCCATTTCCAAACAGGAATTTTTATAGCACTTTTGCACCGAATCACCAGCATAACTACAGCACATATGCTTAACACGACTGCGCCATATCCGTATATATAATGACTTATAAACAAAAAACACTTGTTTAATATGCTGAATTATATTAATTATACATTGCTCTGCAGAAACGTTTCCCCATAATACTTGTCCTTCAATATAGTCTCCTGAAGAAAAGAACATTTTTACAATTATGGAATTTAATATATAAGCACATCCAAATGGCACTACTGCCTTTACACACACCAAAAACAATTTTTTTCAAATCGGTTTCTTTACATATCAAAATTCCAAATGCTACCGCTGCTATAAAAAGTGTCGTGTTAGCCTGATAACTTCCAAAACTCCAAACAAGACATCCTATAGCTAATAATAGCCTCCAGACTGCTCTGCACTTAATCCAGCTAAATGTAAGATATACTGCAATCGCTACTAATAAAATTGATATTGCTATATCAAAATTCTGTAATTTAAACACCCATTGCATCACCCATATTGGATGTGTCATAAAAAGTGTCTGAAAACACGAAATAATTATATCTATTTTCTCTGCCTGAGATATATTCAAATGAATACGCAAACATCATTAAAAAATGCAACAATCGCAAAAAAACCAAGTGTTGAGTTTATATAAGGATTATACCAACGTATTCCAAAAATTTTTTCTGTAAAAATCAATCCATATCTGCCAATATCTAACCAATTATAAACGCTTCTAGGCGTATTAATAAAAAGATCGGTATCCATAGTAACAGACAAATTAAAAATTCTACATCCAATTAGAACCACTGCTACAATGGATATGTTAAAGATAAGTAAATCTATTACTTTTTCTACAAAATTCAAAAAACTCTTTCATTCTCTATTCTCCTAGTCCATATCCATGACTGAATCATCAATATTTTCTTTTCCTGCTATCTGTTCATAAAAAATAGAACGTTTTCTAATTTCCTTATTCAGGGTATCCATTCCCACTTTTCTGCAAGAGCCGGCTCTGCTGAAAACAAATTTGTTCCGAGTCCCAGGCGATCCCCTTCAATCTGTGCTCCCAATGCCGCAATTGTCGTTGGAAACATATCCATTGTCGTCGCCATTCTGTTTTCTGATTGACCGGAACAATTGGAGCTTGATGATCGTATTATATACACCTCGCGTATAATCTTCCGGCACATCCTGACAAAAATCACTGTCCATCGTCAAATGATCTCCTACAATCACAATCGTGGTATTCTCATAAAATGGCTGTGCTTTCAACCAGTTCACAAAATCCACGACCTGTCTGCTAGCGCAGGACACACGTTTGCATACTGATTGCCCGGATGTTCATCCTGGCACAGATCACAAACATATCCATCTTCAAAATGGGTGTCAACAGTCAGCATCGTAAAGTTAAATGGTTGTCCGCTGTTAGCCAGATTTGTTACTTCCCGCCTTGCAAAATCGTACAATTTATGATCCCTCATATCCCCACCACACTCGATAATCCGGAGGTATGAGACCGTTTTGCTGAGCGTAGAGCAAATCTTTCACTTCATAATTTCCATGTCCCTCAAAATACTGTTTTCTTCCGGCAAACTCCCCTTCTGAGCCAAACATAACAACCTGTTTGTAGCCTTGTACCGCTAACATATCACCCAGAACAGTTGCTCCCGGAAGCACTTGCACATCTTCCTGTATATTCTCCGCGCGTAGCTTTACCTTCAGCGGCAACCCGGATGTCTGCGCCACCATAGCTCCCATTGTCCACGTGGCACCATCAGAAGGAATCAGACCGCCCAGCATATCGCCCGTCGAAAAATTAACGTTTTCCATTGCCAGCTGCGTCATCTCCGGAATATCATTTTCTGCAAAGCGCCGCCTACATCTGTTGAAGCGTACGTGGATTCCATGGACTCCATAAAAATGTACACCAGATTTCTCTTCTGCTCGGGAAATGTAACCGGAACCAATGCCGGATCCATATAATTCTCCTGCAAAAACATCGAAATCGTATCCTGATTTTCCAGATATTCTCCAACATCCAGTTCATTCCACACCATCTGTCCGGATGATACAATCAGTGCCATCGAACCTGCAACGGCTCCAATCTGTACCACCCATTTTGTAATCTTTGTTTTTCGCACCATTACGATTACCAATACCACAAAAAACACTGCCATCACTGCGGCCGGTATACAAGTCTCTACAAAATCCCAGAGTACCTCATGACTGGTGCCCTGGATTGGTGTCTTTAACTGAGCGACAAGCTCCTCCATAGACAGATTTGTCCATGTCGCCAGCATCCAGTTTGCCGCTTCATGAAGCAAGATTGCCAGAAATGAGAATAACACTGCTAACATACACAACAGCACTTTCATCACAATCTGAATCACCTTTATCATGTTTCCCAAACGAACAATCCCGATATTCACTTTCAACTGTTCTTCCGTTATATCCGTCAGATTCTTCTGCTCTTTTTGCGCCCCTCTGTCTAACTCTTTTTTCGGCTTCTTTCTATGCTTTTTCTTTAACTCCTGCAATCTTATGTCCTCTCCTTAATTCCAACTTTTATACTGACCACTTTTACGCGGCAAAAGGGAACGCAGCCTGATTTGCTGCGCCCCCTCTCTTATTTTTTCTTTCAGAATAACTTTTTCGGATAAACTCCTGCATGAATCAAAGCCTGCAATTCCGAAACAACGGAATCCTTATCTTCTTTATAAGTCACACCAAACCATTTATCTTTTGATGTCAACACTTTTACTGCAAGCTTTTTCTCCGCCAAAAGATCACCAATGATCGTCGGCAGTAAATATTCTGCTTTCAAGTTATCTGCCGGGGTATTTGCTACAAATGCCTCAAATCCACTTTCCAGAATCTGGAAGAATTCTGGCGTAAGTCCCCACATATTCATGGAAACACTGGATTCAATATCGATTGAAATGTACTCTTCTCCCTTGTGAACGGCTGCTCCGCTCTCATATTTCTCAATATTGGACGTCTCCACAATATCTGCAAGATATCCGTTTTCATTTACTTTACAGACTCCGCGTGTTACCCCGCCGTTATCACTCAGTGTATTTTTCAAAACAAAGCTGACCATACAGATCTCATCCTTTGATGTTGTCTCTCTTGTAAGGTACTCGTACGCTTCCACATATGCCTGCTTTCCATAGTAATCATCTGCATTAATGACCAGAAACGGACTGTCTACAACATCCTTACAGCAGAGAATTGCCTGTCCGGTTCCCCATGGCTTTGTGCGACCTGAAAAACGTTCCCGATACGCCTGCGGAATATCATCTACCTCCTGATATGCGTAAGCAACCTCTACAACCTTTTCAATCCGGTTTCCGATCACTTCTTTAAAATCTTTTTTCAGATCCTTTCTGATTACAAATACAACCTTATCAAATCCGGCTTCCATTGCATCATAAATGGAGTAATCCATAATAATCTCTCCGTTTGGTCCCACCGGTTCCAGCTGTTTGATTCCGCCGCCAAATCTGCTTCCAATCCCTGCCGCCATTACGACTAATGTTGCTTTGTTCATGTTTTTCTCCTTTGCTCTGTAACCTTTATTCTCCCAGTCCATCCTCAATGATCCTGATCATCTCTGCAAGAGCTGCTGTCTCATCAGAGCCTTCACAGATCACTTCGATCTCATCTCCGCTTTTGATACATGCCCCAAGTACACTCAGTACACTTTTTGCATTGGCAGTGACCTCCTCATTTCGAGCCTGCTTTCTGACCGTGATCTTACTTGCAAACTGCATTGCTGTTTTGCAGAATAATCCTGCCGGACGTAAATGCAGTCCTGTAGGATTCTTGATTTTTGTCTTTCCACTGACCATTTTATGTCTCCTCCCTTATTTTTCCGATTTCTCCTGTGTACTGTCAGATTTCTTATCGGCTTTCTGATCTGTTTCATCTTCCTTTTCTGTCAGCTTTACTTTTATTGTAGGCTGTTTTTCCAATTCTACTCCGTCAGGCACTTCAATCGATACCGGAACCTCATACTCTCCTGTAGATTTACAGTCCTGCAGATCAATCGAAACTGCATTTGTAATATCCAGCTGATCAAGTGTTGTCTGTTCTCCGATAAACTTCAATTCGATCACTTCATCTGATTCAAACGTAAGCTCATATTTGTCTTTCAGATTATTAACCTGAATTCCTTCTACCGGGAATTCTATAATCCTGGAACCCTCCTTCTCAATCATAACAGTGATCAAAATCGTATTGGCATTCTCATCCACCAGTTTGATTCCCTCCGGAAGATACTGCGTGATATCCACTGTCTTTTCTACTTTTTTAGTAACATCACTGACATCAATTTCCGATGTCGGAATTTCTATCTCCGATATCGTATCCAGCATCTCTTTTGTACCGCTGACTTGTATTGTCTGCGGCTCACAGGTCCATCCTGTGCAAATATAATTCTCTTTCAGATTTTCCGGCTGCTGATATGTAATCGGTACGTCTTTTGTATTCAGCATCTGGATCTCTACCTGAATTCCCTTCTCCGTGTTCAGGTTATTGCTCAACTTGCTCTGATCCACAATATTGCCCTGACTGTCATAAAGTACCAGATTTCCCTGAACAGTTCCCGAATCTGCGCGTCCCGTCACATCCACTTTAACCACTGCTTTTTCAATGCTTTCTACAAGCGGTTCTGAGCCTTTGATCGTAATCTTTTCAGGATTTACAGTCATGTTGCCAATGATACATCCATTCTGCGGCGTTCCTGACACACTGACTGTCAGAGGAAATACCTTCTGTTTGACATCATTGATCTCCACTACCAGGTTATTCGGCGAAGCTCAGCTTTACACTCACTGCTATATCGCTTTACAGAAACTTTGATCGGGATCAGACTGTTGATCTGCATTTCCTGCATGTCAGCAACCGCGCTGAAATCTGAAGATGTCAGTTTCTCCAGTATTTCACGCTTTGCCGTCACTTTTACACTTACATTCTCTGTCCCATCCAAAATCTGATACATTTTTCCTTTACTTTTTACAACCTGCTCATTTTTTACTTCCACCGGAATATTATCAAACGTCTGTGTGTCAACAGGATCATCAATGTTTATCACGATCAGCCACAGAAATACAGCGAAGAACAGGGCAATCACTTTCAAGCTCAGATTTTCCATGTATTTATGCTTTTTCATTCCTGCGCCATCCTTTCCATTTTTTTGCTTTCTTCTCTGCTGATCTGTACTGAATCCGATTCAGTCGTTCTGTAAGCCTCTCCTTTGACACTCCTCTCTCTAATTGTCCGCCCATTGCAACAGATACCTGACCTGTCTCTTCCGAAACTGCGATCACCAGCGCATCACAGACCTCACTCATTCCGAGCGCCGCTCTGTGTCTTGTTCCCAGTTCTTTGCTGATCTGCATATTATCTGAAAGAGGAAGGTAACACGTTGCTGAGGTAATCCGATTTCCCCGTATGATCACTGCTCCGTCATGAAGCGGTGTGTTATGCTCAAATATATTGACCAATACCTGTGAAGAGATCTTGCAATCCAGTTCAATTCCCGTCACCTCATACTCTGTCAGATGAATCGCCTGCTCTACAACGATCAACGCTCCTGTGCAGACACTGCCCATCTCAAAGCATGCGCGCACGATCCGTCTCGGGTTTCATCGGAAAAGCGCTGATTTTCTTTGCTTTTATCAAAAAGAGTAACATTCGTAAGAAAATTCTTTTCGCCCAGCTTTTCAAGAGCTCTTCTAAGTTCCGGCTGGAACACGACAACTGCCGCTATTGCAAGTACGCTGATCGACTCCTTTGCCACAAATAAAATCGTATGCATCTTAAAGATCGCGGCAAGCAAAAAGAATGCCCCCAGCATGATCATCCCTTTTAAGAGCATCCACGCTTTTGTATTCTTGATCCACAGCATGATCTCATACACGATCACTGTAATGATCAATATCTCTATCACATCTGTCAGGTGTACCGTTGGAAAGTATAAACCATTTATGTAATTGTTTAAAAAAATTCTGATCCGGTCTTCCATCCAGTCACCTCCTCATCCTATTCTCCAGAACCAGGCTTCTTGGTCCACAAATCTCCAAGACTTTTCGTAAGACTCAAGTCATCCTCCGGCTCGTTCTGATTCTGTCTCAATTCTTCATTTAAACTCTGCGTCAGCAGAAGTTCATCTACATTTTTCTCCAGATCTGCTTCCTGGATCTGGCTCGTATCAATCGCCACCGTTTCCTGAACCATCGGCTCCGGCTTCAGATTTACTGCTGCTTTTGCTTCCTTTGGCTGTTCTTCATGAGGCTCTGTAATATGCTTCACCTGTTTTTCAGGTAATGTAACCCCTACTTTCGGCACCGCTTTTACATAGTAGTAATACTCATCGTCCTCAAACTGTAATGTCTCTGTTCTTGAATAATCCACAGAAAGGAAGAAAAATTCTGCTATCAGACCTGCTGCTACTGTCACCACAAGATCCAGTAAAATAAAACTTGCCTGGAAGGAAACATCCAATGTCATACAGCCTGACACCTGAAGCACTGCCGCCACGATTGCTCCCGCAACGGAAGCTGTCTTCCACGCATGACTGATGCCTCTTGTTCTCACCCCATATACTACCATCATCGCCAGGAGCAGAACAACTACCATCATCCACATCTCTTTGTTGGCCAGTATCTGTTTTGTAAATACCATGATTCCATCCAGAAGTTCTTTTACCCCTCCACTCTGAAATGCCGATGCCGTCAGCTTTACTGTGTGGAGCATATAATAAACAATCGTCCCCAGCATCATCGAAACTGCAAATGAAGGCGCTCCGAGCAACCCAAATACAACCGGGATCACATATGGGACCTTCAGAGCAACTGCTACTGCCGCCACTACCACCAGCCATGATTTTTTTAGGTGTAAATCTTACATAAAAAATATACATCACCAGAAAAATTGCCAGACATAATCCCGCTACCGGCAAAGACAGTGCATACAGATGTACCAGAACAAGCAGGGCTGCTACAAGTGCCAGCATCCCGACCGGAAGAAAGGCCGTAACAGCAGCAAGACCAACTGTACAAACTGTAGAGGATAATGCTTTCATAAATCCTATATTGGAATTGATCAGTCCGAATACACATAATCCCAACACGAACTGCAGTATCTTTACAATATAAAAAGAATATCTGGCATAAATTTTTTCTATCTGATCCTTCCATACAAGTAATGTGCTCATATTATTTTTTCTCCTTCATGTTTATCTTTTCAAGACGGGACAGATCCCGATAATATTTTTTCACATGCTGCTTGGCAAGATTGTGTTTTCTCTTGTAGAACATCCTTGCACCGGTACAATAAAGAATCAAAAGAATCAGATAACCGCCTACTGCCGTTCCCATCAAGAGAAGAAGCTTTAGTATCGTAAGCTTTTCCAGAATCTGCTCCAACGTGCAGAATGCGATCAGTGCCGCTACGATTGCATAACCGATGGTAAACCAGATTGCCGTAGCCCACACATTCATACTCACATAATCCTTTTTATAATAACTGCTGATTTTCAGATCCTCTTCTGCTCCCTGCTTTTCATAAGAAGCCATCTTGATCATCAATCGTATTTTTCTTTTATCCAACATGTTTCCACCTCGATCCATTGCCTTTTAAACATCATTTTTAGTATATCATACTGTCAGAGTCCTTGTCCAATGCTTATGGTCAAAAAATATACTTTTTGTGCTCCTGCATTTTTCAACACCTTTGCCACTCTGTGTATGGTATTTCCGGTTGTATAAATATCATCGATGACCATGCACACAACTTTTTTCGGAATTTTCCGATGGTTAAAGACTGTATCTGAATTAGGTTTGACTTTGGATGATAAAGGACAAAATACGGATTGGCAAGATGTTATTTTCCGTACTGCGATTAGCCAAAATCATTATGTTTCTTTTATGAGTGGTAGTGAGAATACTAGCTATCGTGCTTCTGCTGGTTATAGTAATCAAAATGGTGTTATGGAGGGTTCTGGCATGAAAGTGCTAATGCTCGTATGAATATCAATCATAAAGCATTAAATGATAAGTTGAAACTAAATATGAATATTAGTTATGGAGAAACAAATTCAGATCAGGCTCCTGTTTCAAATACTGTAGGTAGTGAAATGGGAAGTAGTATGCTGTATGAAGCTTATGTTTTCAATCCCACTTATCCAATTTATAATGAAGAAGGTGATTATTATGATGTGCCTCCATATCGTGTAAATCCAGCTTCATTTTCTAAAGAATTATTGGATGAACGTGCGACAAGTCAATTTTTAGGAAATCTTACTGCTGACTGGAATTTCTATAAGCCTTTTACCTTGCAGGTAAATGCAGGTTATAATAAGAATACAATAAATCGTAATTCTTATATTTCAAAAAGTAATTTATTG
>ENA-OQBJ01000984-OQBJ01000984.1-human-gut-metagenome-genome-assembly--contig:-NODE-984-length-12633-cov-3.379498_pt1 | contig 12633 bp, 15 predicted proteins | sample MGYA00242743_ERZ504545 | MGnify/ENA primary metagenome ERZ504545 (study PRJEB26092, sample SAMD00036252) | human gut metagenome | host: Homo sapiens | study: EMG produced TPA metagenomics assembly of...
GGTCGGGCTATCACCGACTTGGTGATAGCGCATAATAATAACAAACTAAAATTCTACAACTACTTTATCGCTTTCTTCTCCAGCTTCCTCATGTGTTTCAGATAGATGAGTAACAACAACCCTCCGGTAAAGATCCACGATGCAACATACACATTCATCAGCATCTCATATGTCGGAACCATCTTAAAGACAGTCAAAAGCCAGATTACACGGAATACCACTGTTCCAAGCACCGTAATAATTGAAGGTTCTAAAGATTTTTCCCATTGTATTACCCTGAATTTTTAATAATGTTCCAACTTATCTTTTGTTTTTGATATTTTTCCTACTTATCAAAATCTACTTCGAATGTTCCTTCCGGTGTTTTCATTGTCAGAACTCCCAGATTAAAATCCTCATCATTAATAGTAATATGATATTCAAATATCACATCCTCCTCAAATTTCGAAAGCAGCAGATATGTCCCATTTTCTTTTCCGTCAATCTGATCACAGATATCATCATATACATCTGCTCCGGAAATCTGACGTGGATATCCCGATTCCTTTATTTTCTTTTCAATCAATTCATATAATTCGTTCATTTTTTTCTCCTTTGATTTTCCTTATTATGATTTATTTTTCTCTATAGTAATGCCATATATTTTTCACGCCTATTGCCTTCATACCCCCCATCTTTGCAGGTTCCTGCCATCTCATACCCCATTGATTCATAATACTGATTAAGAAATGGATTGTCGATGGAACAGTCCAGGCGCACTCTTTCTTTGTGATCATTTACTGCCAGTGCTTCGACAGCTTTTATGATTTCTCTTCCAGCCCCTTCTTCAGTCAGGTCGGTTACAAAATTGTGCAGATAACCATTGTTGTTCCACTGATCGATTCCTTTTTTCGTTCATTCACTACTTCATCTTTAAATCACCTTATACCTTAACCATCTTCTGCTATGGAATCTCCATGTAAATATTACTGCACGCACTGTCCAGTCGGCAAACATACCGATCCAGACGCCCATCGGTCCAAATCCCAGAAATCGGATCAGTATCACGCACAGACAAAATCGGCACAGCCACATGACCAGACACGACGTGATCATAGAAAATTTTACGTCTCCCGCCGCACGAAGTCCGTATGCCGGAACAAATGCCAGCGTCCATACAATCGGCTTCACAAGCGTAATCCAGGTTACCATATGGAAACACATCTTTGCACTTGCAGCTCCATGCCGCCAAGAACTGTCACAGGCCTGATCAATGCAAATACCAGCAGGCAGCTTACAATGATTGCCACTTCTGCGATCACACTTAATTTTTTTATGTAATAGACCGCCTCGTCTTTTCTGTCCGCTCCCATACACTGACCTACAATTGTCATCAACCCTACGCCAACTCCGATTGCCGCCATTCCATTCAGATTCTCCAGAATATTTGTCATTGCCTGGGCTGCAATTGCAGTTGTACCTAATGTTGATACGGTAGACTGTATTGCCAGTTTTCCAAGCTGGAACATACTGTTTTCCACACCGGACGGAATTCCAATCCCGAGTATTCTCCGGATCATCGCCCAGTCCGGACGGATTTTCAGGTAATCTCTTACCACAATTGGCTGCCGGTCTTTTCTTAATTGAATCAATACTACCACTGCACAGAATATACGGGAGACCAGTGTAGAAATTGCCGCACCCGCAACTCCCATATGGAAAATCCAGATCATAATTGCATTTCCAACAATATTCATCGCATTCGATATCATGGAAATGAGCATTGGACCCTTCGTATTCTCCTGCGCGCGAAAAATGGATGCCGCCGAATCATATGCCGCTATGAACGGAAATGAAATAGCTGTATAAAAGAAATATGTCTCTGAGGCTCTCATAACGTCAGCTTCTACTGAACCAAAAATCAGGCGCAAAAGCGGTTTCTTAAATCCCAGACATAACACACTGACTACGATCGAGATGGCCGTGATGATGAATAACACCTGTCTTGCAGATTCATTCGCCATCTTTTTATTCTGTTGTCCGATATACTGTGAACAGACAATTGCTCCTCCTGCTGCCAGTGCCGAAAATGCCTGTATCACAAGAATATTGATAGAGTCCACCAGCGATACTGCGAGATAGCTGCAGATCCAATATTACTTACCATCATCGTATCTGCCGTTCCCATAATTGAATTCAATAACTGTTCCAGAACGACCGGTATCAGAATACGGCGATCATTTTATTTGAAAACATATGCTGTTGTTTCACTTTTTCTGTCATCACTTTTTCTGCTCCATAATATGAATGATTTCTTTATCCGTCTGCGCCATCCCCTGATTACCGATCTGTGCCATATGACGGATACAGTCTTCCGGTGTCTCTGCACAGATACCGTCACTCACACGAAGCGGCGCATCATGAACGGCCGTCAGCGCACAAAGCAGGGCTGCCGATGATCCTGTTGCAACCTTCATTGCACAGCCGACCTTTCCGCCGTCACAGATCATTCCCGTTACCGTCCCGGACATATTTCGCACCGCATACCCAAGCTGTTCGTCACTGCCTCCCAGCAGGTAAGCAATTCCTACGGATGCAGCCGTTGATGATGCCATGACACAGGAGCACATCGGTGACAGCTTTCCTATATAAGCATTGATATAACGGTTCACCAGGTGAGCAATTGCAAGCGCACGCACCTTTTTCTCCATTGACACTCCCAATGCGTCTGCTGCTTCACTGACCGGCAGGATCACTACCAAACCTTTTGTTCCCGCACCGGAACTGCTCATCGTCGGCAGCGGACAGCCGTCCAGACGACTCTCGGCTGCCGAACTTACTTTCAGCATAATTCTGGTCAGCAGATCATTCTTCAACACCTCTGAACCTTTTTCACTCCGAAGCGTATCTGCAATTCCTACTCCGACTTTCTTATCTTCGGAATAAGCTGCCAGTCTTTCATTCATTTCCACTCCATCCATCAGGAAATGTAATTCTTCCTCTGAAGCTGTATCTGCAACCTGGCGGATCTGTGCAATTGTCATCTGTTTCAACGTCTCAATCAGAGCATTATCTGATGCCTGTCCGTTTTCCTGATTTTTTTCATATATAATCTTTCCATTTTTCTCCAGATATACAAGATTCGTATGTGTTCCTCTGATGACCGATGTGATCATATCTGCTTCTGTCTTAATCTTACATTTCACATACAATCCCTGCTCCTGCTCTTTAATCTTCACGGATACAGAAGCCATACCGCACAGTTCTTTCATCTGTTCCAGAATTTCCGGTGTGATATCTTCCAGAAGTTCCAGCCCTTTTTCCGGATTCTTAAGATATGCTCCCAGTGCTGCTGCATATGGAAGTCCTACATAATCACAGCCTGGGATTCCTGCCGACATTCCATTTTTATAGATTCCTGCATTTACTTCCACTTCTATCGAGCGGATCTTATTTTCCGTCATTTTTCCTGCATTTGCTGCGCACAGTGCTACACATACCGGTTCCGTGCAGCCAAGTGCCGGAACTACGTCATTCTTTAAAAGTGTAATCATTTCTTCTTTTTTTAACATATCTCTTCCCCAAACTTTTTATTTCGACCAGGTTGGTTCTTCCTCTCCTGTATAGGCAAATCTGCGTCATTCTTTTCTTCCAGTGCTTTGATCATATGATAGGTATATTCATTATATGGTGTTGGAATCCCCAGTTCTTTTCCCATACGCATCAGCGCTCCGGAGAACATATCGATCTCCGTATGACGTCCTGCATCCAGATCCTGTAATGTGGAATAACGGGCCATTGGCGGAACCGCACTTCCCCGTCCGGACATTCTGTCCGCTTTACTGATGTCAATTCCTTTCGCTTCTGCAATTGCTTCCAGTTCTTTTTTCAAACCATTCTGAATTGCTTTCATATGTTCACTGTCCCGGTAACAGCCAACACCTGCTCCCAGGATTGCCTGTGGCAGATTATTGCAGACATTCAGACGGAATTTACACCACACTTCTTCTATTGCATATTCCGTTGAGCGGTAATGGATTCCCGTACCGGCAAACAGTTCTTTCACCGCCTTTACCCTTTCACTTTCGTATGGGGCTTCATATTCACCGAAGATAATCCCAAGTGTTGTCTCCGGATCGAAATGATATCCGTCCGCTTCTCTGTGCGACGCTACTTTAATCACAGCCGGAAGAATGTGTGACTTTCCAATCTGTTCTGCGATGATCTCTTCGCTGTCCACGCCATTCATCAGGCTCATTACACTGGTATCTTTTCCAACTATTTTTCGGATGCTTTCCAATGCTCCCGGTAATGCACCGTATTTTAACGAAACGATCAGGAAATCCACATTTTCTGCTTCCTCTGGTGTCCACACCTCCGGATGATAGACCTTTCCGTTGATCGCACAGCCCTGACGGCTCAGTCTTTCCTTTCTCTCTCCTTCGGCGATCACACCAAGCTTTATATCTTCACGGTTCGCAAGTCCCCAGATCACATAGGAACCTACCGCACCTGCACCTAATACTGCAACTGATGTTATCTTCATGATTCTTGTCCTTTCATGTTCTGTCTCTGTTAATCCTCAGAATCGTCCGCCAGCAACTTCTCTTGCATACTTTTGTATCTACATGACCTGCCACTGGCAGCTCCTTACGAACACATGGCGATACCAAAAAATGGCTGCAATCAGTTCCCTGACTGCAACCATTTTATCACATTTTTTATACTTCGGTAGGATTATTTCAATTTCCCGTATTCTTCATCGGATACTGCCTCGCACCATTCATTGGAAGTCTCTTCTCCCGGAACTTCTACTGCCCATGCCTTCGGCCATCCTGCATAGAATCCCACGTGTGTGATCACTGCTGCGATCTCTTTCTGTGTCACTCCGTGATCTTTGGCGTTCTGAAGATGGAATTTCAGGGAAGAATCTTCTTTCAATGCTTTCTTTGTTATCCCTGCTGTCCATTCGCCTGACGGATCATATCTTCCACAACGATATCAAAGATTTCTCCAACAGAATTGCAATACTCCAGTATCTTCCACGGCTCATTCGTATGGAAATGAATCTTCACCAGATCTTCATCACCTGCTGCAATCAGACTGTTACCTTCAAAATGTTCTGTAATATAATCTGCGATATCATCTTCATCCAGATCTTCGTCTCTTCTCTCGATCAGTAACTGTGTATCGTAACGATATGCGAACTGATCATCTTCTGCATCAATTGATTGAACTCCCATCTTTCTTATCCTCCGTTATCATTCCAAAATTCTTTACATCGGTGTTCCTACTTCGATCAGATTGCCATCCGGATCATAGAAACGGACCACCTTCTGCCCCCAGCTGTGTGTCATCAGCCGGTTGACATACCTAATATTAGGATACAACTTTTCAAGCTTTCTGGCAAATGCTTCGATATCCGGTTCTTCGAAATATAACTCACTGGCATGATTTTCCGGAATAATATCCTTATTCAGAACTTCTTTCCATATCTTTTCGTCCTGAAGTACCAGGCCTTCCGTTAATATCACATTGCCGTCATTGTCAAGAATTGTATTCAGTCCGAACAGGTCATGATAGAATTGTTTGGAATGTTCGATTATCTTTTACAACAATTAATATATTTTTTAATCGCATTTCTTTTCTCCATTATGCATTGACTTTTCCCGGATTTCATTTTCCCTGAGCTTTATTTTATCCAGACTTTATTTTCCCTGCTCTGCCAGATATTCTTCTGTCAAAGCTACGGCATCTGCGATACACTGTGGACAACTGCAGAGAACTTTTCCTGTCTCCACACCTTTTAACTCCCGGCAGATGCAGGAACCATTTTTCTCTTTGAATTTTTCTACTTTGCTTCGGATCTTCTTATATGTATCCCCTTTGGTTCTGGATCCTTCTTCTGTGCCTCCCTGACTGTTATCAAGGCCGATGATCATTGCCATTCCAGACAATGCACCACACATCTCCATCACGCCCATACCCAGACCAAAACCTTCTGCGATACGAAACATATCGTCTTCACTGATTCCGAATTCTTTGCAAAATGTACAGGCTACTGCCTGGGCGCAGTTGCATCCTCTCTGGTGTAATTCTGCTGCATGTTCTGCTTTTGTATTCATATTAGTCTACTCTCCTTTTGGTTATATATTTTTACTTTTTTATTTCATTTTTAGTTAATTCTTATCTATCTCCGTTTCCGATCTTAATCAGATTATTCATGCTTGCCGCTTCCAATGTATTTAATTGTTGTACCGTTAACTGTCGTAATAATTTCATCCGTTCTTTCTGATTCTTATGCTGATTAATCAAAATAGCATTATAACTCTCCTAATTTGCTAGTACCAACCTTTCCCCATTGCCCCTCCTGTTATAATATCGCATACTTTATTAAACCAAATTACTATTATTTAATATATTTTAACATAAAACTATACACAATTGCAATTATTAGTTAATAGCAAAAAGTAAAATCAATACCCCCAACACCTTTCATTGACTTTTCCAGATACTCAGATTACAAAAAGAAGCCAGATTTCTCCGACTTCCTTTCAAACTACGATTTCTATATATTCTTATTTCATAATCAAATTCAACACACCTGTTGACTGCAGGAATAAAATCATCATAATGACTGGCATAATATAACGCATCATCACATTATATAACTTTTTACGCTTGAATTTTTTGCCATTCAGTTCCATTTCCTCCGCAATCCATGACGGTTTCATGATCCAGCCGATCAAGATTGCTGATAACAGTGAGATAAACGGCATCATAAAGCTGTTACTGATATAGTCCATGATATCCAGAAGCTGTCCCGTACTTCCGTTTGGAAGTGCAACTTCTACATAGAAGACGCTGTATCCAAGTGCGATCACTGCTGTTGCGATCAGGTAGATCACCGATAACACTCTGGTCGTCTTCTTACGCTCTGTGTGGAATAATTCCATACAGTTTGCGGTAATGGATTCCAGTACCGAGATGCAAGATGTTAACGCCGCAAATCCTGCCAGCACGAAGAACAGAATTCCGATGATTCTTCCTACCACTCCCATACAGTAGAATACTTTCGGCAATGAGACAAACATCAGTCCCGGGCCTGCTGACATACCATCCAGTCCGGAGAATACGAATACTGCCGGAATGATCATAACACCGGCAAGGAATGCAACTCCTGTATCCATAATTTCAATCTGCGATACCGCTTTGTTCAGATCTACATCTTTCTTTACATAAGATCCATATGTAATCATAATTCCCATAGATACACTCAGTGAAAAGAACAACTGACTCATTGCATCCAGTGTGATCTGAAGGAAACGTCCAATCGTGATTCCTGTCAGATCCGGTTTCATATACACCTTCAGTCCCTGTAATCCTGTACGGACCGTTCCGTCATCCAACGTAGTCTTTAATGTAAGTGAGAAAATTGCGATTCCAATTACCATGATCAACAGAACCGGCATGATAAATTTGGAAACTCGTTCAATTCCCTTTTCTACTCCATTATATACGATCAGTGCAGTCAGGAACATAAAGATCAGTCCATACCATACGGAAGACGGAGAAGAGATAAATGAAGTAAAGCAGTTATCTGCTACTGCCTGCTTTCCTGAACTTGTAAGATAGATCACGATATATCTTAAGATCCATCCACCAATCACCGCGTAATAAGTCATGATCAATACCGGAACCAGGAATGTGATCACTCCAAGAAATTTCCATTTTTTTCTCATTGATTCATAGGCATAGATTGCGCTTTTTCCCGTCTTGCGGCCAATTGCTATATCTGTAGTCAGTAACACAAAACCAACCGTCAATACCAGCACAAGATAGATGATCAGGAAAAGTCCTCCCCCGTCTTTTGCTGCCAGATATGGAAAACGCCAGAGGTTTCCCACGCCGACTGCGCTTCCGGCTGCTGCAAATACGAAGCCAATCTGCCCGCTAAAGCTATTTTTTGTTTCATACTCTTTTTTCCTCTCATTTTTTCGTTAATACTTCAATATTTTACCACTAATTCATAGAAAATAAAACAAAAAAGACCAGTGGAGACGTGAAAAAGTAGCTTTTTTTCTGTCCCCACTGGTCTTTCTGCTATCTACAGGCTCCAGTCTGCTGCCATTAGCTGTGTCTTCATTATATTCGCATAGATGCCGTCTTTCTTCTTCAATTCTTCCGGCGTACCACTTTCCGCAACTACACCGTCTTTCAATACCACAATCTTATCCGCATCTGCGACTGTTCTCATTCTGTGTGCAATGATCATGACCGTCTTATTCTTAATCAGTCGTGACAGGGATTCCTGTATCATCGTCTCGTTATCTACATCCAGAGACGCCGTTGCTTCATCCAGAAGGATGGCCCGATCAGTTCGGTAACTTCGCCCTGTTTTGCCGTAAATGTGACATCTTTTAATACCGCATCTCCTATATTATAAGAAAATCCGACATTCTTGAATGCAATATCATATCCCTGATTATCCATCATTGTTGTACCATCCTGCACTTCATGTGACAGGATCTCATCCTTTGATGCTCCCTTATAACGGAATGATACATTTTCAAATGTAATCGAAGTATCTGCCGGTATTTCTTTTTTTTCTGTTTCTTTCAGTGGCTGCATTTCTAAGATACTGTCAATTCTTGAAAGTGCATCTTCTACAACCATTGTATTTTCTCCTGCACCGTAAGATGACAGATTCTGTGCCTTCGCATAATCCGGTGCAACACGAAGTACTTCTTTGATCAGTCTCCATTTTAAGACCAATGATACACCTATGATTCACAGCCTTCTTTGTATATAATGTCCCATCCGGCGCTGTGATATTTTTCCAGCATGACCACATATTCTTCAGCCTCTTCTTTGGACATATCGTGCCTTACCACTTCGAAAAAGCTTTCAAATAATGCCTTATTCATAATGTGCATGAAGTTTTTCGTAACCGGCTTTCCTCCTTTAAAATGAAGTCCGGTCGCTTCCATGAACTTATATGTATATTCTGTCTCGATATCCACCAGATGTTCTACAAAGTTCTGGAACTTCGTCCCATAGGAACCATTTACCAGAAGTTTGAACTCTTCGAAATGCTCATACATATATTCCACAAACATCTCCATCCCCTGCTGTGCGAAATCATCTAACTGTTTTGCCTGCTTATCCGGGTCTGTCGCATGGAATCTCTCCTGCACACTTACAAACTTCTCTGTAAATTCTCTCGCTACCGGTTCTACGATAGCGGGAAATAAATCCTGTCTATTGATATATTTTCTCGATTTTCCATCACCGTTTTCTTCTTTCCGAATATACTATAAACCATAGAATATATTTCACCGGGAGGATCTTATGAAAAAGCGTATCACTGCACTTCTTTTACTCCTTACACTATCTGTCACTTCACTTTTTGCATGTACATCTGCTGACAAATCGGAATCCGCATCAGACAAAACAGCAAAACTTCAAAATCCACAAGTACTAAAAAACAGGAACTGACTCCTGTTACATTAAATGAAGTAGCACACTCCATCTTCTATGCTCCGATGTATGTGGCAATCGAAAAGGGATATTTTGCCAACGAAGGAATCGACCTTTCTCTTGTGACTGGTTTCGGAGCCGACAAAACTATGACGGCCGTCCTCTCCGGAACTGCCGACATCGGCTTTATGGGTTCGGAAGCTTCTATCTACACATATAACGAGGGGGCGAATGATTATGTTGTAAACTTTGCCCAGCTCACCCAGCGCGCCGGGAACTTCCTGGTTGCCAGGGAAGATATTAAGGATTTCAAATGGGAAGATCTGAAAGGCAAGAAGGTCATCGGCGGTAGAAAAGGCGGCATGCCTGAAATGGTATTTGAGTATATCTTAAACCAGAACCATATCGATCCGGCTACAGATCTCACCATCGACCAGAATATTGATTTCGGTTCTACTGCGGCTGCCTTCGCAGAAGACAAATCCGATTACGACTTCACCGTAGAATTCGAACCTGGTGCAACCAATCTTGAAAAACAGGGTAAGGGATACGTTGTCGCCTCTCTTGGAACGGACAGCGGCTATGTTCCGTACACTGCTTTCTCTGCAAAGAAGAGTTACATCAACAAACATCCGGAAGTCGTTCAGGGATTCACCAATGCACTGCAAAAAGGTATGGACTACGTGGCATCCCACACACCGGAAGACATTGCCCAGGCAATCGCTCCTCAGTTCAAAGAGACCACACTGGATACGATCACAACCATCATTTCCCGCTATTATGAGCAGGATACATGGAAAAAAGATCTGATCTTCCGGCAGGAAAGCTTTGATCTTCTTCAGGATATCTTAGAAGAAGCAGGCGAGCTTAAGGAACGCGCACCTTACAAGGATCTCGTAACTACTACTTATGCAGAAAAGGCAGCAAAAACAAGCAACGATACCCAGAAAACCAATTAATTCTGTACTCCGATATCTACAAAACCGGCAACTTCTCTTGCTTACTATGGTATAAAAATAATGCTGCAAACTTTTCTTCGTTCTGCAGCATTATTTTTAAATTATCATATATTCGTAAGAACCTGCTATCAGCAGTTTTCTTTTTCTTCCTATATTCGCCTATGCCAGCTCCGCATCCAGGTGCTCTTTCACATAACCGCTGACTTTATCTCTCGGAATCTCCATCACCACTGCCAGTTCTCCATACAGGAACTTCTCGGCGCTGGACATATATCTCTCATCAACGTTGATCGTCTTTTTTCCCGCCAGTAATCTCTTCTTATTTCTTCCATATGAAGTCTTGATCAGTGAGATCCACTCCCGGCACTGATTGTGTAACAATGCGTTCTTGTACATTCCTTCCCGCTGTTTTTCATTTGTCACACCAATGATATCGATCTTTGGCATCTCTTTGATCAGATTCTCCGCCTCTTCTTTTGTGATCAGTTTTCTGATCTGATCCCGCTTATTATCGACTGGTGTGTATACCGTTCCACCTGCATCATATACCGGTTTTAACGTATAATACTCTTTGTCCGAACTGCCCATGTCAATCTTGCCAATATTTACTACTTCGCAGACGCCCTCCTTATAATGCGCCACATAATCTCCTATTTTGAACATTTCTGCCTCCTGTTCTAACACTTCTCTCATGGTAACCTGCAGATGTATGACAACGCTAAAAGAGCGCACAATCCGAAGTTATATCGAACTGCACGCCATCTTTTCTGGTATCGTATTATGAAATTTGTAAACGCGCTGACATAAACTCTTGATATACCTATTATATCACAACCATTTCACGGATGTAAGATTTTTTTAAGAATTTCTCTCAAAATCAACCCTGCACCGCACAAAGCCACCAATATTTTCCTTTCTATCAGTATCAGCCAACGTGGAATTTTTTATGCATTTCTTCTTTAAATTCTTTTCGTTTGAATAAAATTAATCCGATCAACAGCAGAAAACTGCACCCGATACAGATAACCGATGGAGTCTTGTAATGGATTACTCCTGTCACTAAAAGAATCAATGGAAGAATCATCGAATAGACAGCGGCCATCACATAATAGATCATATATTCTCTCGGTGACAGGGAACGTATTCTTGATATGATCAACATTACAACCTGGATCAGCAGGCAGATATCCGGAATTCCGATATTCACAGACCAGCCTCTCCATCCGGTTCCGAGATCCCACAATACACAGATCCCTGACATGATCAGAAGCTGCCATGCCGCATTCTTCAGCAGATTGAACCGTTTCACATAACCGACTGCATCGTAAGCCACATCGTCGCACACCCGGCTGCCACGAACACCGACCAGTGCATGCCGGGCGATATAATGATATCCGTCATCATACTGATCACGATCGCTGCAATACAGCAAAATGTAAAGATCTGTAATACTTTCTTTCCTTCATAATTTGGTCTTGCATCCTCCGGGAAATCCGGTTCTGCCACTTTGACCGAAGCCCCCAGTTCTTTCAATATCCGGTAGAAATTCCGCTGGATATTCGTGCTGTCGTATCTCGATGTAAAGCCAAGTGATAACGTATCTTGAAAAGAACAGATACATAATTCTGTCCGGTTCGTACTTGTATACACGCCAAACTTTTCAATATATTGCGCATAATCTTCCGGCATCTTTACCACACTCATGTTCGAAAGCACGGCGGTTACTTCCTGCTCCGCCATCTTGGCACCCGCACGGATACAGCGGTTTTTCAGTTCCAGCGGTGCCCATTTTAAGATCTTATGCTTTTCTATTGCAATCAGTTCATTCATCCGTCCTGCCATATGCTCTTTGGACAGATTCTCCTGAAAATATAACTTTACTGCCTCCAGTACATCTTCAAAAGAATCTTTTCCCCCTCCGAACTGATACCCCGGCTCTATATAACCGAAGAAATTCAGCATCGAATCCGATGGAAAAATCTTTCTTAAATTCACCGGAACCATCAGGATAACCGGCTTCTTCTCCTGCATCCGGCTCATTTCTTCATGGATTGCACAGATAAATGCAGCCGTCAGGAGCACCGACATGGAGACTTTCTTTTCTCTGGCAATCCCCAGCAGTTCTTTTACCGACATGGAAGCTTCATTGATCTGCAGCTCTTCATATCCTTTTCCACCCTTTTTGATCTGAACCGCCCTGATCTTTTTCTTTTTC
>ENA-OQBJ01000985-OQBJ01000985.1-human-gut-metagenome-genome-assembly--contig:-NODE-985-length-12630-cov-1.696313_pt1 | contig 12630 bp, 13 predicted proteins | sample MGYA00242743_ERZ504545 | MGnify/ENA primary metagenome ERZ504545 (study PRJEB26092, sample SAMD00036252) | human gut metagenome | host: Homo sapiens | study: EMG produced TPA metagenomics assembly of...
GTTCCTGACATTCTTATCGTATCAGTGAAACGTTTCTTTTCACCGTGACCTGAAATTTTGATAACAACACCGCGATACAACTGTACACGTTCCTTGCTACCTTCAACGATACGGTATGCTACTGTAATTGTATCACCAGCTTTGAATGAAGGATGCTGTTTGCCAGTAGCAAATGCTTCTTCTGCAATTTTAATTAAATCCATTTTTTCTTTTTAAATTAAATTGTTTATCGTTACAACGTAACATATCAAGTAACTCTTCTTGACAGCGATTACGCGAAAGCGGTGCAAAGTAAGTAATTTTCTGTGATATAGGCAAATCTTTTTCGTGTATTTTAATACGAAATCTTGTGTTGCTTGGCTTTTTTCCCTATATTTGAACACTAAATATGAATAATTTTGTATGAAAAAGCATGTATTTTATACTCTCTTGGCAGGTTCTTTTATATTTACGGCCTGCAACTCCAGTTATTCTTTAGTATCGGTAGAAGGAGGAAGAGTACCCATTACCAGTGTTTATGACGAACAGCAGGATCAGGCTGCATGGAGAATTTTTGCAACCTTATCGGGCTAAAATAGATAGTTTGATGACTCCAGTAATCGGACATTCTGCCCGTAAGCTCGAAGCGTATCGTCCGGAGTCGCCTTTGTCGAACCTGATGGCAGATATTCTTTGCGAGGGAGCAAAGAGTAAATTGGGAATAAGTGTTGATGTTGGAGTTATGAATGTAGGTGGTATCCGTAATATTCTTAATGAAGGAGATATTACATTTGGTTCTATTTATGAAATCAGTCCTTTCCAGAATGCTCTTTCTGTTGTTGTATTAAGAGGAGAAGATTTGTTGGAACTCTTTCAACAGATTGCGGCCGTACATGGTGAAGGCTTGAGCGGGGCCCGACTGGTTATCTCGAAAGACGGACGTCTGCTACGTGCGGAGGTAGGTGGAAAGCCTGTTGATCCGGCAAAAGAATATCGGGTAGCTACGATTGACTATCTGGCTGAAGGAAATGATCGTATGGAGGCTTTTAAGAAAGCAACATCGAGAACAGAACCACAGGATGCTGTGTTGCGTGATTTGTTTATCGATTATGTAAAGCAGTGTGAGGCCAAAGGTGTTTTTGTAAACGCTGAGATAGAGGGACGTATTGTAGAACAATGATAAAGAAACTGATATGAAAAGAATATATTTCGTTTTATGGGCCTGCCTCTTTGCAGGAGTATTGTTTGCCCAGTCTACCAAAGAATTGTATTTGTTCCATACAAATGATATGCACAGCCGTGTAGAACCTTTCCCGGAGGATTTTCAGGATACGATGCTGCTGATAAGCTGGACTTTTACGCCGTGCAACTTTTATCAAGCAGCAACGCAAAATACATGAGGATTTGCTGTTGTTCGATTCAGGAGATTTTTCGCAGGGTACTCCTTATTATAATATGTTTAAAGGGGAAGTGGAAATAAAGCTGATGAACGAAATGGGCTATGATGCAGGAACCATTGGCAATCATGAGTTCGATTTCGGGCTGGATAATATGGCAAGGTTGTTTAAAATGGCGAATTATCCGATAGTATGTGCAAATTATGACGTGACGGGCACTGTGCTCGAAGGACTGGTTAAAGAATACACTATCATTCAGCGTAACGGCATAAAGATTGGAGTTTTTGGTTTGGGAGCGCAACTGGAAGGATTGGTTGCTTCCGAATGTTATGGGAATGTAAAGTTTGAAGATCCGGTTTCGGAGGCTCAGCGTGTCACGGATTTGCTGAAAAATCAGGAACATTGCGATTTGGTGATTTGTCTTTCTCATCTGGGATGGGAGGGAGAACCTTATTCCGATATTGACTGATAGAAAATACGCGTGATATTGATGTCGTATTGGGTGGACATTCTCATTCGTATTTTGATGCGCCGAAGTATTATAAGAATTTAGACGGAATAGAGGTTCCTGTACAGCAGATGGGAAAGAACGGAGCCTTTGTTGGACAGATGATTTTGAAACTTCAGAAGAATTGATTGTTAGAAAACACTTGCTTGTATAAAGGTAAAATTTACGGCAAAGGTTTATAAAAATAAAGGAAAGATTATGAATAGACGTGTTACGGGATTATTGGTTTGTATATCGTTATGGATAGGTGCATATGCTTCGTCTGTAAGAATATTGGAGCAGGCAGATGATTCTGTGGCGTGTCGCCGTTGGGTTGACGAGCAGCTTGCCCGAATGACATTGAAGCAGAAAATCGGTCAGTTGTTTATTCATACGGTTGCACCGATAACCATACAGAAGAATAAAGATAACATAGAAAGAGCTGTTAAAGAGTATGGAGTCGGAGGCTTGCTTTTCTCCAAAGGAGAACTGAAGAAGCAGGTGCAGCTTACCAATCAGGCTCAGCAGTGGGCAGATATACCTTTGATGATTACATTCGATGGTGAGTGGGGATTGGGCATGCGTCTGGAAGATACTCCGGAGTTTCCCCGAAATAGAGTATTGGGATGTGTGCAGAATGATACATTAATATACCAGTACGGACGTGAGGTTGCAAGGCAGTTGCGTGAAATAGGTGTGCATGTAAATTTTGCTCCTGTAGCCGATGTTGATAATAATCCCAATAATCCGGTTATCAATGTTCGCTCTTTCGGGAGTGATCCGAAAGTGGTAGCCGATAAGGTTGTAGCTTATTCTCGCGGGCTGGAAGACGGGGGAGTAATGGCGGTATGTAAACATTTTCCCGGACATGGTGATACGGATACTGATTCTCATCATGTGTTGCCGGTGCTTGATTTTGACCGTACCCGCTTGGATAGCGTAGAGTTATATCCTTTCAAAAAGGCTGTCGAAGCAGGAGTCGGAGGCGTAATGATTGGTCATTTGCATGTTTCGGAACTTGATGAGAAGCCAGCCTCGATATCTTCGGAGGTCATTAGTTCGTTATTGCGTAAAGAACTGCACTTTTCGGGACTGGTGTTTACAGATGCACTGGAGATGAAAGGCATTTCAAAAATGCCGATGATCTTTGTGCACAGCCTTGATGGCTGGAAACGATATGTTACTGGTTCCAAGAAACTTGAAAAAGAGTCTTGAAAGTGTAATGCGTGCCGTAAAAAGCGGCAAGCTTACAGAAGATGTCATTACGGAAAAATGCCGGAAAGTGCTTACTTATAAATATGCCTTAGGCTTGAGTCATAAGCAACAGGTAGCGGCCGAAGGAATTGAAAACCGTATTTGCTCTGCTAAAAGCGACAGTCTGATGATTGCTTTGGAGAAGGCTGCTGTTACAGTTCTAAAAGATTCTGTAGATGTGTTGCCTCTCGATCTGTCTTTATCTGAAAATATCCTGTTGAGTTTATCCTCTTCATTGTCGGAAGCATATCCTTTTTATAAAGAGTTGAAAGAATCGGTTTCGCTGAGTTGGTTGCATGGCAATGCTGATTCTCTGCAACAAATTCAGGAACGTGTAGCTCCAGCTCATCAGGTTATTGTAGCTGTTCACCAAACAAAAGATTTGTCTGCTTTTCTTCCTTTTTTAGAAAAGGTGGCGGCCGATAAACCTCTTGTCGTTGTTTGTTTTGCGTCGCAAAAAGTTTTGCAGGAGATGTCTTCTGTATTGAAGAAGGCTTCGGCTGTGATCTTGGCACATACAGATAAAGCCGAAATTCAACGTTATGTAGCAGATGTTATGACTGGGCAGGATCTTGTTGATGGCCGTCTTTCTGTTGATATGAACGGTTTATGGAAAAGCGGCACAGGTCTTACTATCGATCCGGATAAACCTCGTTCTTACAGTCCTGAAGAGCTGGGCATGGATTCTAAGATTCTTCTGACTATCGATAGCATTGCAGAAGAAGGTATTCGCCAGCAAGCATATCCGGGATGTCATGTACTGATAACCAAAGGTGGTTATCCTGTCTATAATAAATGTTTCGGTACATTGACTTATGATGGAAAAGAAGAAGTGAAAGAGCATACAATATACGATCTGGCTTCACTCTCTAAGGCTGCGGGAACTTTGCTGGCAATAATGAAATTATACGATGAAGGTAAATTCGGCTTGACGGATAAAGTCAGCATTTATTTGCCGGAATTGAGAAAAACGAATAAGCAAAATATAACCATACAGGATTTGCTGTTCCATGAGTCGGGACTTCCTTCGTATCTTCCATTCTATGAGGAGGCTATTGACCTGAAAACGTGCAAAGGAGGATTGTTCCGTAAGAAACCTGATGCGGGACATAAATTGCAGATTGCTTCGAATTTATATGCATGTACCGATTTCTCTTTTAAAAAAGAATGGATGTCTTCTGTTCCTTCTGAAATCTATTCATTGCAACTTGCTGACAGCATGTATCTGAATAAGGAATATCAACGTGTCGTTATGCAACAAATCATTAATGCACCGCTGAAGGGACATTCATATCGGTATAGTTGCTTGAACTTTATGCTGCTGAAAGAGGTTGTTGAGAGAATTTCGAAAGTACCTATGGATGTATATCTGGACAGTGTTTTCTTTAAACCTATGGGACTGAAGCATACTGCATACAATCCGTTGAAACGTTTCCCTAAAGAGGAAATTGCCCCTAGTGCGAAGATTGATTTCCTGCGTGGCGGTCCGTTGCAGGGCTATGTTCATGATGAGGCTGCTGCATTTGTGGGAGGTGTATCGGGTAATGCAGGACTTTTTTTCCACAACACATGATCTTGCTGTGATTTTCCAGATGTTGCTTGATCGGGGTATATGTGGTGACCGTCGTTATCTGAGCCGTGCTACTTGCGATTTGTTTATGGGTATGAAAGCCAAAAACAGTCGCCGGGGATTGGGTTTTGATAAACCTGATATTGAGAGTGATGATAATAGTCCTTGTGCTCCTGAAGCTCCTGCCTCTGTTTTTGGGCATACTGGGTTTACCGGAACTTGTGTCTGGGTTGATCCGGATAATGAATTGGTGTTTGTCTTTTTGAGTAATCGTACTTATCCTGTTGCATTTGGTCATGATAACTTGATGAAGTTGGATATTCGTTCTCGTATTCAACAAGCAATGTATCAATCTATAATGTATTAATACTATTTAGACATAATACAAATTAGGGAAATATTGCAATGTAGATATTACAAATCTCACCAAAAAGATTACCTTTGCATCATCAAATTAGTACTAATAATAATTTAACTTTTACTACAATGGCTTACGTAATTAGTGACGATTGTATCGCTTGCGGTACTTGTATCGATGAATGCCCAGTTGGCGCAATCTCTGAAGGTGATAAGTATTCTATCAACCCGGATATGTGTACAGAATGTGGAACATGCGCAGATGTATGTCCTTCTGAAGCAATCCACCAGGGATAATCGAATCGTCTTATGACAAAATTCATAATAGGTCATCTTTAAAAAGATGGCCTATTTTTTTTATATTTTTCCTTGTTTTCAGATTCTTTTCAGTTTTGTTCCTTTATTTTGTACTGTAACAATAAAATGATTTTTTATGATAAAGCCCCGATTATTATTTGGAGTATGTATGGTTGCAGGTACATTACTTTTTGCATCATGTAGTAACGATGAAAATACTCCTTTGCCCGATGGTACTTCGGGAGAGGTTCCTGCTCTAGTCTTGGATGAGTTTAATAGCTTATTTCCTGGTGCTACCAATGTTGTTTGGAGTACAAAGGGAGAATATGCTGTAGCCAGTTTCTATTGGGATGGTTCTCGTGTAGATAATGTCGTTCGTAACCATACTGCTTGGTTTGCATTGGCAAATGGAGTATGGGGTATGACAGAGAAAGAGATCAGATTTGCAGATTTACCGGAGGCTGTGAAAAATGCTTTTGGAGCAAGTGAGTATGGACAGGCTCCGTGGCGTGCGGATGATGAAGTTGATGTGCTGAAAAGAAACGGTAACTCTGAAATCTTATATGTTATCGATGTCGAAAAAAATGAAGGAGGAAAAGAAACGGATGTTGATTTGTATTATACGGCAGAAGGTGTTCTGGTAAAAGAAGTCATTGATGCGGAAGATGAAAAGGATTATCAGGATTATTTGCCGCAGAAACCTTCAGGAACAGTAGAAAGCTGGTTGAAAGAAAATATCCGGATGCCAGGATTATAGATGTAGATAATGAAGATGGAGGAACAGAAGTAGAGTTTATTTCCGGTAATATGAAGTCATGAGGCTTTCTTTCGATCGTTCTCAAAACTGGGTGTATACCAAGACTGAGTATCGATTCAGAAATATAGATGAGGTAACCGATATTCCTTCTCAAGTTCTCGCTGCCTTAAAAGCAACTCCCGAATATCTGGAAGCTGGATGGGTAGAAGATGCCGAAAAGTATGAAACAGAGAAAGCAGGAACCTTTTATTGCTTTGAACTGGAGAATCGTTTCGACGATGATGTGACAGTATATATAGGTAGTGATGGAACTGTTTTACAGGGGCGTCCTGATTTTGGAGGAGAAAGCTCCGGAGGTGCTGGCGTTGCTACTGATATAGAAAAATTCATTCAGGAAAATTATCCGGGTGCAGTTATTATTGAACGTGGATATGATGATGGTTATATAGAAGTGGATATCCGTCACGATGGAAAGGAAAAAGAACTCTTATTCAATGGAAAGAATGAATGGATACGCACTTCCTGGGAGATCAGATATAATGAACTGCCTTCGGCTGTAACTTCTGCTTTAGAGGCTGAAGGATATCAAAGAGATGATGAGGAAGTGGAAGTAGTTCAAACTCCCGATGCTTCATGGTATGAGGTAGAAGTTCGTCGTCAGGGAAGAGAATACAAAGTCTTTATAGATGAATCTGGCAAGATAATTAAAGTCGTAGAAGATTAAAATCAATATACTATAAGCAGAAAGCTTGGGTGAGTCACAACATCCAAGTTTTCTGCTTAATTGTTTTTTATTATATCTCATAAATACTTTTATGCTTCAAACAGTTTACTTCTTGACAACAGACATGAACCTATGACGCATGCCTGATCTTTCAGTTTCGATAGTACAATTTCAGAATCACGGCTCATCAGCTGAGGGTATATTTTCTGATTGCAGAGATAACCGGTTGCAAAAGAAAATCTCCCGCACGCGACATCTCTCCACCGATAATGACCATATCTGGATTGAATGTGTTGATCAGACTTCCGATATGGAAACCTAATTGCTGGCCTATTTGTTCTACCAGTTCTATGGCGAGCAAGTCTTCGCGGTTTATTGCACTGAAGATATCATCGAGTGTTATTTCTTCTATATCCTTTTCTGAAAGAATGATTGAAGTTTCTCCTGCTTGTAGATGTTCGATAAACTTACGGTAGAGCGCAGAACATGAAACTTCCGTTTCTACGCATCCTTTTTTTCCGCAATGACAGATAATCTGGTTGTCGTAGCCGTATGTGTGACCGATTTCTCCTGAGAATCCTGATTTCCCTTTGTAAAGTTTCCCGTCTATCATAATTCCCATTCCCAGTCCCCATCCGATATTGATGAAAAGAACGTTTTTGACTCCCTTGACAACACCCTTTATGTTTTCACCATAAAGCATGGTCCGGCTTGTCATTGTCAATAGATGTTTCTACTTCAGGCGTTCGGTCAGGATTTCTGCAAGTGGGCGTTCGCCGAAATTGAAGAAACTGTGGATATGCCCAGTTCCGGATTGACTCTTCCGCAAAGAGTTACATTGATATGTAATATCTTTTTTCGTCTATTGTTAACCCGCAATGAAATGTTCGATGTGGTTACATAGTTCATCGATGCATTCTAATGTGTCTCTTCGTTCAAAAGGAATTCCCATTTGTAGTTTCAAAACCTCACCTTTAAAATTGATAACTCCTATATTGATACTGTTCCACGTTACATCTACTCCAACAAAATATCCTGAATCTGTATTCAGTCCATATAAAATAGGATGACGCCCACCGTTGGTTTCCAGCTTTCCATACTCATTCTATATACCCCTGTTCATGCATTTCGTCGATGATTTTGTTACGGTAGGAATACTTAAATCCATATCTTTTGCTAAATCGGTAATGGTTGAATTCTCATTATATATCAGATATGTAATGATATGTTTCTTCATTACCGCCCCTTTTGACCCCTTTTGTATTTCCTCTAATAATCGTTCTTTCATGCGGATGTGGTTTTAAAAATATACAATTACTTAATTAAAAACTTTAAAAATCGGATGTAATTACTTATTGTTATAGTTGCTTTTATCTATAAATACAGATATCTTTGTAGCGAAAACAATAAGAATATCAATTCTTGTTACAAATATATTAATTAAATCTGGAAAAACTATGAGAGTAATTATCGAATCTGACTACCAAGCTCTTTCACAATGGGCAGCAAACTATGTAGCTAAGAGAATCAATCAGGCAAAACCTACAGCCGAAAAACCGTTTATTTTGGGCTTGCCTACCGGTTCTTCCCCTCTGGGTATGTATAAAGCGCTGATTGAACTGAACAAAAAAGGTGTAGTATCATTCGAGCACGTAGTGACATTCAATATGGATGAATACGTAGGATTGCCGGAATCACATCCTGAAAGCTATCATTCGTTCATGCATAATAATTTCTTCAACCACATTGATATCCGTAAGGAAAATATTCACATTCTGAACGGAAATGCTGAGGATTTGGAAGCAGAATGTGCTAATTATGAGAAACAGATCGAATCATTTGGTGGAATCGATCTCTTCTTGGGAGGTATTGGTCCTGACGGACATATCGCTTTCAATGAACCGGGATCATCATTGACTTCACGCACTCGTGTCAAGACTTTGACAACTGATACTATTATTGCAAACTCTCGTTTCTTTGAAAACGACGTGAACAAAGTTCCTAAAACAGCGTTAACTGTAGGAGTAGGCACTGTAATGGCAGCAAAGGAAGTACTTATTTTGTGCAACGGCCATAACAAGGCACGTGCTTTGCAGCATGCTGTAGAAAGGTGGCATTACACAAATGTGGACTATCAGCGCTTTGCAGTTGCATCCTCATGGAATCATCGTTTGTGATGAGGCTGCTACCGATGAATTGAAAGTAGGTACTTACAAATACTTCAAGGACATCGAGCGTAATAATCTGTAATTAACATCTATATTATTAAGGAGAATTACCTATGAGAACTAACCTTAGTTCACAGATATCTCTGAACAGAGTATCTACCAGATATTATAAACCAGAAAATACGATTGAACGTTCTGTACTGACACGTTTCGAGAAGATTCCTACCAATATCTATGAAACAGTAGATGAAGGAGTGTCATGCATTGCCGATGAAATCATCCGCAAGGTACAGGAACGTCAGCGTGACGGTAAGTTTTGCACTATTGCCGCAGGTACTGGTGCATCACTTCGCCCGCTGTTTGCGGAATTGGTTCGCAGACATAAGGAAGAAGGTGTGAGCTTCCGCAATGTTGTAGTATTCAACTTGTATGAATACTATCCATTGACAGAGCCTAATAACAGCAGCTTCAACCAGTTGAACGAACTGTTCCTGAAACAAGTTGATATTGATCCACAGAATGTATTTACATTGAACGGCACTATTCCTCAAGAAGGTGTAATAGATCATTGTCACTTATACGAGCAGCGTATCAAGACTTATGGTGGTATCGATATTGCTGTAATGGGAATAGGTCGTGAAGGAAATATCGGAATGAATGAACCAGGATCGGCTGCTACTTCTCAGACAAGACTGATTTTGATAGACGCTACTTCACGTTCAGAAGCTGCTCATAATCTGGGAGTAGACAATCTGCCTCCATGTTCTATCACAATGGGTATCGGTTCTATCATGGAAGCCCGTAAGGTATTCTTGTTGGCATGGGGAGAAGAAAAAGCAGACATCATCAAGAAAGCAGTAGAAGACAAAATCTCTGATTCACTTCCTGCTTCTTATTTGCAGATGCATCAGAATGCAACCGTTTGTGTTGACCTGCCTACTGCTGCACACCTTACTCGTATTCAGCGCCCTTGGCTGGTAACAAGCTGCGAATGGAATGACAAGCTGATTCGTAGTGCTATCGTTTGGTTGTGTCTGCTTACCAAGAAGCCTATCCTGAAATTGACTAACAAGGATTATAACGAAAACGGTTTGAGCGAATTGTTGGCGTTGTATGGTTCTGCATATAATGTAAACATTAAGATATTCAATGACCTGCAACACACAATTACTGGCTGGCCGGGTGGAAAACCGAACGCAGACGATACTTATCGTCCGGAACGTGCTAAACCATTCCCGAAGCGTGTAGTTGTATTCTCTCCGCATCCGGATGATGATGTAATCTCTATGGGAGGAACATTGCGTCGTCTGGTACAGCAGGGACATGAGGTTCATGTGGCTTACGAAACTTCAGGAAACATTGCTGTAGGCGATGAAGAAGTTGTACGTTTCATGCATTTCATAAACGGTTTCAATCAGTTGTTCGATGAGAACAAGAATGAAACCATTAAGAACAAATATGCGGAAATCAAGAAGTTCCTGTTGAGCAAGAAAGAAGGCGACATGGATACCCGCGATATTCTTACTATCAAAGGTTTGATTCGCCGTGGTGAGGCTCGCACTGCTTCTACATACAACCAGATTCCGTTGGAACGTGTTCACTTCCTCGACCTTCCGTTCTACGAAACAGGACGTATCGAGAAGAATCCTATCAGCGAAGCTGACGTAAACATTGTGATGAATTTGCTTCGTGAAGTAAAACCTCATCAGATTTATGTAGCTGGTGACCTGGCAGACCCGCACGGAACACACCGAGTTTGTACTGATGCTGTACTGGCTGCTATCGACGAAGAAAAGAAAGCTGGAGCTGAATGGCTGAAAGACTGCCGCATATGGATGTATCGTGGCGCATGGCTGAATGGGAAATTGAAAACATCGAGATGGCTGTACCATTGAGTCCGGAGGAATTGCGTGCTAAACGTAACTCTATCTTGAAGCATCAGTCACAGATGGAAAGTGCGCCTTTCCTGGGCAACGACGAACGTTTGTTCTGGCAACGTAGTGAAGACCGTAACCGTGGTACTGCATCGTTGTACGACAGCTTGGTCTGGCATGCTACGAAGCTATGGAAGCTTTTGTAGAGTATAAACCTCTGTAATGTAAACTTATTCCGGGAAAATATTCCACGGAAGTGCAGATAGTATGACAAAGGCGTATTTTCTTTTTCCCCGATGAAAGGGAAAAAGAAAATACCGCCTTTCTTTTTTATGATTTTCTCCGTCTGATGATATATCCCGTAATCAGGCTCCATAACACTCCCAGTCCGGCAAAAAAGATAAAGACCAGTGTTCCTTTACCTAAAACTGTATAAATGCGTCCGGTATGGATTTCCTGGGCAAAGTTCCATAGCGACATGGGAAGCGTTTCCATGTTGGCAGGCATCGATGCAAAATCGCTGCCTTTTTCGTATTCGGCAATACAGAGTTTACCGTCAAAATCACTGCTGTATCCGGTGATGGCATGATTGCCGAACGGTGGTCCTGCTGTTTCTGGAGCTGTTTTTCCGGTAAAGAAATCGGTAATGTTTCCCAAATGTCTGTTCCACACATACATTCCACTGAAAGAACCTGTAAGCCAGTTTCCCTGTTTGTCTTGTTTTAGGACATTGATTCCCATGACGCTTACGGGAGGTGTCTTGGATATTTTTACAGGAGTACTCTGAAATGATTTAAGAGAATAAAATCCTTCCGAAGTAGCAAGTAGCCAGTCGTTTTGCTGCTCATCGTAGCGGAGCATCCGTAATTTATCGTTCCATGCATTCGGCGAGTCAAGCTGTGTGAAAGGTATGGCAGGTATTCTTCCGTAAACCAGTGCCAGCAGTACCGGAGGGCGCAGACACCATCCGGTCAAGGCTATAAAGAGTGTCAGCACGATAGTCGTTCTGCCTATCTTGTCGTGCCACGATAGAGATGTTTTCAGTAAGGCAATACTTGTTGTTGCTGAACGTCCGGTTTGTTTTATCCGGCGAATATACTTGGGTAGAAACCAGTAGAAGATTCCGCTTACCGAAAGGATGATCAGTATTACTGCCAGCGTATCCATGACCAGTTTGCCAGCAGTTCCAAACAGTTCACCACTGTGCAACAGCCAGATGGTGCGGAATAATGAAACTTTCCCATTGTATTCTTCGGGAGCTTGCAGAATGACTGGGCTGAAATGACGGTAAGGCGATGTCGCGTAATACAAACAGGAACGCCCGACGACTATCAAGGTGTCACCGAGCGTAGTGATGTCCGATAATTTTCCCCTTTTTGCAGAGGAAGCCTGACTGCTTGCCATCCTGCCTTTTTGCTGTAGCGGTAGAGGCCGAACTGAGCGGCGGCGAATAAATCTCCTTGAGGAGTAATCGCTATTCCCCGTATGTTACGCCAGTCGACTCCGTGAGGAAAACCACGGTTGAAATCATTGAATGTAGTAGCATCATGATCGGTCAGAAAAATGCCGCATTGCCAAACAATAAGACAGCGCTGTCTTCTTGACAGATACCGGGAGGACAGGAGAGAGTTCCCCGCAACAGTCCGTTGTTCCAGCTCTTGTACCGGTAGGCATCGGGTAGCCATTTCCGGCTGATCTGATAATCAGAAAAGAGCTGCCGGTGGTTCAAGACAATGCCCGAAGCACCAAACAAGATAATAAAAAAG
>ENA-OQBJ01000986-OQBJ01000986.1-human-gut-metagenome-genome-assembly--contig:-NODE-986-length-12621-cov-2.468945_pt1 | contig 12621 bp, 18 predicted proteins | sample MGYA00242743_ERZ504545 | MGnify/ENA primary metagenome ERZ504545 (study PRJEB26092, sample SAMD00036252) | human gut metagenome | host: Homo sapiens | study: EMG produced TPA metagenomics assembly of...
GTTGACAGATGTATGATTAATATGGTATAAATAATGAGTGCTCAGCGATGATGTACAACAAAACAGAATATAGGGGATTGGTCAAGTGGTATGATAGGGGTCTCCAAAACCTTTGGCGGGAGTTCGATTCTCTCATCCCCTGCTCCTATGAAAGAGCGGAAAAGCCTTAATTTATAAGGTTTTCCGCTCTTTTTGCGTTATAAAAATAAATTTTAGATATCGACCATAATATAAATCGGCATGCGTTCGAAAGAAGCTGTCAGTGACGTGCTCTGGGTAAATACTTCGGCTTTGCAATCGGATAAAAATAATGTTATAATATTCATAGTGATTTGAGTTGAGGATATGACGAATCTATCGTAAGGAGGACATGGAGGATGAAAGAAAAGATAATACAAGGTGGAATTGTAAATGGAGAGAAGATGCTGGTATGTCCAACTTGGGAAGATGAATTTCAAAAAGCAATTCACAAGACCGGAGGCTGCTTCCGGATTAGCATGGATTATTCGGCTGTAGATGTTTCCTGGTGGAAAGAACTGGAAAAGATTGCCGGAAAGTATGGCTATACATTGGATTCCGAATCGCTGGAAATCATTCAGGAATATGTACAGAAGTATAAAAAGTATGAAAATCATTTCTGGGAATATGGAAAGAAGATTATTACATTCGAACAGTTCAGCAGGATGTTGAGTAAAAAAGCCGGTATACAGCCGAAAGAGGCAAAGGAATATGTTGTTGCAAATCTTCAGAATCTGGAACATAAGGAGATTTTGGAGGCGTTGTTATTTTCACTGCAGCTTATTAAGTCTGAGAAGGGACTGGAAGGAACTCAGTGGACAAAGCCAACCTGCGATTTTATAAAAAAAGAATTTGAAAAGATGATTGTGAACGAGGAATATTAAGACATTAAAAAGTGGGGAGTCGGGAATACTGGTTTTCCACTTGTTTTATATCGCCATGCGTTCGTAAGAAGGAGAAATAATAAAAAGATGGAATTATGGGATATTTACGATGAGAACAAGGAACGTACAGGACGTACAATGAAGCATAATGACTGGAATATGAAGCCGGGGGAATTCCACCTGACGGTTCTTGGAGTATTAATGAGATCGGATGGAAAATATCTGATCACCCGAAGAAGAATGGATAAAGAATGGGCAGCAGGATGGTGGGAAGTGCCTGGAGCGGTGTACGCGCCGGAGAAGATTCGAAAGATGCAGTGATCCGTGAGATTAAAGAAGAGACGGGAATTGATGTAACGAATGCAGAAGGAGGATATGCATTTTCTTATAAGAGAGTGAATCCGGAAGAGAAAAATAATTATTTTGTGGATATTTATAAATTTGTGCTGGAGTTTGATGAATCAGATGTAAAGACACAGGAAGAAGAAGTGTCTGGCTTTGCGATTGCGGATTTGAATGAGATTAAGAGATATGCTGATGAAGGAATTTTTCTTCATTATGACAGTATCAGACAGGCGTTCGAAGAATAATTATATGGAGAGTAAGGGGCTGACTGTATGAATGATGAGGACCGGATTCTGGAAGACATCAAAGAAATACTGAAAGAACTGGATGAACAGGGGCGTATGAAATATACACAGAGATATATGCAGCACAGTGATATATCCGTGTATAAGCATTGTATCAGTGTAGCGTACACAAGTGTGGAGCTTGCAGAAAGATTTTCCCTAAATGTAAATAGAAAAGAGCTGATCAGAGGTGCGCTCTTGCATGATTATTTTTTGTATGACTGGCATGAAAAAAATGCGGGACACAGATTTCACGGTTTTATCCATGCAGGACGTGCGCTTCAAAATGCAAAAAATGATTTTGAACTGACCAGACGGAAGAAAACATCATTTCGCGGCATATGTTTCCTCTTAATATCGTTCCACCAATGTGTAAAGAAGCCTGGCTGGTATGTCTGGCAGATAAGATCTGTGCATCGAAAGAGACCATCGTCAGAAGAATTCATATAAGAAGATATAAGAAATAAGTTGACTTACTATATATCCTACTACTATAATAGGGATTGCGCTGTGAAACGGTGCGAAGAGTGAATGATAAGTCAAGAATACGGACAGAAAAAAATATAAAGTATGAGTGGAGGAAAAGCTATGTTAAATCAGTTTTCCAGAACGCAGCTTCTTTTAGGAGCTGATAATATGGACAGACTTTCGAATGCAAAGGTTGCGGTTTTTGGAATCGGCGGTGTTGGTGGATATGTTGTAGAAGCACTTGCAAGAAGCGGTGTCGGTTCGTTTGTATTGGTAGATGATGACAAAGTATGTCTGACGAATATTAACCGTCAGATTATTGCAACAAGGAAGACGGTTGGAAAATATAAAGTAGATGTGATGAAAGAAAGAATCCTTGAGATTAATCCGGACGCAGATGTAGAAGTAAGGAAATGCTTTTATCTTCCTGAGAATGCACATGAATTCCCGTTTGAAGAATACTCTTACGTGGTAGATGCAGTAGATACGGTAACGGCAAAGATTGAGATCATTATGCGTGCAAAAGCCGCAGAAATTCCGGTTATCAGTTGTATGGGAGCCGGTAATAAACTGGATGCATCGGCATTTCAGGTGGCAGATATCTATAAGACGAAGATGTGTCCGCTTGCAAAGGTTATGCGAAGAGAATTAAAGGCACGTGGCGTAAAGAAACTGAAAGTTGTATATTCAGAAGAAAAGCCGGTACGTCCGCTGGAAGATATGAGTATCAGCTGCAGACAGCACTGTGTATGTCCTCCGGGAACGGACAGAAAATGTACCGAAAGAAGAGACATCCCGGGAAGCATTGCATTTGTTCCGTCGGTTGCAGGACTGATTCTTGCAGGGGAAGTGGTAAAGGATCTGACAATTAACCAATATGGACGCGGGGACGAATAAAAACGGATATCTTTTGACATTTTTCGCAAATGCTTTATAATAGAGAAGGTAATGTTCTATTTGTAGATTGAGGAGGTTATCAATATGAAAAAAAATAGAAGAAACAACACAAGACCGGCAGCAATCGCAACTGCAAAAGACACAACTAAGGCAATCGAGACAAGAGCAGGTGTATTGAAAGAGGCAGAAGACGTGAAGAAAGAAGCAAAGACAAGCTTTATCTTCAGTATATGGGTAAAGAGATCAGTACAGAAGAAATTACAAAAAAAGTGCATGAAGTATGGACAAAAGAGTATGGTAAGAGTGTGGAAGAAATCAAAACTCTGAATGTATATCTGAAACCAGAAGAAGCTGCAGCTTATTATGTAATAAATGAAGAGACAACAGGCAAAGTTACTATTTAGTGATTTGCCGGATTGACTGTGAACAAAATAAGAGGAGCGTTTCCGTGTGTATGGAAATGCTCCTCTTATTTTTGTACCACTATATTGCAAAAAAGAACACATGCAGTCGGTTGAAAAGAAGAATTTAGCCGCAATAACGGGTAATATCTTCTTCAAGATGATCAATCTGTTCCGTGAGATTGTGAAGCTGTTCATCAGAAAGAGATTCCAAAATCGCTTTCATATCTGCAGCAATTTTAGAAGGATTATACGGTACTTCTAATGCGAAATCACTGTAAGCACGGAGCTTTTGAAAATAAGTATTTGTTTCAGGTTCTTCTTTTCCGGCGCGGCACATCTGATACATGGTGACACAATCAGTGGCAGCCTGGTCGGTGCATTCCTTGCAGATCCATTTTCCAAGATAATAATAATTGTTCCCGATCTGATAAAGAAAGCCCGGAAGCTTTAAGATTCGTTCTGATAACATAGTGAAGTCCTCCTTTTCTTATCTATTAGTATCCCGTTGTTTGATACAAAAGTCAAGAGGGATTCTGGTATTAATATCATTATAAAAAGTAGAGCAGATTCTTTGCAAATCACCGGAATGTATCGTATAATAAACAGCAGTATAAAAAATAGTGAAGGAAAGAATGCATGTAAATATATTTAGGATATGTATATATGGAGAGTGTGAATGATATGAGGATTAAGAATGGTTTAATGCTGCTTCTTACAGCTTTTATCTGGGGAACAGCATTTGTAGCACAGAGTGTGGGTATGGATTATCTGGAACCGTTTACATTTAATGGAGTCAGAAGCCTGATTGGAGGAGCGGCACTTTTGCCATGTATCTGGATCTTGCAGAAATTAAATGGAAGATCGAAAGATACAGGCACGAAAAAGGATCTGCTCACAGGCGGATTGGCCTGTGGTGTGTTACTGTTTGCGGCAAGCAGTCTTCAGCAGATCGGTATTAAATATACGACAGCGGGAAAGGCCGGATTTATCACCGCTTTTTATATCGTGATCGTTCCGGTGATGGGAATTTTTCTTCATAAAAAGATAGGCTGGAAGATATGGCTGGCAGTAGTGCTGGCGGTTGCGGGACTTTATTTCCTGTGTATTACAGAGTCGTTTTCTGTTGGCAAAGGAGATATTCTGGTATTTTTATGCGCACTTGTATTTGCGGTACATATCCTGGTAATCGATCATTTTGCACCTAAGGTAGATGGTGTGAAGATGTCGTGTATACAATTCTTTGTCTGCGGAATTTTGTCCGTGCCATTTATGTTTGCATTGGAGGCACCAAAGATAACAGCTGTAATGACTGCATGGATGCCAATTTTATATGCCGGGGTATTATCTTGTGGAGTTGCTTATACACTACAGATACTGGGACAGAAAAATGTAAATCCGGCGGTGGCATCACTGCTTTTAAGTCTGGAGTCGTGTTTTTCTGTACTGGCCGGCTGGATTGTGCTGGGAGAAAGACTGTCAATAAGGGAAATGTCGGGATGTATATTGATGTTTGCTGCAATTATCCTGGCACAGGTTCCTGAAAAGAAAAAGAGATAAAAGGGAGAAAATCAGATGCGTTTTGTAATTCAAAGAGTAACAGAAAGTAGTGTAAAAGTAGATGGTGAAGTGATTGGCAAGATCGGGAAAGGATTCATGGTCCTGATCGGAGTTGCGGATTCGGATACAAAAGACACAGCAGATAAGATGTTAAAGAAGATGTTAGGACTTCGCATTTTTGAAGATGAGAATGGAAAGACGAATCTTTCGCTGGATCAGGTAGGAGGAGAGTTGCTTCTGATTTCTCAGTTTACTCTGTATGCGAACTGTAAGAAGGGAAACCGGCCAAGTTTTATAGAAGCAGGGAAACCGGATATGGCGGAGAAGATGTATGAATATATCATCAGTAGGTGTAAGGAACAAGTAACGGTAGTTGAACGGGGAAAATTTGGCGCAGATATGAAAGTAAGTCTTGTAAATGACGGTCCGTTTACCATTGTACTTGATTCAGAAAAGTTATAATCAAAGGGCAGAAGAATCTTCAGGGACAAAAGTTGTTCCGGAGATTCTTTTTTAGTTATATAACTAATTAAATATTTGTTAAAATGACGGAATGATTATTAAATAAATATAAAAACATTGACATTACTGGTGAAAATGACTAATATAATCGTTAGACATCTAATTAATTGGGAGAGGAGAAAGAATATGAACAAAGAGATGGAATCATCTGTGTTCTTTTCGATATTTCAATTGATGCAGTTCATGAAATATCAGGGAATGAAAAGAATGGAAGAACTGGACATCAAGCCGAGTCAGGCAGGAATATTATTTTCACTGAAATGCTGGGGAGAACAGTCACAGAGACAGCTCGCACAAAGAGTTGGGATTACTCCACCGTCTATGACAGTCGCACTTCGCAAGATGGAAGAAAAAAGGTTATGTAAGCCGTAAGACGGATGAGAAGGATCAGAGGATTACAAGGATACAGCTTGCTCCGAAAGGGGAAGAATGTATAGATGGAATACGCCGTGTCCTTACAGAGATGGAAGAAATAATCTATCAGGGGATATCAAGAGAAGAGGTACTTCTGATGAAGCGTCTGCTTGCAGAGATGAAGAATAATCTTCTGGAGTCTAAGGATTTCAAAGGAGTGGATATGCAGACCATTATGGAAAAACACATCCTTCTATGAAACATATGTAGGAACTGTTTTGATATAAATAGGACAGAAAGGAAAGGCATAAAAGATATGGGAAAATTATTAAAATTTCTGAAACCGTATGCAGGTGCGGTTGTAGCGATTATCTGTATACTTGTCGTGCAGGCATATTGTGACCTGTCATTGCCGACATATACCTCGGATATTGTGAATGTCGGTATCCAGCAGGGTGGTATCGATGAGACCGTACCGGATACGATTTCTAAAAAAGATTTGAACCATTTGTTACTTCTGGTTCCGTCGGATAAGCAGGAGCTTGTAAAGAATGCTTATACGAAATCAACGAAGAAATACGATTATAAGGGAACCGTTATGGAATTAAAATCTTCTGTAAAAGAAGATGATAAAAAGATGGAGAAGCTCTCCGATATCCTCGGAAAGCCGATGCTTCTGGCGGCAGGATTTGACTCCGGCAGTGACATGACACAAAGAATCGAAGACCAGATGCGTACAAATATGAAGAAACAGGTTGAAGCAAAACAGGCTGAGGCCAAGGCGCAGATGGAAAAAGCACAGAAAGAGGCAGAAGAACAAAAGAAGGCAGCAGCGCAGATGTCAGAAGTTCCAGATTTTGACAAGATGGATATCTATGATATGTTGAACTTCATGGGAGCAGAAGGCAGAGACGCGCTGATCAAACAGATGAATAAACAGATGAATTCCATGCAGGATTCAATCATTGAACAGGCAGCCTCCACCTATATCAAAGATGCTTACACACATGTAGGAATCGATACCGATCAGATCGAAACCAGTTATATCTTATACACAGGGGCCAAGATGCTGGCACTTGCATTCCTTGGAATGGCGGCAAGTATTATGGTCGGACTATTAGCATCTCGTGTTGGAGCCGGTGTCGGACGCGGACTTCGTGAGAATGTATTCCGTAAGGTTGTCGGATTTTCCAATGCAGAGTTTGACAAATTCTCTACGGCATCACTGATCACAAGAAGTACGAATGATATCCAGCAGATCCAGCTGTTGATTGTGATGATCCTTCGAATGGTTCTGTATGCACCAATTATGGCAATCGGAGGAATCTGGAAGGTCTTCCACACGAATGTCAGCATGTCATGGATCATCGGACTTGCGGTTGCAATCATTGTAGTCATCGTAGGATTTTTATTCTTTATAGTTATGCCGAAGTTCAAACTGATCCAGAATCAGGTCGACAGACTGAATCTTGTCAGTCGTGAAATCTTAACAGGACTTTCGGTTATCCGTGCATTCGGCACACAAAAGCATGAGGAAGAGCGGTTTGATGATGCGAACAAAGCACTGACGAAGACAAACCTTTTCGTAAACCGTGCGATGACGTTTATGATGCCGCTTATGATGTTCGTAATGAACAGTATTACGCTGCTGATCGTATGGGTAGGCGGTCACAGTATCAACGACGGTGTAATGCAGGTTGGAGATATGATGGCGTTTATCCAGTATACAATGCAGATCATCATGGCATTCTTAATGATCTGTATGATTTCGGTTATGCTTCCAAGAGCAGCAGTATCTGCAAGCCGTATTGATGAAGTACTGACAAGTGAGACAATGATCCATGATCCGAAGCAGCCGTTACGTATTCCGGAAGAAGGAAAAGGAAAGGTCGTATTCGATCATGTATCCTTCCGTTATCCGGGAGCAGAAGAAGATGTACTGCATGATATTTCCTTTACGGCAGAGCCGGGAAAGACCACGGCATTTATCGGAAGTACCGGATGTGGTAAGTCTACGCTGGTAAACCTGATCCCGAGATTTTATGATGTTACAGATGGTAAGATCACGATCGACGGAAAAGATGTCAGAGATGTATCACAGCATGAACTGCGTGAAAAACTGGGATATGTACCGCAGAAAGCTGTACTGTTCTCCGGTGATATTGCTTCGAATATTTTATATGGCAACCCGGATGGAAGTGAAGCTGAGATGATTGAAGCAGCAACAATCGCACAGGCAACAGAATTCATTGATCAGAAGAAGAAAAAATATAAGAGCCGATCTCACAGGGAGGAGCCAATGTATCCGGTGGTCAGAAGCAGAGACTTTCGATGCAAGAGCAATTGCAAACATCCGGATGATATATATATTCGATGATAGTTTTCGGCTACTGGATTATAAGACAGATGCAACACTCCGTGCAGAGCTGAAGGAGAAGACAGCGGAAAGTACTGTTATGATCGTTGCGCAGAGGATCAGTACAATCCTTCATGCAGATCAGATCATTGTACTGGAAGATGGTCAGATCGTCGGAAAGGGTACACATAAAGAATTACTGAAGAACTGCGAAGCATATTATCAGATTGCTTCTTCACAGTTATCAGAAAAAGAATTAGAAGAAGATCTTAAGGAGGTGGAATAATATGCCAAGAGGTAGAGGACGTGGACCACAGATGTCAAATGAAAAGGCAAAAGATTTTAAAGGCACAATGAAAAAGCTGATGGCATATTTGAGCGCATATAAGATTGGAATATTCTTTGTAATCGTATTTGCTATCGGAAGTACGATATTCAATATTGTAGGACCGAAGATTCTTGGAAAGGCAACGACTGAGATATTTAAAGGACTGGTCAGAAAAGTATCCGGAGGATCCGGAATAAATTTTGACAAGATCGCGCATATCGTACTGACGCTGTTATGCCTGTATCTGACAAGTGCGGTATTCTCCTTTGTACAGGGGTACATTATGACGGGTGTGTCACAGAAGCTGACGTACCGTCTGAGAAAAGAAATCTCTGAGAAGATCAACCGTCTGCCGATGAACTATTTTGATAAGCAGACACATGGTGAAGTATTATCGCGTATTACCAACGATGTAGATACCTTAAGTCAGAGTCTGAACCAGAGTGCGACGCAGGTGATCACATCGACGACAACGATCATCGGTGTATTGATCATGATGCTCAGTATCAGCCCGCTGATGACCGTGGTAGCACTCCTGATCCTTCCGGTTTCAATGGGACTGATCTCAGTGATCGTGAAACGTTCACAGAAATATTTCATGAGTCAGCAGGAATATCTGGGTCATGTAAACGGACAGGTGGAAGAAATCTATGGCGGTCATAATATCATCAAAGCGTTTAATAAAGAAGAGGATGTAATTGCAACATTCAAGCGTGACAATGATATTCTGTATACATCGGCATGGAAATCGCAGTTCCTGTCAGGAATGATGATGCCGATCATGCAGTTCGTCGGAAATCTCGGATATGTCGGTGAGGTTATCCTCGGCGGTTACCTTGCGATGAAAGGTACGATCCAGGTTGGAGATATCCAGTCATTTATTCAGTACGTAAGAAGTTTTACGATGCCGATCCAGCAGGTTGCACAGGTGGCCAATATGTTACAGTCTACAGCGGCAGCTTCCGAGCGTGTGTTTGAATTCCTTGAGGAGAAGGAAGAAGACCAGACGGTAGAGAATCCGGTATGTATCGATAAACTGGAAGGAAGCGTAAGCTTCGACCATGTACATTTCGGATATAATCCGGATCACACAATCATCAATGACTTCAGTGTGGATGTAAAACCAGGACAGAAGGTTGCAATCGTAGGACCGACCGGTGCCGGAAAGACGACGATGATCAAATTATTAATGCGTTTCTATGATGTTGGAAGTGGTTCGATCAAAGTAGATGGACATGATGTCCGCGACTTTAATCGTGATGACTTAAGAAAAATGTTCGGAATGGTATTACAGGATACCTGGCTGTTCAAGGGAAGCATCGAAGATAATATCCGTTATGGACGACTGGATGCAACGCATGAAGAGGTTGTGGAGGCCGCAAAGGCAGCACGTGCACACCGCTTTATAAAGACGCTTCCGGGTGGTTATCAGATGGAGTTAAATGAAGAAGCAAGTAACGTATCACAGGGACAGAAACAGCTCCTGACGATCGCAAGAGCCATGCTGGCAGATCCGAAGATTCTGATTCTTGATGAGGCGACAAGTTCGGTAGATACAAGAACCGAGATCCAGATCCAGAAGGCGATGGATCAGCTGATGAAAGGAAGAACAAGTTTCGTAATTGCACACCGGCTGTCTACGATTCGTGATGCGGATGTGATCCTTGTTATGAAAGACGGGGATATTGTAGAGCAGGGAAATCATGAGGAATTATTAGCACAAAATGGATTCTATGCAGAACTGTATAATTCACAATTTGAGAGAAGTGCATAAGGATATTTACAGATAGAGAAGTCCATGTTAAAAGAAATAAGGCGCTGCCCGAAGAATATCGGGTGCGCCTTTTGTTGTGTGCATTGACATATGCGGAAGGGGATTCATTTGATGCGCTGCCTTTTGTTATTTTACATATATAGAGGGTGTAAAATAATGAAATATTATTATTGTATAGCCATTCTTACGTAAAATATATAAGTAAAATAAGAAAGGAGAGGCATGAATCGTTTTAAGAAATGCTATGTAGGAAAAGCTGCCACTTGACAGTTTTCTTACAAAATCCGATGAATATTTAAAGTAATTAAATTATATCACTCGCGGTAAGAAAAGTATAGTATAATAAACGAATAAAAAGAAACGCAACAAAATGTTGCATGCCGGAACAAAAGAAAATGTCCCGGCGTGCATTTTAGATACCAAAGTATGCAAGAGAAGTTGCCGGTGGCAAGTTCTCTGTATCGCATACGTTCGATACTAATGTGTGGAAATTCCGGCAAGAATGTTTTTTACATGTGAGATTTCCTGATCGGTAGCTTTGGCGGCAGGAACATAATAACTTTTTTCGCGGGCAATCTGATAAAGTTTTTCCTGGGACATTTCACAGTCATTACGTATCTGTTTCAGTTTCTGCTTCAATTCTTTGTTTTCCGTCTGGGAAATCATTTCTCCGTAACGTACAAGTTCTCCGTTGACACCGGCAAGGGCATCGCTTACCATCGTTTTTTCATCCAGCATAGATAGTTCCTCCTATAAAAATTTCATCAGATCCTGTCGGTTCTTCATAGCACTGTCTGCAGCATCCTGAAACAGCTTGCGGATTTCAGGATCTTTGGCTTCTGAGGCATAGTCCTGCATTTTGCACTGGCTGGTTTCAAATCCGCCAATTAAATGACGCAGGTTCTGAAGATCAAGTATTGAAATTTCTGACATAGTACACGTTCCTCCTTTTTATTATTATATATCTGTGAAGAACTGTCAGTGGCAGGTTCTTTGCAGCGCCGGGCGTTTGAAAGAAGCTGCGAGCGGCAAGTTCTGTAGATATGACATATACAGTATGTGCAATAGACGCAGATTATATATATGGAAATGCATAGAAAAAAACTATCAGTTAAAGCGACAAAAACTATGGAAAATGTCGTATACTGATAACAGATGATTTACATAATGTGATTTGTGTAATAAAACGAATAAACAAAAGGGGTTAAAAGCAACATGAGAATGATTGATATGCACTGTGATACTTTGTGGAAATTGATCGATTTGGATGGCCAGGGAGATTTGATGAAGAATGATTGCCATATCAGTATTCCATCTATGAAAAAGCGGGAACCGTCGTGCAGCTTTTTTGCCTGTTTTACGAAGGCGGCTGATTATAAGAAGAAAGGAGGATATGATGCGGCATTCGTTCATGTACAGGATATGGTGCGATATTTAAGGCAGCAGCAGGAGAGGTACAGTGAAGATCTGGCACTGGCATATTCGTGGAATGATGTAGACAGGAATGATCTCGCAGGACGGATCTCTGCGATTATGACTGTGGAAGAAGGGGGAATTTTAAACGGTCATATGGAGCGGCTGGAAGAGCTGTATCAACATGGGATCAGGCTTATGACACCGGTATGGAATTATGAAAACTGCATCGGATATCCAAACAGCAGAAAGAAATCTGTAATGTGGAAGGGGTTAAAACCTTTTGGAAAAGAAGTGATAGAAAGAATGGGAGAACTGGGAATGATCATAGATGTATCCCATGCATCGGATGGAACATTCCGGGATATAATGGCAATCGCAAAAGGAACGGTGATTGCGTCTCATTCTAATTGCAGGGAGATTGCAAAGCATCCGAGAAATCTGACAGATGAGATGATCTGGCAGCTTGCAGATGCAGGTGGTATTGCGGGACTTAATCTGTATGGTCCGTTCCTTGGAAGAGAGAAAGAATCCAGGATTGAGGATATGACAGCTCATATATTACATATGTTAAATAAAGGGGGCAGTGATTTCCCGGCAATTGGAACTGATTTTGACGGTTTCGGGAGATGGAAGTAATGGAAATTGGACATCCGGATGAGATGGAGAAGCTGTGGGAAATATTGAAGCAAAAAGGAGTAAAGGAGTCACAGCTTGATAAGATCTGGTATCGGAATGCGATGAGAGTTTTGAAAAGTATTTAAATATAAAGCAGGGACGGTTATCAGCCCCTGCTTTATTCAATCGCATAGTATGTATTTATTTTTGATTTTTATTTACATTCTGCAGCTTCATTGCACGAACTTTCAGAGGAAGTCCGAACAGGTTGATGAATCCGCTTGCATCATGATGATCATAGAGATCACCTGTTGTAAAGCTTGCAAGTGATTCACTGTACAGAGAATATGGAGAAGTTGTTCCTGCTTTTGTGATGGTTCCTTTGTAAGTTTGAATTTG
>ENA-OQBJ01000987-OQBJ01000987.1-human-gut-metagenome-genome-assembly--contig:-NODE-987-length-12617-cov-3.542754_pt1 | contig 12617 bp, 11 predicted proteins | sample MGYA00242743_ERZ504545 | MGnify/ENA primary metagenome ERZ504545 (study PRJEB26092, sample SAMD00036252) | human gut metagenome | host: Homo sapiens | study: EMG produced TPA metagenomics assembly of...
TATCCGGCGGATAATATGTATCCATCTCATCCCTGGAAGCCTTTGCTTCCACCTCGATCTGACCTTTGCCACTCATCATATTCTCCAGATTCTCGGTCGTATCACTGGCAACCAGCTTTCCTCCTGATATGATCATGATATAATCGCAGACTTCCCTTACTTCCGCAAGAATGTGAGAACTTAAGATCACGGTATGTTTCTTCGCAAGCTTCCTGATCAGTTCACGGATTTCGATGATCTGCTTCGGGTCAAGACCTACCGTCGGCTCATCCAGGATAATGATCTCCGGGAATCCCAGAACTGCCTGTGCAAGCCCGACTCTCTGCTTATAACCTTTTGACAGGTTCTGAATCAGCCGGTTTTCTACGTCTCTCAGCTTTGCAAGTCTTATAACTTCTTCTATCTGCGGCTCTCTTTTGTCTTTTTTAATTCCTTTTAATTCTGCAGCAAATTCCAGATATTCCCGCACCGTCATTTCCATATATAACGGCGGGATTTCCGGCAGATAGCCGATATTCTTCTTGGCCTCTTCAGGCTCTTGCAAAATGTCATGTCCGTCGATCAGCACCTGTCCTTCTGTAGCTCCCAGGTAACCGGTCATGATGTTCATGGTCGTAGATTTTCCTGCACCGTTTGGTCCTAAGAATCCATAGATTTTACCGGATTCTACGGTGAAGTTCAGATGATCTACCGCCAGATGGTTACCATAACGTTTGGTAAGATTCTTTACTTCTATCAAATTTCCTTCCTCCTGTTAAACTCAATCTGTTAACAATATAAGGGGGATGTTTGAAAAGTATGTGGAAAAAATATGTTTATTTGATGAATTAACGTTCACTAGTTGAACAAAAATATCAGAACAGCTTCCCGGACGCAAAAACAGAACCAATATCTTCCCAAGTGGCTCCGCTCACTTCGTTCGAAGTCGCCTTTTGTGAAGAATTGGTTCTGTTTTTCTGTTATTGAATTGCCTTGTTATTTTTGTTCAACACGATTACCCGCGTGTTTTGTGCTATATCCGGTAATTTTATTATAGTTTTTTATGATATATGAGGAAGTTTCTTATATTAAGACATAAAATTTTCCCTCTATAGTCAATTAGATTTCTGACATTATTTATATTCCATTTTCTCTCTGCTTCCTTAAAAATCCTTGATATATCCGGCTGCTGGTGATTCCTTTCAGCACGTTGGCCGCGCTTCTTTTTACGTCTTCTTCCAGAATAATGCCTTTGGAACTGCTTTTACGATGTCATCTACGGTCCGGAACTGCCCGGCATGATCAGATCGTTACCTGATGCGATGGCGTGTGCCGGATCGCCGTATTTTCTTCCGGTTGCGAACCAGTCGGTCATGACAAGGCCGTCGAATCCCCATTCATTTCTCAGAACCTGTGTCAGCAGACGGTAACTGTTATTGACGTATTTGCCATTTACCTTATTATAACTGCTCATCACGGCTCCTGGATGTGACTCTTTGACTGCAATTTCAAATCCTTTCAGATAAATTTCCCTGAGTGCTCTTTCATTAACGTTAACATTCGTCTTATTACGGTTGTCCTCCTGATTATTACAGCAGAAATGCTTCAATGTAACATAACAGCCTCGATTCTTCTGAACTCCTTTTGTAATTGCTGCCGCAAATTTACCCGTAAGTAACGGATCTTCGGAAAAATATTCAAAATTACGTCCACATAAAGGGTTGCGATGTATATTCATGCCCGGCGCAAGCCAGTAGGTTACACCATAGGCTTCCATCTCTTTTCCCACTGCATTTCCGACTTCTCCGGCAAGTTCCAGATTCCAACTCGATGCAAGTGAAATTCCCACCGGAAATGCCGTTGTAAACTGATACAGAAGATTTTTGCTGTCCGGATTACCAAGCATTACTTTCTTTACCGGTTCCGGAAGATATTTCATAAAAGAGATATTCGGTTCTACTCCTTTTACCTTACCTGTTATAGATACAGACGATATCTTATGAAGCCTGAGTCCCGCAGGTCCATCCGCCATAACGACATTCGGAATTCCCTTTGCAGTCAGGTTTCCCGTCGTCACGCCTGCTACTCCCGGTGCTTCAAAAAACCGCTGGCCTGACAATCCGCCACCTACTACCAGCTCTGCCATATCTCTTAGAGTCAGAGACTCCATAATTCTGTCCGTCTCTTCTGAAGAATAAATCTCCATCGGGCCATACTTGTGATCTACTTTCCCGATAATTTCCGGTTTGATCAGAAAACTCTGAATCTTTTCCACATCATCAATGACCACATCACAGGTTCTTCCCCAGTTCTGTCTGCAGTCACATGTCGCATGAAGAACTTCCTTTTCTTCCTGTCTTTCAATCTCTGTCACTTTTATCGGTGCTTTACAGATATGAGAATGTTTTTCTGTAATTATTTCCGTTTCCAGTTTTAGTATTCCACATACTCTTGTATTCCTGCTGGAGTTACCAATCCGCACGACATATTCACCCGGTTCCAGAACGGTAGCAGCATCTTTTTCCCTGTAACTTGTAAGATTGCGCAAATCAAATTGTAATACGACCCGTTCTTCCTCTCCCGGTTTCAGATCCTTTGTCTTGGCAAATGAAGTTAATCGCTGTGCTTCTTTTTTCAGTTCACTATCCGGACAGCTTACATAGATCTGTACTACTTCTTTTCCGCTGTATGCTTCGCCTTTATTTTTTACATCTACGGAGATCTCGACGGTAGATTTTTCCAGCCTCATACCTGCAAGATGCATTTCGAACTCTGTATACGATAGGCCATATCCAAACGGATATCTTGGTGCTACATGAAATGTATCAAAATACCGGTATCCGACATAGATTCCTTCCCGGTAATACTCTTCATCCAGATTCCCATTCAAATAGCTGTAATCATCTGCCGCCGGATAGTCCCGGTAATGCTTTGCCCATGTATCTGTAAGTTTCCCGGACGGCGTATGCTTTCCGCAGACTATATCCGCAACTGCCTGACCGCCCATTGTTCCAAGCTGTCCCATGAAGATCACCGCATTGATGTTCGGAATTTCATGCAGAAAATTCAGGTCAAACTGCCCTCCTACATTGATCACTACGATCATATGCTCATATTGTTCCGCGCAAAACGTCAGATTTACCCGTTCTATCTCTGCCAAACCGTATTCGTTTTCGTTAAGCTTACGGTCTGCGCCTTCTCCTGCCTGTCTGGAAATCACGTAGATACAGGTATCGGTCTCTGATTTTTCTACATCTTCCTGTAGCACTGCTCTTCCATATGGATAGCGGTATGGACTGCTCATCAGATTCATAAAATCTGACAAATTCTTCGGACTTAGTTTCTTGCGAAATTCTTCTGCGTACGCGCGTTCTCCTTCCTGAAAACTCTGATCATAATCATCAATCCAGTCCATCGTTGTAATCTTAAATCCCGCATGTTCCATTCCTTCCAGATTGATACCACATGTCTTTCATTGACCTCTCCCGAACCGGTTCCCCCTTTGATCGTCATTTTGGCACCGGCTCCATATAACGCAAGCTTTCCGTGATTTATTTTCGGATTTACAGGAAGGCATCCGTCATTCTCCAGCAGTACGATTCCCTCCACCGCAGCCTCATATGCAAGCTTTTTTCCGGCTTCTTCCAGCGGCGTTACTGCATCGGTCAGTGCAGCTTTATGAATGCTTCTTGTTCTCATTGTAATTATGCCATCCTTTCTATTTTCCGGATGATGGCATATATGGACGCAATGCTCCTGCCACATTACTGATCGGCATTGTCTGAAGCCACACTTTTCCAGGACCGTGAATTACTGTATTAAAAATTCCTTCTCCGCCAAATAACATATTTTTCACACCCGGTACACTCTTAATCTCCATTTGGCAGGATGCAGTCATTGCTGCAAGATGTCCGGTATCTACTACGATTTCCTGATCGTCACGCAGTTCATATTCTACAACATGACCGTCAAATTCCACGAATACCGTTCCGCGTCCCGTTACTTTCTGCATGACAAATCCTTCTCCGCCGAATAATCCCGAACTGAATTTCTTATTAAAGAATACCGACAATTCCACTCCTGCCTCACTTGCAAGGAATGCACTCTTCTGAAATACCATCTCCTGTCCCGGTCCGATTTCGAACGCTTTGATCGATCCCGGGAAACAAGATGCAAATGCGATCATCCCGTTACCGCCTTCTGCGGTATAGATATTCTGAAATATATGCTCTCCGGAGAACATCCTTCCGAATGCTTTACCTATTCCTCCGTTTGTCGTTGTCTCCATCTTCATATTCGGTGACATCCATGACATTCCACCGCCTTCTGTGATCATCTTTTCCCCACCATCAAGATAACAAATGACTACTGGTAACGTTTCGCCCTGAATTTCGTATCTCATAAATTGATACCTCCTGATATTATTTATACATCTTTAAATTCGCTTCTTAAATTGTATTAACAATATTATAGCATTCCGGGTTCTTTTCTACAATTAGTATTTCATTTGCTGAGGAATTTATCATCGTGGCTTACCCCGGTCCATGAGAAAGACTTTGTATGCTGTTTGTTGCTGGATGTCACGATGCAGAAGTTCTAAAGCCGTCCGAATCTGTCACTGACAAAACCATCCACAATAAGCTGCCAGTAACAGGTTATATAAACACACTTCCAGTATTTAATTATTATGACATGCGAAAACGTAGGAATTAAACACCAAGCGTCTCTACAAATTTCAGGAACGCTTTCCGTCCCTCCTCCGTACACTTATAAACACCAGCATCCTCCAGCACATGCACAAAGACTTCTCCGACCTCTTTTTTCAGAATCTCCATCACATTTGCTTCCGTGATTTCTTCATATTTGGAGCTGAATATTTCCGCCCAGTCTGCATGTTTGGCAATTTTTTCGTTGCTTCTGATATCTTCATGATTTACCAGATAGTCTGCCAGGATCTCCAGTTCTTCTTTCAGTCTGGATGGAAGGACTGCCAGTCCCATTACTTCGATCAGGCCGATGTTTTCTTTCTTGATGTGATGATACTCAGCATGCGGGTGATATACCCCCAGTGGATGTTCTTCTGTCGTAATATTATTACGCAAGGTAAGATCCAGTTCGAACATGCCGTCCCGCATTCTTGCGATCGGAGTGATCGTATTGTGTGGCTCTCCATCTGTATTCGCATAGATGAATGCATCTTCATCTGTATAGTTTCGCCAGCATCTGAGGATATGATCTGCCAGATCTATCAGGCGTTTCTCATCTTTGTGACGAATTCGGATGACAGATAACGGCCATTTTACGATTCCGGCCTCAACATCTTCATATCCCGGGATTGTAATTTTAATCTCGATCGGCGCTTTTGCCATTTGCAAATGTATAGTGTCCCCCCTGGAAATGATCGTGACTTAAGATAGAACCGCCAACGATTGGGAGATCTGCATTAGATCCCAGGAAATAATGTGGAAATAATTTTACGAAATCAAATAATTTCTCAAATGCTTTCTTATCAATCTTCATCGGGATATGCTGTCCGTTAAATACGATGCAATGCTCGTTATAGTACACATATGGTGAATACTGGAATCCCCATTTTCCACCTGCAATCTCGATTGGTATAATCCTGTGGTTTTCTCTTGCCGGATGGTCAAGACGTCCTGCATATCCTTCATTTTCCATACAAAGCAGACATTTCGGATATGCGGTATTCTTTGCATTTCTTGCTGCAGCGATCGCCTTTGGATCCTTCTCCGGCTTGGACAGATTAATTGTGATGTCAATCTTACCATATGGGGAATCTACTTTCCACTTCATGTCCTTTTTCACACGGTATCTGCGGATATAATTGCTGTCCTGACTTAATTTGTAGAAATATTCTGTCGCAGCTTCCGGAGATTCTTCATATTTTTCCGCAAATGTCTTCTGTACCTGAGCCGGTCTTGGTACCAGACAATTCATGATCTTCGTATCGAAAAGATCACGGAATCCGATACTGTCTTCAATGATTCCTCTTTTTACCGCCTCATCCAGTAATCCTTCCAGAACTGCTTCCAGCTCGATGGAACTGCTGTCGATTTCTACATCTTCATATGAATCTTCCTGGAATAATTCTAACAATAAATTTGTTGTGTAAATTCTCTCACATTCCGGTGTCAGTCCGGTCTGAATACCATATTCTACCAGTTTCTTAATATTTTCATACAACATATTCTGATCCTTCCGTTCTTTTTTCTATTCTGTGAATTTATACAATCTTTGCTCCGTCACCGATATCTACTACATAGAATTCTGCTTCATGTCCGACTTTTTCTTTATATGTCTTTCCAATCTCCTCGATAAACTTATCTACCGTTCCTTCTTCAACGATGCTGACCGTACATCCACCGAATCCGCCTCCGGTGATACGTGAACCGATAACCCCCGGCATTGCCTGCGCCAGATCTACCAGAATATCTATCTCTTCGCAGGACACTTCATAATCATAACGAAGTGACTCATGAGATGCATTCATAAGCTGTCCGAATAATTTCACATCGTTGTTACGGAGTGCTTCTACTGCACGAATAGTTCTCTGATTCTCATATACCGCATGTTTCGCACGCTTCTGTCTGACCGGATCTTTGATCGCATCCTTGTACTGTTCGAATCCGTCCTCTGTAAGATCTCCAAGTGTCTTTATATCTGTAACCTTCTGAAGTTCCTTTAATGCAGTCTCACATTCATTTCTTCTGTCATTGTAAGCAGAATCAACCAGACTGTGCTTTACCTTACTGTTGATGATCACGATCTTCGCATTTTCAAGAACGACCGGTGCATATTCGTATTTTAATGTATTGGTATCCAGGAAAATTGCATGATCTTTCTTACCCATCGCACTTGCGAACTGATCCATAATTCCACAGTTGCATCCATTGAAATTATTCTCCGAATACTGTCCGATCAATGCAAGATCGATCATGGAGAGATCTTCAAATCCAAATGTATCTTTTAACATCAGCCTGTCAGCACTTCCAGTGATGCGGAAGAAGAAAGTCCAGAACCATTCGGAATATTTCCATAGATCAGGATATCCATTCCATGTGTCAGTTCATACCCTCTCTTTTCGAATGCCCACATTACTCCCTTCGGATAATTCGTCCATCCGGCATTTTTACTCGGAATCAATTCATCGAGACTTGTCTCAATGATTCCAAGCTTTTCAAAGTTCAAAGAGAAGAAACCTAATTTTCTGTCTTCTCTGTTCCTTACCACTGCCCATGTTCCCATTGTCAGTGCACATGGGAATACATGACCTCCGTTATAATCTGTATGTTCTCCGATCAGGTTTACTCGTCCCGGTGCAAAATAAGTACGGATTTCCCCGCCTTCTCCGTATAATTCCTGAAATTTTGCGATCAATTGCTCTTTCTGCATTCCATTACCTCCATTTTTAATACATTTTTATCATTTTTTCTTTCATACCTTAAGTTTCAGGCCTTCTTTAACATCCACTTACATACTTTTTTTGTAGTTGACTGTCTTCTGTTATTGCTATAATATAATCATAATGAGATATGCAAATTCTCACAATAAGAATATTGGCATATTTTATAAGAATATTGAGATTTTATTTGTTTTTGACTTTTATATACGGAGGATGATATGAAAGGTATTCAGATTCTTACAGAAAAAAACAAAAAAGAAGTAAAAGAACACGGAAGTTACACTTTCCCCGTTCAGGTATCCCCAGAGGCAATACAGTCTTATGAACAGCATTCCTTCATGTGGCACTGGCATCCGGAGATCGAACTTACATGGTTCGTATCCGGACAGATGGAATATGTCGTCAATGACCAGCGTTATATTATCTCAGAAGGCGAAGGGATATTCTGCAACAGTAATGCTTTACATGCCGGATATATGATTGATGACCAGGACTGTAATTATATCTCTGTCACATTTCATCCCAAATTCATCTATGGCTACGAGAACAGTATCCTGCAGACCAAATATGTCGATTTTATCACTTCCAACGAATTCTGGTCTTCACTTGTATTAAAACCGGAAATTCCATGGCAAAATGAAATTATCGAATACATAAAAGAAATATATACATTAACCTGCCAGGTTCAATCTTCTTCCGATGCCTTCATTCCCGGATATGAAGGCATAGCGGAACAGCCGGAACTTCCTGACTATGAATTCCGTATTCATCTCCTGCTCTGTGAGATCTGGCACCGGCTTTATCTGCATTATGTCCAGATTGCCCAGGATACTCCGCATCCACAGAAACATTTACAGCGTTTGAAAGACATTCTTTCTTATCTTCAGGAGCATGCTTCCGAAGAACTCAGTCTCGAAGATATCGCCGCCCACGCCGGACTGTGCAAAAGCGAATGCTGCCGCTTTTTCAAAAAATATATGCGGATGACCATCTTCGATTACCTGCTGTCTACACGGATTCAGAACAGTATTCCACTTCTTATGGACGGGGAGAATATTACTACGATTGCCGGACTTGTAGGATTCTCCTCACCAGCATATTATGGCCAGATTTTCAAGCGTTACATGGGCATGTCACCCAGTCAGTATAAAAAGAATGCCGCCCAGTCACCTTCCGGTGACTAAGCGGCATCTTTTATACATTTTTGCCCTCTCTGTCAAAGTATTCTTTCACAAGTCTGACCACAACTCCTGACAGCAGGAAGACTGCTATCAGGTTCGGGATAACCATCAGACCATTAAATGTCTCTGCAATATTCCACATCAGTCCCAGTTCCATAGTTGCGCCGACAATCGCTACCAGTGCATACAATATCATAAATGGTCTGTTTGCGCGGGTACCAAGCAGGAACTCCACACAACGTGTTCCATAAAGTCCCCATCCAATGATCGTAGAAAATGCAAAGCAGCACATTGCAATGGCCGTAAATATCGATACCCAGCTTCCGTAAGTGGAAGTAAATCCAAGAATCGTAAGTTCTGCACCGGCCGCATCTCCATATCCAACCGGTACGCCGCTGCACAGAATGACAAGTGCCGTCAGTGTACAGATCACAATTGTATCTACAAAGACTTCGAATATTCCAAAGAATCCCTGCTTTACAGGCTTTCTTGTATCCGCACATGCATGAGCAATCGAACCAGTACCAAGTCCTGCTTCATTTGAAAAGATTCCCCTGGATACACCTTTTTTCATACTCATGAAGAAAGATCCTACTGCACCGCCGGTCACAGATGCGGGTGAAAAGGCACCTTTAAAAATAGAAGCGAATACTGTCGGGATATTTCTGTAATTCAAGATCACAACTCCGATTGCAAGAATAATATAAATGACCGCCATAAACGGAACCAGCTTTTCCGCTACCTGCCCGATTCGTTTGATTCCTCCAAGAAGGATCAGCCCGATCAATACTGCCAGAATAATTCCGATCACCAGATTCAGAGTACTCACATTCTGTTCACTGATCACACCATAATTATACAGAGCTGAATCAATTGCTGTCGTGATGGTATTGACCTGTGTTGCATTCCCCGTTCCGAATACCGTCAGTACACCAAATGCCGCGAACAGATAGGCCAGCCAGTGCCATTGCTTCTTCAGTCCATTTTTTATGTAGTACATAGGTCCTCCAACCAGATCGCCTTCCGCGTTTTTCTCCCGGAAATGTACCGCAAGCGTTACTTCTGAAAACTTTGTACACATTCCAAGAAGTGCTGATATCCACATCCAGAAGACTGCACCCGGGCCTCCGATCGCGATTGCTCCTGCCACGCCTGCAATATTACCGGTTCCGACGGTCGCAGCCAGTGCCGTACATACTGCCTGGAATGGTGTCAGTGCTCCGTCTGAAGCTTCTCTTTTTTTCAACATCCGGCCGATTGTTACTTTCATCGCATATGGGAATTTACGGATCTGAAGAAATCCGGTTCTGATGCTTAATAAAAGCCCTACTCCTACGATGCAGATCATGGCCGGTACTCCCCAGATGAAGTTATTTACCACATTGTTGATTGATTCGATTGTTGCCAACATTACTTCTAGTCCTTTCCTATTTATAAATCATATTTTTGATTTTATATCGCATTACCGCATTATCACATTAAATTCCAACTGTAGCAGTATAGCACGATTTTATGTAAAAGTACAGGATTTCTTTTTCTTTATCAAAAGATTACCCGAAATTTCATACACGTACTTCCTTTCTTTTCTAATATTCTTTTCTAGTATTTTTACAACTGGTATGGTATATTTTTTCATAACTGGCTCTTTATCTCATGCCACTACTATTGTACAGTAATGGCAATTACGAAAGGAAAGAGGGTTTTGGTTATGAATTCCAATCTGAAAAAAATAATTATGACAGCATTATTCGCTGCGTTAGCCTGTGTTGCTACAATGTCCATCCGTATTCCGACACCGGGAACCGGCGGATATATCCATCCTGGTGATGCAATCGTAATCCTCGCAGGTATCATCCTTGGTCCTGTATATGGTATGCTTGCCGGTGGTATCGGTTCTGCACTGTCTGACCTGATCGGTGGATATTTTGTATACGTTCCGATCACACTGGTGATCAAGGGGCTTGTCGCACTGGTATCCGGACTGATTTACCAGAAGATGTGCCGTTACGGTAAGAACCGTTACGTCGCAGTTATCCTTGGAGGTATTACAGATATCGTATTCGTCGCCGGTGGATATTTTATCTGCGAGTTCTTCCTGTATGGAAGCGGTGCTGCTGCAAGTATCCCTGCTAATATTATCCAGGGAGTCGGCGGACTTATTATCTCTGCTGTATTATATCCGGTACTGATCGCAATCCCGGATGTACGCCAGGCAGCATACGAGACGAAGAATTAAATTCACTTACATACTTTGTCACCTATAGGACTTGCCATTGGCATCTTCTTTCGAACGCATGGCGAAAAAAAGGATAAGTTCTTTCTCTCTTTATGAAAGAACTTATCCTTTTTCCACATCTTTTTACTTTTTCACTTTACTTATCCACTTTTTCTGCGTTACTTTTTCCACAGGAACATCCGATCACAAATGTAAGGAACAGTATTGCCACGATCATCCATCCGACCAGTACCTTCGTTCCCATCGGCTGGAACTTATCATAGTATCCCTTCAGGTAAATGATGATGATCAGAAGCGGTAATCCATAAGACATATATCCCTTGATTCCTGACGGGAACTTCCATCCTTCTCCCTGGTTGATCTCTTCGAGGAAATGGTTCCATCCCCAGCCATTCTTCTTTGTACAGAACAATACATATCCCAGACTTCCAAGCGGAAGCAGGTTATTCGATACGATGAAGTCCTCCAGATCCATGATTGTCGATCCTTCTCCAAGTGGAGTGAATCCGGCCAATACATTGAATCCCATAACACATGGCATACTTAAGATAATGATCAGAATCAGACTTACCAGTGTACTCTTCTTTCTTGACCATCCGAATAAATCCATATCAAAAGAAATAATATTTTCAAATACGGCAACCAGTGTCGTAAATGCAGCAAAGCTTAAGAACAGGAAGAATAATCCTCCCCATACACACCCGCCTGCCACCTGCGCGAAAATATTCGGGATCGTGATAAATATAAGGCTCGGGCCTGCTCCCGGTTCAATTCCGTATGCAAAGCATGCAGGGATAATAATGAACCTGCCATCAGCGCTACGATCGTATCAAGCACGGTAATATTCACAGCCTCTCCGAATAATCTCTGGTCTTTTTCCATATAACTTCCAAAGATCAGCATAGCTCCGATACCGATTGATAATGTAAAGAATGCCTGGCTCATAGCCCCGAAAATTACATTTCCGATTCCAATCTCTGCCATCTGTTTGAAATCAGGGATCAGGTAAAAACGAATTCCTGCTCCGGCACCTTTCATCATCACAGAATGGATTGCAAGTACGATCATGATCAAAAGCAGTGCTGTCATCATGAACTTGGAAACTTTTTCGATACCTTTCTGGATTCCAAACGCACATACACCAAATCCAATGATAGATATCAGAATCGTCCAGAATGCCATAAGCGGCATATTTCCTAGCATATCACTGAATCCTGCAGATACAGTCTTCATATCCGCACCCACAAAATCTCCTCTGAAGCTTCTGACGCAATAATACAGCATCCATCCACCAACTGTGGTATAGAACATCATCAGGAAATAGCATCCGATAACACCGATCCATTTCGTAATATGCCACTTTGTTCCTTTTGGTTCCAGTGTCTCATATGCAGCGGCAACACTGTGTCTGCTGGCACGTCCGACACCAAATTCACAGACCATAACCGGGATTCCCATGATCAGAAGGAACACCAGATAGATTAAAATGAATGCAGCCCCGCCGAACTGTCCACACATGTACGGGAACTTCCACACATTTCCAATACCAACGGCACATCCTGCAGATACAAGGATGAAGCCAGTCTTGATCCAAATGTCTCTCTCTTCATTCCATAAACCTCTCTTTACTTTTTAAGTCAAGCATTTTTTTATTATATCGTATTTTGTCTACCAAACGCAAGGACTGTCATTATGGAATTTTAAGTTTAAAAAAGATCAAGAAAAGGACCAGGAAATGTACCTACTCATCTCCTTGTCCTTTCTTTCTCTTTTTATATGATTTTTACTATTATCAGTC
>ENA-OQBJ01000988-OQBJ01000988.1-human-gut-metagenome-genome-assembly--contig:-NODE-988-length-12607-cov-10.909535_pt1 | contig 12607 bp, 12 predicted proteins | sample MGYA00242743_ERZ504545 | MGnify/ENA primary metagenome ERZ504545 (study PRJEB26092, sample SAMD00036252) | human gut metagenome | host: Homo sapiens | study: EMG produced TPA metagenomics assembly of...
GATTACTCGTGCCCAATAGCAGAAATCTTTAAGAAGCAAGTACTGCCATCGTTGCCTAATTGATGAGATGCAGAAAACTACATCAATATCTAAAACATTTTTATTTGCCGTAGCAAATAGCAAAGAACGTTTTTAAAGCTTAATAAATATGTGTACTCTGACACATACCATTAAAACTAATGCTAGAATTATGTCTTCCACCATCATTTTAAAATTTAAGTTGTTAAAAATATTCATCTGCGTATCTTAGATTCATCTATAATCCGACATCATTTGTCGGACTAATCTCTTTATAAAACCATTGCACTATGACATTATCTCTTTTTTACGTCCTCTAATTCTCTACATAAACAATTATAGAGTTGCTCCCACCAAACAATATCTGCCAAAGGCATTGCCTCTGTTGCTGTATATCTTTCTCCATTATTTAATATAAGGAGATCATTTCTACAATAACAAGAAAACGTATAGGTATTTCCTTGATAGTGAATACAGTTACAAGATTTGAATCCACATTCCCCTCACTTTTGTAAGAACAGATACCAACAAGGTGTGAACGTTCCAAGCTCACCAAACCCTTCCTGTTCTTTAGATCAAAGAAATATTCTCTCCTCCAACTGCCATAGGAGCAGTATTCCTTTGTTGGCAACAGCGACAAGAGTTTCAGAACTGCCCTAGCATAGACTTTACAAAACTCATCCAAGGAACTACTTAAGTATGAAGCTTCAGCTCATCAATTGCTACAAACTGTTTAAGCATAAAACTATTATCCATCTCCATATTCTGTAATAATTTTGAAAATCTATTGAATAGCAACTTTCTTCACACTACCATCGCTGTACTTCACGATGTTCAAGCCCTTGGTTGGAGCAGACAATCGCTGACCATTTACGGAATAGCGAGATACCTCTTTGACATCGGTAGAGGTGACAACCTTGTCGATGCCTGTTGCATCAAACTCAACTATGTTCTTGAAATAGCTCCAATTACTAGAAGATTTGTATTGTGCAACTTTTCCTTTCGGTACATACAACGTTACATTGCTCCATCGGAACTTCATCAAACGCATAAGCAACATCAAGGTTTGGAATCTGGTTCCAAAACACATAAACAGAAGATAATTCCTCACAACTTCCAAAAGCTGAGCGACCTATATATGTAAGACTTTTTCGGCAACTTCAATTCCCGGAAAGTACCGCTCTCGAAAGCGTAATCATCAATTCTAACAAGATTAGGTGGTAAATCTACTTGCAAAAGACAATTGTTATAAAAAGCACCATCTCCTATTTCTTGAAGCGTATTAGGGAATTCCACATGCAGTAAACACCCACATTGGGAAAAAGCCCAATCACCTATCTTTACAAGTTGGGATGGCAACACGATTTTGCCTAAAAATTTACATCCCTTAAACGTTTCAGATTCTATTTCAAGCAATCCAGAAGGAAGTTCTATACTCAGTAATTTATCACAGTTTTCAAAAGCAGCTGCACCAATTTTTGTGACAGTCGAAGGAATGGTAATTTTATTCAAAGCACAATCGGCAAAAGCAGCCACACCTATTTCTTTAAGAGCTGAAGGTATCTCACAGCTGCGCAAATTTGTACAACCACTAAAAGTAGAGGCAGGAATTTTAACTAACTTCTTCGGTAATTTTACATCATACAACCTTGTACACCCAGAGAACACTGAATTCTCCATTTCTATTGAATCAGATGAAAATTCTACGCTCTGTAAATTTGTACAATCTTGAAAAGCATATCTTCTTATACTCTTCAAACTTGAGGGTAATATTATTTTTTCAAAGCATTACAATTCGAAAACTCAAACTGACAAATTGCATCTTTTTCGTCATGGACTAAATTTACCGATTGTAGACCAATTAAAATAAAACTCACCAGACATAGAAAGATAAATATAATTGCCTGTAAGTATATTGGCTTCCGACAAATCTAAAGTAGCCAATTCTCCTTTCGTTGGTCGTCCATCATTATCACAGCCCGCCATCTTACGGAGATAATACATATCCTTCCCATCCAACGATCCAATAACTTTGAGATTGGTGGTATAGAAACTTACTTTTGAGATTAAACTTCCTGGCTTATCCAATTTTACCACAACTTGCGGATTGTTCGCAGCCTTTAATGTCATGCCACAAAGAAGCAATAGCATAACCCAAATAAATGATTTTTTGAGAGTAAATGAATCCATAAGATTAATCCTTATTACGTTTAGCAATTATTCTATCTTTTTCTTCCTTGGTAAAGTCTTGTCCACAACAAGTACAAACATAATCGCCTGTCTTTACTGCAGCATAGCCTGAATCCAAATGAGTTTCCACCTCAAAATTTGGATGAGAACAAGGCTTATTACCCCACTCTTTACGCTGTTTTTCTGCTTTTCGATAATCCATAGAAATTCCTTTCCTAACCAACCCTTCATCCCAAGGTTAGCGATTAAAATAAACGGAAAGCGTGGGATCTCCTCGTCACTCGTCCCACGAACTGAGGCCTTCGCATTGCCCTGAATAGTTGAACGAGCAACGTCGAAGCCCACGCCGATATGTGTACACTTTCCCCTATACGGATATAAGACTTATCACTTGACGCAATAAGCCATATCAGTAAAGGGATGTGGCTAAACACATCCCGAGGGCATCTACCGTTGCATTGTTCGTGACTATTCATGAAGTTTGCGAAGTTTCAGTCCGTCAAGAACAAAGCGCCAAGTAAACGCTCTATATTATGTCATGATACCACTACCCTCCCAAGTCCTCGTCTCAACAATCTCTCTTTTTGAGAAAGAAAGCATCAACTCGGCGTGAGCAGAATGGGTATCCGAGTGCAAAGGTATATAAAATATTTGAAATGCCACTCTTTTTCTGGGAACTTTTTTAGAGAGAAAAGCAAAAAAGATAGATGTGGGGGCACACAAGAAAGAAAATAGAAGCTCGAAAACAAAGAAAGAGCGGAAAAACAACTGTTAACTGTTAACTCTGTTAACCCAGTTGTTCTTCCGCCCTTAAACTTTATTCTGTGGCTTCAATATTTTTCCAAATTACTCCCTCAATATACAATAGTCATCGAGAAAAACCGGAAATCTTTCATTCTGAATGAATACTTTCACCCGAAACCTTTCATTCAGAATGAATAGATTCGGATTTTATTCTGCCAGCAGCTTCTCTGCCATAGCCTTACCCAGAGCCTCGCACTGCGCCTTTACCTCTGGAGTAATCGCCTGCTTCATATCTACAGGCTCGCCTACAGCCTCGTAGTGGAGCTTGGTTTCGTTCCACTCCTGAATCTTTGCTACTGCCTTGCTTGCCCAGCAATGAGAACCGTACCAACCGAGGAGGTGGTTCTTGACGTCCTTATTGGCAAGCTCGGAGAGGAGAACCTCCATTTCGTGATAAAGACCGGCATTGTAGGTTGGAGCACCCACGATAAGGCCCCTGTAGCGGAAGATGTCGCGCAGGATGTAGCTGTGATGAGTCTTCGAGATGTTGTACATTACGATGTTCTTCACGCCAGCCTTGCTTGCCGCACGGGCGATGATTTCAGCCATGCGCTCAGTATTGCCGTACATGGTGCCGTAGCAGATAACGAGGCCCGGCTCCGTCTCGTACTTCGACATCTTATCATACATGCCGATTACCTTCTCAATATGCTCGTGCCAAACCGGACCATGGGTTGAGCAGATGTAATCCAGCTCCACGCCAGCCAACTTCTTCAAGGCATTCTGAACAGGGATTCCATACTTACCCACAATGTTTGAGTAGTAGCGAACCATCTCCAGCCAGAAAGTCTCGCAGTTGATTTCCGTATCGATGATTCCGCCGTTCAGCGCACCGAAGCAACCGAACGCATCACCTGAGAAGAGCACCTTGTTCTTCGCATCGAGGGTTACCATGGTCTCTGGCCAGTGAACCATAGGGATGAGAACGAAGCTCAGCTCGTGGTTGCCCAGAGAGAGGGTTTCGCCATTCTTCACCTCTATCACGTCATCTGTTACGCCGTAGAAGCCTTCCAGCATTCCCAGCGTCTTCTTGTTGCCCACAATCTTGATGTTAGGGTAATATTTCTTGATGAGGCGATAGACCGCTGTGGTCAGGTTCCATGTGGTTGATGATAAGGTAATCGATTTCGCGGTCGCCAATCGCCTCGTGAATGTTCTCGAGGAACTGGGTGAAGAAATCTACCTCTACAGTATCTACCATCGCTACCTTCTCATCGTCAATGATATAAGAGTTGTAGCTCACTCCGTTAGGCAAAGGCCAGAGGCCCTCAAAACGATGCTTGTTGCGGTCGTTAACGCTACGTAATAAATTTTGTTTGTAATTTCTGTCATATCTTTTATATTTTATAATTCCTTCTTCTTTTCTTCTCCGAATTTCTTGGAAACATAATTGTAGATGTCCTTGCAGCATTCGGTGGAGATTCTTGAGCCGAAACAAGGAGACTGTCCCATTGCGCCTCAGATAAGCCGCGGTCGATGTCCTCGCGGGTGATTCCATCCTTGATCAGTCCGAAAACGAAACCGGCATTGAAATTATCGCCGGCTCCGATAGTGCTCACCGGTTTCATCTTCTCCGAAGGATAACTCTTGGCAAAGCCGTTCTCGGCACGAACCTCTACAGGCTCAGCGCCTGGGTGCAGATAAACTTCTTGCAGTAGAAACTGATTTCGGCATTATAAACCTTATCCGCCTCCGGTTTCTTGTAGAGGATTCCAAAGTCCTCGTGGCTTCCGCGTACGAAATCAGCCATCTCCAGGTTCTCTATCAGATTAGGCGTAATCTTCATGATTTCGTTCTGATGAGAAGCACGGAAGTTGATGTCGTAATAAAGAATGGCGCCGTGCTCCTTCGCATACTCCAGGAAGCCGGCAACCTGAGGACGGACCACAGGATTCAGAGCGAAGAACGAACCGAAGAGCACGATGTCGCCAGGATTGATTTCCGGTGTGGCAAACTCCAGCTGGTCGTGAGGATGATCCTTGTAGAAGATGTAGTCGGCATTGTTGTTCTCGTCGAGGAAAGCCAGCGAGAGCGGCGACTTGGATTCCGGGAAGATGCTCACATTGTCAGCATTCACCCCATTATCTCTCAAAAACTGAATCACATACTCTCCTATGCGGTCGTTGCCCGCCTCGCTGATAAACGAAGCATTTACGCCCGCACGGCCCAACGAGATGACTGCATTGAATGATGAGCCACCCGGTACTGCCTCTATCGGCTTGCCGCCCTTGAAGATGATGTCAAGCACGGTTTCTCCTATTCCTATTACTTTGCGCATTGTTTTTGTTGTCTATATTTTATTTTTGGTGGCAAAGATAAGTCTTTTTGGCGATAATGCAAAATAAATGACTTTTTTTTGGGATAAATTACATTTTCAGTGTAACTTTGCACCTTGAAATGAAATACAATACTTATACACTCGATAATGGCCTCCGCATCATCCACCAGCCTTCAGACAGCAAGGTGGTGTATTGCGGTTACCAGATTAACGCCGGCACCCGAAACGAGGAGCCGGGCGAAGAAGGACTTGCCCACTTCTGCGAGCACGTTACTTTCAAGGGCACAGAGCGCCGCAAGGCGTGGCACATTCTCAACTGTCTGGAGAGCGTGGGAGGCGACCTGAATGCCTACACCAACAAGGAGGGCACGGTTTATTACTCCGCCATTCTCAAGGAGCACATCGCAAGAGCCGTAGATCTGCTCACCGACATCGTTTTCCATTCGGTTTATCCGCAAGCGGAAATCGACAAGGAGGTAGAGGTAATCTGCGATGAGATAGAGAGTTACAACGATTCTCCTGCCGAACTGATTTATGATGAATTCGAAAATATCATCTTCAAGGGTTCGCCGCTGGGCCACAATATTCTGGGCACAGCTGAGCAGGTTCGCTCGTTCAAGACAGAAGATGCGCTGCGCTTTACAAGAAAACTTTACCGGCCGGATAATGCGATATTCTTCGCTTACGGAGACATTGACTTCAAGAAGCTGGTAAGACTCTTGAAGAAGAGCTTTTTAAGTGAAGAACGAAGAGTGAAGAGTGAAGAAACAACGTTCGGCGACCGAAGGGAAAGCCAATTCAATTGTCCAGAGGCGCAAGCCCAATTCAATATTCAACACTCAACATTCAACACTCAACACTCCTTCGAGGGGCAGACGATTGTGATACAGAAGAATACGCATCAGGCCCATGTGATGATTGGAACCCGCGCCTACGATGTGAACGACAGCCGCAGAATGCCGCTCTATCTGCTCAACAATATGCTGGGCGGACCGGGAATGAACGCCAAGCTGAATCTCGCCCTGCGCGAGCACAACGGACTGGTTTACACCGTAGAGAGCACGATGGTGGCTTATGGCGATACGGGCATTTGGAGCATTTATTTCGGCTGCGATGAGCACGACGTGAAGCGCTGCCTCAGACTGGTTCGCAAGGAACTGGATAAGTTCATGCAGAAACCGCTGAGCGAGGCGCAGCTCAAGGCCGCCAAGAAGCAGATTAAGGGACAGGTAGGCGTGGCTTGCGACAACCGCGAGAACTTTGCCCTCGACTTCGGCAAGAGCTTCCTTCACTATGGCTGGGAGAAGAATGTAGACCGACTCTACGAGCAGGTGGATGAGATTACTGCCGAACAGATACAGGCCGTGGCTCAAGAATTGTTTGATAAAGACAGGCTCACCACGCTGATTTTCAGATAATGTTGATTTTCAGACAAATAGCTCAAGTAATAAGAAAATAAAGAAGGCAACAACTTGAGGCGTCATGCGACTTCCCTCGTTGTTGCCTTCGTAATTTAATGAATTAAAAACTGCTTTTTTCTTAAAAACAACTAACAATTAACCTAAAAACTTAAACCTAAAAACCTAAAATGAAAATCTATAAAACCTAAAACGAATTCTTAACAATCTATATATGAAATCCCCAATCAGAATTTATCACGAAAACTCTCAGGGGACAGTATGAATTTCAAATGAAAAGGAGTTTTTACTCTCCTCTCTGATTTCGGAAGCCCTTTTGGCTCCCTACTGTTTTTTACTCAGCTGTGCATTGCTGCCAGCCATTTTTAATCTCGGCTCTTTTGGAGCCCTTCGCATGGCTAATCTCCGATTAAGCCAACTTGTTGCTAATAGCACCAACTTCAGCTATACATGCAACAACTACTGCGAAAATCATTCCTAATACTAACATAATCTTTTCCTTTCTTAAATTTGTTATCTTAAATATACAATCTTGTAGTTTTACCTAACAAAATCTTAACTCTCTTTATTTCTTACCTCCCGGAGGAGGATTTCTATGCTCTCTTAGCTTCGTAGCTTATTTACCGCAGTTCATTCCGAGGTTCATACCTGCGCAAGCAACTACTGCGAATGCTACTACTGCTACTGTCATTATCCCGAACATTACCATAATCTTTTTCCTTTCTTTTAACCTCTTAATCAATCTCTTCGAGATTTTCCAGAAGTCTTCAACCGAATCTCAGAACCAGGTTCCGAACCGGTCTCAAACTTGTCTCGAATCGATTTCGTAAGTTATCCTTACTGAATCAATCTTTTATCCTTTTTTCTTTTTCTGGTGCAAAGGTACAACTTTTTGTGTGCGCACACAAACATTTTAGGAGAAAAGTTTCAAAAAGCCCTTTTTTCTTGATTAAGGTCAAGAACATTTACATTCTCATTACAAATCAGGCACGGATTACTCGGATTACACGGATTTAAGTCTCTCACATCAATTAAAACACATTCATAATCTCATAGAACATCCGTGTAATCCGCATAATCCGTGCCTAATCTATTCTACGCAGCCACTCCTGGCGTTCCGTAGTGCCCGTACTTGGCGATGAAACGGGCGGTCTTGGTGAAGGTGCCGTCCTCGTTCTTCATGATGAAGCCACGCTTCTTCCAGTTGCACAGCAGGATGGCAAGCTTCGTCTTGGTGCCATGAACCTGACAGATGTTCTGAATCTCAGTCTTGTCAAAGGTGTCATGAACGTAGAGAAGAAGATTGCTCACACCGGGAGTATGACACACAGAGCGGCTGTCTGCATCTATCGCCTCCTGCATCTGATTGCCGAAGAAACGCATCTTGCACCACAGATCATACTTCACGCTCCATACGATGAAATCCTCTATCGCCTTCTCCCACTTCTCGCCATTCGCCAGATAAAGCACCATCGCGCGGCGGAAACCATTCGCTAGACCACGCTTGGCAAACTCGGCGTAAGGCTTGTTGTAAGCCAGCTGAGCCATCTCCATAATCTCATTCTCCAGGCGCTCGATAAGCTGGCGAGCCTTACGGCACTCCTTGAAACCGCTGGCTGCGTTCAGCTGCTGGATGTAAGGAGAAAGCTGCGACTTGAACTGCGCATCATAACTGCCCACCTCCGGACGCGGAGCGAAATCGGGACGGATGATGGTGGCGAGCGACAGGCGGCTCACGGCTCCATCAGCCACCTCACGAACCGAGAAGAACTTCTGCGTAACGGCAATGGTGCTCGAAGCATTCCAGTTGAAGCGGGTCTTTACGCGGGCTGTAACGCTCTTGGTTCCTACTCGCTCCTGGCCGTCCTCTGAATTGTCCCAGCAGAGGCGAATCAGCTGGCTAGGGTCGTTAAACTTCCTGAGCATGTCTACCTCGTCCATCTTGCAGTAGAGATAAGCATCGCCAGCCTTCTGTACATCGTCGAGACGCTGGATGTAGGCAGCGCGGGTAAGGTCGGGCGAAACGATGCGGATGCAGATGTCTTCCGGGCGCACAGGCTTCTTCTTGTTGTCGCCCATGGTGTTCACCTCGTCCTTCTAGTCCTGCTCCTTCTGGCGGTTCACCTTATCCATCTGAACCAGGTCTTCGATGATGCAGTCGATGGGGCCGTTGACGAGCGATTTGCCTGACGACATGGCTGCAATGAGCAGATTCATCATCGCCGCCTCGTGCACCTGATTATCCGTGTAGCGGAAGGTTACGCCCTTTAGATGAGCGGCAAGCGCAGGGAAGACCGCCATTGCCACAGCCGCCTTGAAATCGGCAGGCACCTTGCTGGTGAGCAGCTTGATGAGCTTAGGCAGCTTGGCTGGCAACTGAGGAGGAACATCGGCATAGATTCCCGCCTTCTCGGTGGCCTGCTTGGCAAGATGATTCTTGCGGGCAGTCTCTACAGCCTGCTTTACCAAATCTGGAATCGCGGTAGATTGCGCCATCTTGCAGGCATTCTCTACGGTGGCGAACGCCTTCGCCTCGTCTTCGCCAAAGGTTTCTATTACCTGCTTGATCCAAGCCGCCTCACTATTACAGATGTATCTCAGCAGGCAGGCTTCACGATAGATGAAGTTGTTGCGGTTGCCGTGGACAGGAGCGCCGCCCATCAGTTCTACCAGCGCTTTCACAATCTCCCCGTAAGGAACGCCGTCGTAAGTCTGCTCATACTGCACGGCATTGGCAGCCCGTCTCGCCTTCTCCTCCTCGCTCTCGATGGGTTCGAAATCTACGGTTGGAGCAGACGATGCATTCTGAAATGCCTGGCTCTGAGAAGATGCATTTGCTGAACTCTGAGAGGCTCCTGAGCGGGCTGAATCTACATCCAGCGGACGTCCGTCAATATCCAGTCCTCTCTTGCGGTAAGCCTCACGATATTCAGCCACAGCTTCCTTATCCAGGCGCTTGTACCAGTCGTCGGCAGTATAGATCTGACTTGCCGCATCGGTGATGAAGATGATGCGCTCCGGGGTTACGCAGCTAGGGTCTTCGGTGGCGTGGATGAGTTTGCAGAAGGCGCTCTGAGCCTCAGCGATGGTCATTCCTACCGGGATGCGGATGTCGATGTGGGCCTTGTTGCGGGCTGAGCGCTCGATGTGGAGCACCTTTCCCTTCCAGAGTTCAATGTCTTCGGCTGAGAAGATTTTCTCTCTGAAGAGCTTCTCTGTAGGCTCATCAAACATTCCGTTCAGCAGAAGGGCGTTCTTCACCGCTGGCTCAACCTCCTCAGGATTATCAATGTCTACGGTTGTCTGGAAGGTGAAAGCCTCTGGGTCGATGAATTTCTGGGCGCGATGGTCTTCGAGGAAGTGGAAGTAGTGAGGTGAGCGGAAAGGCAGCTGCTTCTTGAGGTCAGTAATCTTGCGGTCGAGCTGCTGGTAAGTCTCTCCCGCCTTCATCTCCTCCTGCATCATCTGGTTCTGCTGGGCGGTGAGGTCACGGATCTGACCAACAAGCTGTGCGAGCCAAGGCTGCTTGGTGAGTTCGGTGTAGTAATCGAGGAGATGGGATGAAATCTGTCCCATGTTCGCTCTGCGGTTAGGGTTCATTGCGATGATGCGGCTGCTGAGCTGCTTGCATTCATCAAAGGTTAATGATTTTTTTGTCATAAATCTATATTTTTTTTAGTTGTAAAAGACAGGCTCTTTGCAGAAACCTGCCGCCTTCCATTTTGAAAAGCGGTGCAAAGATAAGGAAAAAGAAAGTAACTCCATTATTATACCTCTGCCGGTAAAAGCTGTATAAAAATATCGGGCAAGAGGGATAAAAGTTTTTAGATTCAGGTATAAAGAGAGGTATAAAACAAGGGAGAAGAAAAGAAACAGGCTACAAGAAAAAAGCGTTGGCAACAGATTACAAATCCGCTGCCAACGCCCATTATTCTTTTAGCCAATCATCTAACATAATACCCTTCTTAAAAGCTTCTTCTCCCAGGATTTTCATAAAAATATCAACAATCTCACAATAACGGTTGAATTTTGCCTCTTGTGTATTAATCAATTCTTCCTGCTCCAGATCTTTCCATTTCAAAGCTTCATGGTTGGAAAAGGGAGCGATTCCTGCTTGCCTCAAATCATCCTACCGCAGAGACGAGCTTTCGGACCGGATATTTTTTTGCCTTCAAATAGCTCTTCCAAGAATGTACAGAACGATTGAGGAGATTTGGGTGGGAGTAATTCCCAATCGCCCATCAGGCGGAAAATAGGATACCAATAGGCCTGTTTTGAAAGAAACACGCCATAATATCCCCTCTTCTGATAAACAGCAATCTTCAAGACTGCCTTTTTCACCAGTGCCATGAGTTCCTTCTTATGCTCTCCAATCGCAGGTTTCTTCCCCACAGTCTTCATCGCTATCAGTGACTCCTCATCGCCGTGCTTGCCCCACTGCTTCACATCGTCCACCCTGCCGTTCATAATCATCAGCACGATGCCCGAGAGCAGCTGGAGCATCTTCTTTCTTGGCACACGCTTATAGAACACCTGACGGAGGAAATCTACAGGGTCGGCCTTGAATGTTGGGTAGAGATTGTGGGGGAAGGCGTGCAGCTGCTGTTCTATGGCGTCCAGCTGGTCTTTATAATCGTAGGTGCCCGTCTGCTTCTTCTTGATGGCATTCGGGGCTTCTACGAAGAAAGAATAGGCCGCACGCTCGCGGTAAGCCGAACTGGTGATGAATCCCATCTCGGTAAGCAGAACGGCCCGGAGGCGCTGCAGTTCATCATCGTCTATCTGCTCCAGCTTATGAAGAATGCGGTTTCTGGTCTGCGTCATTTCTCGGGAATAATCGCTGCGCTGGATTTCGAGGAAACTGCTGAGCCGCTCTCTTGCCTCAGAAAGGCAATCAGAAAGTTCCTCGCACAGCATCGTCTCTGTTTCTGCATCAAGAGAACGGTTCTCTGACTCAGAAGAGGAGTTATCGGATGCAGAAGAGCTCTTATCCGAAGCCCCTTCAGAGCGCGTATTCTGGAGACGGATGATGCTGTTGATGACGCCTTCGAGCATCATGGTGCAGTCGCTGAAGCGGGTGAGCTGTTCGATGGGCAGCACAGGACCGGAGTATTGCCAGTCATCATAAATCTTATCATCATATATTTCGCGGCGCGCCTGCTCCATCTCCTCATCAGAAACATCAGAGAGCGCCCTCACCATGAGCTGCAATCCTGCCTTATCGCCCTCGTTCTTGCTGTTGCAGCCTATGCAGCGGGTGCGCAGGTTCCGCTCCTTACGGGCGATGATGAGGGCGCGTACGTCCTCGCCTTCCAGGGCTGAAACATAGCCTATGAGCTGCTGTTTGTCATAAGCTTTCACCGCCAGCATATCGAAGGTGTTGGCGTCATCGGGCACGAGGCAGATGGTTCTCCCCTCTGCTTCTTTAGCATACTCTACCTCATGGCCTTTCACGTCATTATGGGTGAGTCCTACGATATGGAATGTGAGATTCTTCATTTTATGTTGTTATTATTGTTTTTACGTTTGTTTGCAGTCAGGTTACAAAAGTAAGGTTTTTCGGTGAAACCACCAAGCATTCTTGTTTAAATTTCCTAAAAGAGGGGACAGAGAAGCCGAGGGGGTTAACAGGGTTAACAGTTAACAGCCGTTTTTTGCATAGCCCCCTTGCGTACCTTATTATATAATAATATATATATACTTATTTTTATATAAGTGTGTGGATGGAAGTATGCATTTTGGGGGTGTTAACTGTTAACCTGTTAACCTTTTTGCTCTCCAGAGCGCCCTTCTTCCATCAGAAATGCGCTCTCTCCCGATACTTGTTAAAGATGGCTGGCTGAGCCTTGGCAGAAAAAAGCTCCAAACTGCCCGTGCTACAGCCCGTTTTACAGGCTTA
>ENA-OQBJ01000989-OQBJ01000989.1-human-gut-metagenome-genome-assembly--contig:-NODE-989-length-12606-cov-1.571440_pt1 | contig 12606 bp, 15 predicted proteins | sample MGYA00242743_ERZ504545 | MGnify/ENA primary metagenome ERZ504545 (study PRJEB26092, sample SAMD00036252) | human gut metagenome | host: Homo sapiens | study: EMG produced TPA metagenomics assembly of...
TTCCTTAAATTGGGGGCAATCGGTCGATGGGCTCCAAGGGGGAACGTTAACCTAAAACGATGGCACTGCGCTCTCTTGAAACGGCAGAAGATATTTTTGCAGAATCTTTCCTTATCCGTGACCATGTACTTGGCTTGATGAATGAACTGAGAGCTGCCTGTGATGAGGCTGAAACACTGACTGCAAAAAGCTACTGGCCTTTCCCTACCTATGCAGATTTACTGTTCGGTGTAAAATAAATCAGACGGAGGTTACTTTATGTGTTCTATTATGGGTTATTGTGGCAGTAATGCCGATTTTAATATTTTTAAAAAAGGTTTTGACCGGACGATTACAAGAGGTCCGGACGAAAGCCGTATCATAGATACCGGAAATGGTTTTCTTGGATTTCACAGACTTGCCATTATGGGGCTTTCCCCTTCCGGCATGCAGCCGTTTGAGCTGGATGGAAGCTTTGTTGTATGCAACGGAGAAATATATGGGTTTGAACAATTCAAAGAACAGCTTTCCGAAAAATATACTTTTCAAAGCGAGTCCGACTGTGAGATATTACTTCCCTTGTACCGCGAGTACAAAACGGATATGTTTGCAATGTTAGATGCCGAATTTGCCTGTATCATATACGACGGCGAAACCGGCGAATATATTGCAGCAAGAGATCCTGTCGGCATCAGACCGCTTTATTATGGTTTTGATGAAGCCGGGACACTCCTGCTCGCAAGTGAACCAAAAAACCTTGTCGGGCTCGCCGAAGCGATCATGCCGTTTCCACCCGGACATTATTATAAGAACGGGGAATTTATCTGCTACTGTGACATTGCCTCATCGGATACCATCTGTCACGATGATCTGGAAACCGTATACGGACAGATTCATGACAAACTCGTTGCCGGTGTTAAAAAGCGGCTTGTCGCAGATGCCAAGGTCGGATTTCTTCTTTCCGGCGGGCTCGATTCGTCACTTGTATGCGCCATCGCAGCAAGGGAAAGCGCTTCGCCAATCAAGACCTTCGCTATCGGCATGAGCGAAGATGCCATCGACTTAAAATATGCGAAACAAGTCGCCGACTATATTGGCAGTGACCACACAGAAATTTATATGACACCGGACGATGTACTTTCTTCTTTAGAGACAGTGATTCGGATACTCGGAACATTTGATATCACGACAATTCGCGCCAGCATGGGCATGTACCTCCTGTGCAAGGCAATTCACGAGCAGACCGATATCCGTGTTCTGCTCACAGGAGAAATATCAGATGAATTATTCGGATACAAATATACGGACTTTTCCCCATCAGCGGAAGCTTTCAGGCAGAATCCCAAAAACGTATCCGTGAACTTCATATGTATGACGTACTGCGCGCCGATCGCTGCATTTCCGTAAACTCACTGGAAGCGCGAGTTCCTTTCGGAGATCTTGATTTTGTGAAATATGTCATGGCATTGGATCCATCGATCAAACAAAATGTCTACGGAAAAGGAAAGTACCTGCTGCGCAAGGCATTTGAAACAGGCGACTATCTCCCAGAAGAAATTCTGTGGCGTGAAAAAGCAGCATTCTCAGATGCTGTAGGTCATTCCATGGTCGACTATCTGAAAGAGTACGCCGAACAGCATTATACAGAAGAAGCATTTGAAGCCGGATGCAAAAAATATACGCACGCTCGCCCTTTCACCAAAGAATCTCTCTCTATCGTGAATTCGAAAAATACTACCCGGTCAGGGCGAAATGATCTCCGGCTTTTGGATGCCAAACCGCGACTGGGAAGGCTGTGATGCGAATGACCCTTCTGCCAGAGTTCTTGCAAACTACGGGGACAGCGGAAAATAAGCCAAAATAATTATAAAACCTTTCAAAGACTAGTTGACAATAATCCGAAAAAAGAGTATCATATCGGCTGGAAAGGCAATGGCGTCTTTAATGTTTACACATTAAGGCATCATTGCCTTTTTTATTGCAAACAGTAATGAAAATGGAGGTACATAAGTCATGCAAAAAGCAGAACAACTTACGAAGGAAAAGCAAAGAAAGTGTTTAAAACAGAGGAGCCAGAGGTTTTGATCGTCTCTTACAAAGATGACGCGACTGCATTTAACGGTCTCAAAAAAGGAACATTGTCGGCAAAGGAGTTATCAACAACAAAATGAGTAACTTACTCATGCAGCGTCTCGAAAAAGCGGGAATCCCAACTCATTTCATTGAAGAAATCAACGACCGCGAAACTCTTGTCAAAAAAGTCTCTATTGTTCCCCTGGAAGTAATCATAAGAAACATTGCTGCAGGCTCATTTTCTAAACGCTATGGTGTAGAAGAAGGGCTTGTCTTCGAATCACCTACCATCGAATTTTCATATAAAAATGACGATCTCGGCGACCCACTGCTAAATACATATCACGCACTCGCAATGAAACTTGCAACCAAAGAAGAAATCGAAACAATTGAAAAATATGCTTTTGGTGTCAATGAACAGTTAAAAGCTTTCTGGAAAGAATGTGGTGTCACACTCGTCGACTTTAAGCTGGAATTCGGAAGACTTTCCGACGGTACAATTGTGCTTGCCGATGAAATCAGTCCGGATACATGTCGTCTTTGGGATTCTAAAACAGGAGAAAAACTTGATAAAGACAGATTCCGTCGCGACCTTGGCGGTGTGGAAGACGCTTATCAGGAAATTATGAAACGATTAAACGAACATATCTAAGCTATTTAACGGAGGATATTATGACGGAGGATATTATGACGAAATATATATTTGTAACAGGAGGTGTTGTGTCCGGTCTCGGAAAAGGCATCACCGCCGCATCGCTCGGTCGCCTTCTGAAGGCAAGAGGACTTAAAGTTGCGGCTCAGAAACTTGATCCCTACATCAATGTCGATCCGGGCACAATGAGCCTTATCAGCACGGCGAAGTCTACGTTACAGAAGACGGCGCCGAGACAGATCTTGACCTTGGACATTATGAACGCTTTATCGACGAAGATCTGAATAAATATTCGAACTTACTACCGGTAAGGTTTACTGGAATGTGCTGAATAAAGAACGCCGTGGCGAATACTTAGGCTCTACAGTACAGGTCATTCCTCATATTACAAACGAAATCAAAGAATTTGTTTACAGTGTTGGGAAGAAAACCAATGCCGATGTGGTGATTACTGAGATTGGCGGCACAATTGGCGATATTGAATCCCAGCCTTTTTTGGAAGCAGTACGTCAGATTTCTTTGGAAGTTGGCAGTAAGAACAGTTTGTTCATTCATGTCACACTCGTACCTTTCCTCCGTGGCTCAGATGAACATAAGTCAAAACCAACTCAGCATTCCGTAAAAGAACTGCGGGGAATGGGAATCAATCCAAACATTGTCGTCCTACGCTGTGACGAACCTTTAGAAGAATCCATTTTCCAGAAATATCTTTATTCTGCAACGTAAAGCCGGACTGTGTCATCGAAAACATTACACTTCCGAATCTCTACGAAGCTCCACTTATGCTGGAAAAGCAAATTTCTCATCTGTTGTCTGCCGTGAACTTGGTATCGAGACACAAGAGCCTAATCTCAGCGAATGGACAGAAATGGTAGAACATATCAAAAATCATACCGGCAATGTCACAATCGGTCTTGTCGGAAAATATGTGGGACTGCACGATGCCTATCTTTCTGTAGCAGAAGCGCTTCGACATGCCGGATATTTTCATAATACAGCCATAAAGATTCGCTGGATTGACTCAGAAGATCTGGCAGATTTTAATATAGAAGAAACTCTCTCTGCTCTGGACGGTATTCTCATTCCGGGGGGCTTTGGTAACCGTGGAATTGAGGGCATGATCTTGGCTGCAAAATACGCGAGAGAACACCAGATTCCATACTTTGGAATCTGCCTCGGAATGCAGATCGCCGTAATCGAATATGCAAGAAATGTTGTCGGAATCAAAGATGCAAATTCCGGTGAATTTGACGAGCAGTGTAAGCATAAAGTGATCAACTTCATGCCCGGACAAAATGACAACATCGACAAAGGCGGCACATTAAGGCTTGGCGCTTATCCATGTAACATCCAGGCAGGAACAACTATGCATCGCTGCTACGGTGTTGACACAATCAGCGAACGTCATAGACACCGCTATGAATTTAACAATGACTATCGAGAACAGATCACTCTTTCCGGTCTGACAGTCAGCGGTACTTCGCCTGATGGAAGACTTGTTGAGACCGTTGAAATTACTGACCGACCATTCCATGTCCGGTGTTCAATATCACCCGGAATTCAAAAGCCGCCCGAACAGACCACATCCTCTCTTCAAAGGATTTATTCAGGCAGCCTCTCACATCAAAGCGGAGGTAATTTATGAGTATACACGAAGAATGCGGGGTATTCGGCGTCATCTCACCAAAACCTGTAGACGTCGCTAATATTTCTTATTACGGGCTATACGCCCTGCAACACAGGGGACAAGAAAGCTGTGGAATCGTTGTGAACGATGACGGCGTATTTGTCTCCCACAAAGACCTGGGGCTGGTCGGCGATGTTTTTCAAATGATATCCTGTCATCGCTCCCATCCGGCACCATGGCGGTCGGTCATGTCCGCTATGGCACAACCGGCGGAACAAACCGAAATAACTGTCAGCCGATTGAAGTCAACCACCAGAAAGGACGGATGCGCTTGCGCACAACGGTAATCTGTCAAATGCCGCCAAACTCAGAAATGAACTGGAATTATCCGGTGCCATTTTCCACACTACGAGCGATACGGAAACAATCGCCTACATCGTCACCCGCGAACGGCTGAATGCACCTTCCATCGAAGATGCACTCAGCGCGCATGAATACGTTGGACGGAGCCTACTCTCTCGTACTGATGTCACCACAAAAATTAATCTGTGCAAGAGATCCTTATGGTTTTCGACCGCTCTGCTATGGGCAGACTCCTGACGGCACATATATCGTCGCTTCTGAATCCTGCGCGATCAAAGCAGTGGGCGGAGAAGTCATTCGGGATGTGGAACCGGGTGAAATCTTAGTCTTTTCCAAACATGGTGTAGTTTCCCGCAAAGAACATTGTAATCAAAAAGAAAAACGGCTCTGTATTTTTGAATACATTTATTTTGCACGCCCGGATTCGGTCATTGACGGTATTTCCGTTCATGCTTCCCGTGTACTTGCCGGAAAAATTTTGGCACAGACACACCCAATCGACGCAGACATCGTCATTGGTGCGCCTGATTCCGGACTGGATGCCGCCCTTGGATTTAGTCAGGAATCTAAAATTCCATACGGTATCGGTCTGATTAAAAACAAATACATCGGCAGAACTTTCATCTCTCCCGGACAGGGAGCAAGGCTTGACAGTGTAAAAATCAAACTCTCTGCCGTGGAGGAAAGTATCCGCGGGAAGCGTGTCGTGCTAATTGACGATTCCATTGTCCGCGGAAACACAATCGGGCGTGTTGTCCAACTGTTGCGCAATGCAGGTGCAAAGGAAGTACACATCCGTATTTCTTCTCCGATGTTTTTACATCCTTGTTATTATGGCACAGATATTGATTCAGAAGATCATCTGATTGCCTGCAAACATACGGTTTCCGAGATTGCTGAGATTATCGGTGCAGACTCTCTTGGATATTTTCCATTAGAAAAACTTAGAGAGCTTACGTCTCACTGCAGCTTTTGCAGCGCCTGCTTTGACGGCTGTTATCCTACCGCCATCCCAGATGACAACACGTAAAAGACCGTTTTGAAAAAACGTTTATCAGATATAAAGGAGTCCTCAAAATGATCATGAAATATAACAGAAAACTAATTTTAGAGGACGGACAGGAATATTATGGATATGCCTTTGGCGACACTGCCGACAGCGTGTGTGAAATTGTCTTCAACACCTCAATGGTCGGCTATCAGGAAATCCTGTCTGATCCGTCCTACACCGGACAGGCTGTCGTAATGACTTATCCACTGATAGGAAATTACGGAATGGCAGAAGATGATTATGAGACCATCACACCGACCATCGGTGCTCTCATTGTAAGAGAATATAACGACGTTCCCTCTAACTTTCGAAGTGAATCAACACTTGGGAAAGTTATGAGCACCTATAAGATCCCCGGTATTTACGGTATCGACACCCGCAGACTGACCCGCTCTATACGCGATCACGGCTCGCAAAAGGTTCTGTTGACAGACGTAAAAACACCTGTTGAGAAAGGGCTGAACATCTTAGCCGCTACAGCGCTTGCACATGATTCAGTCGCTCGCGTAAGCTGTCAGCAAACGCTGGTCTATCCAGCAGATACCGAAAAGTTCCATATTGTTGCAATCGACTGTGGTATCAAAATGAATATCATTCGTTCTCTCAATGCACGTGGCTGCAAAGTGACATGCGTTCCGTGGAACACGCCTGCAGAAGTGATTGAAACGCTCTCTCCTGACGGCATCTTTATCTCTAATGGACCCGGGGATCCAACCGACGTACCACAGACGATTACAGCTATAAAAAAATTAATCGGTAAATATCCGATTTCGGAATCTGCCTCGGACATCAGATTATTTCACTTGCCTATGGTGCCAAAACTTATAAATTAAAGTTTGGACATCGCGGCGGGAATCATCCGGTAAAAAATTTAAAAACGAATAAAATTGAGATTACATCGCAGAATCACTCCTATGCGGTTGATGCAGACAGTCTCTTAGAGACACCGCTTTCTGTGACACACATCAATCTGCTCGACCAGACAGTAGAAGGTGTAGTATGCGAAAGAGATCGTGTATTCAGCGTTCAATATCATCCGGAAAGTGCTCCTGGTCCACAGGACAGCACCTATTTGTTTGATCAATTTATCACACTTATCAAGGAGGGATGCCAACATGCCGAAAAGAACAGATCTTAAAAAAATACTTGTCATTGGTTCCGGTCCGATTGTCATCGGTCAGGCGGCGGAGTTTGATACGCAGGAACACAGGCATGCCTCGCTCTCAAAGAAGAAGGATACGAGGTTGTTCTCTGCAATTCCAATCCTGCCACAATTATGACAGATACTTCCATCGCCGATAAGGTTTACATGGAACCTCTCACACTGGAATATGTGGCAAAAATCGTTCGCTACGAACGCCCAGACGCATCTTGCCTGGTATTGGAGGGCAGACCGGACTCAACCTTGCCATGCAGCTTGAAAAAAAGGGAATTCTGGCGGAATGTCGCACAGAACTTCTTGGAACAAAAATCAGCAGTATCGAACGTGCCGAAGACAGGGAGCTCTTCAAAGAGCTCTGTGAAGAACTCGGAGAGCCCGTACTTCCATCCGACATTGCAAGTTCTATCGAGGAGGGATTGAAGGTAGCAGAAAAAATCGGATACCCCCTTGTTCTTCGCCCTGCCTTCACACTTGGCGGTACCGGCGGCGGTTTTGCAGATAACGAGGAGGAACTCGTGGCACTGATGAAAAATGCCTTATCTCTATCGCCGGTTCATCAAGTTCTTATCGAAAAAAGTATCAAAGGGTATAAAGAGATTGAATATGAAGTGATGCGCGACAGCAATGACACTGCCATCACAATCTGTAACATGGAAAATCTAGACCCGGTTGGTATCCATACCGGTGACTCTATTGTAGTCTGCCCTTCGCAGACACTTACGAACAAAGAATACCAAATGCTGCGCTACAGCGCCTTAAAAATTATTCGGGCGCTTGGCATCGAGGGCGGATGCAACGTACAATTTGCACTGGATCCACATTCTTTTCAATACTATTTGATTGAAGTAAATCCACGTGTATCCCGTTCCTCTGCGCTTGCCTCAAAAGCGAGTGGATACCAATTGCCCGCGTTTCGGCTAAAATCGGTATTGGCATGACATTAGATGAGATACCGCTTGCAAACACACCGGCTTCTTTTGAGCCTGCTTTAGACTATGTCGTGACAAAAATGCCACGTTTTCCATTTGACAAATTCGCCGATGCAGACAACTCACTCTCTACCCAGATGAAAGCAACCGGCGAAGTCATGAGCATCGGAAGAACTGTAGAAGAAAGCCTTCTGAAAGCTGTTCGTTCGCTTGAGATCGGACTTTTTCACCTGTATGACGCAAAATTCGATGATATGACGGAAACGCAATTGCTCGATTATATTCAGATTGGCACTGATGACCGTATCTATGCCATCGCCCAACTGCTTCGCCTTGGCTGTGATATTGACCGCATTCACTCTGTTTCTGCCATTGATGCGTTCTTTCTTCAAAAGCTTTCTCATATCGTTCAGATGGAGCAGCTTCTTCAGGAACATCCTGGCGACAGCAAGTTTTTTGAAAATGGCAAAACAAACCGGATTTTCTGATAAAGAGATTGGTCTGCTTTGGCAAATGGACGAGAAGGATATCTTTCATATCAGAAAGCAGCACGGCATCCTTCCTGTCTATAAAATGATTGACAGCTGTGCCTCTGAAATTTGACAGTTATATTCCTTATTTTTACTCTACCTACGAAGAGGAAAACGAGTCCATTGTATCAGACAAGCACAAGATCATCGTACTTGGCTCCGGTCCGGTTCGTATCGGACAAGGTGTAGAATTTGATTATTCCACAGTACATGCTGTTCAGACGATTCAGTCTGCCGGCTATGAGGCAATTATTATTAACAATAACCCTGAAACCGTCTCCACTGACTACACCTGCTCAGATAAGCTTTATTTTGAACCAACTCTGCGTGGAAGATGTCATGAATATCATTGAGCTTGAACAGCCAGACGGCGTGATCGCCACCCTCGGCGGACAGACGGCGATCAACCTTGCAGAGCCGCTCCGGGCAAGAGGGGTAAATATTATCGGAACTGACTGCGATGCAATTGAGCGTGCTGAAAACCGTGATTCCTTTGAAAAGCTCCTCGCCTCTTTACATATTCCACAGCCAAAGGGACAGGCAGTCACAAGTATCGAAGACGGCATAAGAGCCGCAAACGAGATTGGTTATCCGGTACTTGTGGCGCCCCAAAGCTTTGTAACTCGGAGGAAGAGCGATGCAGATTGTCGCAAAAGAAGAGGCTCTTCGGAATTATTAAAAACTGCAGTAGAGATCAACGAGGAAAAACCAGTACTTGTAGATAAATACATCCGCGGAAAAGAAGTGGAAGTAGATGCTGTCTGCGATGGAAAAAATGTGTTTGTACCGGGTATTATGGAGCTGGTGGAACGTACCGGAGTCCATTCCGGAGACTCTATCAGCATTTATCCAACGCACAGTATTTCTGAGAAAGTAAAAGAAACGATTCTTGACTACACACAAAAACTGGGACTTGGCATCGGAATCATCGGACTGTTCAATATCCAGTTTATTGTCGATGAATTCGAAAACGTCTATATTATAGAAGTGAACCCAAGATCCTCCAGAACGGTACCATTTTTATCGAAAGCAACCGGATACAGCCTTGCAGATATCGCGACCCTTGCAATACTTGGCAAAAGTCTTCCGGAACAAGGTATTCATACTCTCTACCCAAAAGAGAAAGAACGTTTTTATGTAAAAGCACCTGCGTTCTCTTTCTCAAAATTACACGGTATGGATGCCTATCTGTCACCGGAGATGAAATCAACCGGAGAGGCAATTGGATACGACAATAAACTGCACCGCGCAATGTATAAGGCAATGATTGCTTCCGGAATCAAAGTACAAAACTACGGTACTGTCGTTGTGACACTCGCCGACGAAGATAAAGAGGAGGCACTGCCACTGGTAAGGCGTTTCTACGATATGGGATTTAATATCGAAGCAACTGTTGGCACCGCACTCTTTTTGAAAGAGCAGGTATTCGAACCCGTATCCTGCGCAAGCCATCTGAGGGCAGCGAAGAAGTACTTGATTCTATTCGCGCCGGATATGTCAGCTACGTCATCTGTACACGTGCCATCCTTTCCGGTATCCACTATGAAGATGGTGTTGCAATTCGTCGATGTGCCTCCGAAAACAATATTACCATGCTCACCTCACTTGACACCGTGCGCGTACTGCTCGATGTCCTGGAGGAAGTAACTATCGGTATCTCGACAATTTAGAATAAATAAGACAGTGACCGAAAGGTGATAAAAGCCCTTCGGTCACTGTCTTTCTATTTAAAAATACTCCCTCTAGTGGAAATAGTGATCTCCAATCAACTGACCATAATTTCCATTTCCGAAATATAATGCATCTCCAATTGGGTTATATCCTGCAAGTGCATCAGCTGCTGCCTGATAACATTCTGCCGGGATATTGCCACTGGCCAATACTCTGTCAAGCTTTCCTGTGATTGCCGGACCAAACTGTCCTGCCTGATAAATAACCTCTCTGATTGAGTTCGGGAAAGACCCGCTTCTTACACGGTTCAAAATAACCGCCCCAACCCCTACTTTTCCATCGTGTGGCTGGTTCCCTGCCTCACAGTAAATAATTGCTGCCAATAATGTCTGGTCTCTGCGGACGCTGACATTGCCTCATCATATCTTACACTGCTTCCTGACTGTCTTGCAGCTTCTTCTGCAGCCTTTCTGGCAGCTTCTTCCTCTGCCGCTTTCTTTGCTGCTTCCTCGGCAGCAATCTCTTCCAACGTCTTTGCATCCTGCGGATTTGTCATATCAATCGCTGCTGCTCTTGCTACTGCGTCTGACCCAAATGCAAGCATTTCATTTTTTACATATCCTACAACCGAACCTGAAGAAACCTTTGACCATACATCTCCTCTTTCTTCCACAGTCAAGATTGTATTTGTATACATCTTTCCGACTACTTCACCGCCATCAACTGCCTCCGCAAGCACATCCGCTTCTGACTCTACATTTGCCAGCGCTTTTCCATGCCACACCTGTGTAGCCTCCGCAACTGCTGCTGTCTCTGGAATTTCATTCCATGTCTCCGCTAATGGTGAAATTGTCGTTTCGTGATTTATTGTTTCGATTGGCTGAGCATCAGATTGTGTATCAGCTGCCAAACTGCCGAACTCTGTGGTAAACACCATACAAGCTGTCAGCGCGAAGCTTATAATCACTCTCTTTTTCTCTCGTCTCATAAATTACCTCCTGGTTTGTTGCAATAACCTTACTGACTATTACAATAGTATACGTATTTAATTCATTTTTATTACAAATGTTACGTATTTGTTACATCTTTCAAACACAAGTGATATCCTAACATCTATTTGCCAACCTGTCAACCCCTAAAAAGAAAAAAAAGGTTTATCGCCTTTGGCGATAAACCTCAAACATCAATATTGATGCGGCAATTGCCGCATTGAGCGATTCTACTTTTCCCTGCATCGGAATCTGAACCCAGACATCCGCTTTTTCTGCCACTTCATCTCTCAGTCCATTTCCCTCATTTCCAATGAGAATTGCTGTCCCTGACTGATAATTCTCCTTGTCATAAGTATTTTTTCCCTTAAGATGCGCCGCATAAGTTGTGACCTTTTTCTTTTGAAATTTATCCAAAAGCGCCAACAGATCATCCACATACACAAACGGCACACGATAAATCGATCCCATTGTAGAGCGAATTGTCTTCGGATTATAAATATCCACACAGTCATTGCTCATAAAAACGGCCGTCACTCCGGCTCCTTCCGCTGTCCTGACAATCGTCCCTAAATTCCCCGGATCCTGTAGGTTATCCAGCACGATAAAGTGCGGATTTTCCTTGGAAATCAGATCCTCTATCTCGTATTTTCGCTGCTTTACAACACATAATATCCCCTGCGGTGTCTTTGTGTCAGACACATGTTGAAATACCTTGTCCGCTAACACTTCCACTGGGAATCTCTCCAAATGTAATTCTTCTTTCTTCTTATTATAAAGTGATTCAGAAACATATACTTTTTTTACTTGATCTTGCGGCACTTCCATGAACATCCGAAGTCCTTCTACAATAAATACCTGTTCCTCATTTCTCACCTTACTTTTCTTTTGTAACTGCAATAAATTTTTTACTTGTGGATTGCTTGTACTTGTAATCATATTCCCTATTCCTTTTTCAACTTTTGTAACGCTTCATTCGAACCGATCAATATCACGATTAGATTCTTATTAAACGGCCGCTGCGGATTAATTGTAACATCTACAACACCATTTTCAATAGTTCCTACTACAATTAATTCCGTATTTTTCACGAATTTGAAGGTCAACAAGCCTTTTCCCAATCCATTCATCCGGAATTTCTATTTCCACCAGACTGTAATCCGGCGACAGCTCTATCCAGTCAGCAAAATTACCTGACACCATCGTTCTTGCAATACGGCGCCCCATCTCCTTTTCCGGATGGACGACAGCATCTGCTCCCACTTTTTTTAATACGGTCGCATGAAGGCTGCTCTGTGCTTTTGCAAGTACATATGGTATTCCAATCTCCTTTGCCATGATCGTAGCCATAATACTTGTTCCAAAGTTTTCAGAGATTGCAATCACTGCGCCATCCAAATTTCTTGCTCCCAGTGATTTTATCACTTCCGGGTCCTCAATATTGGCGCACATTGCATATGATACCTTGTCTGCGATTTCCTGAATTTTTTTCCATGGAATTGTCCACCCACAACTCACTTCACATCCCAGATTTTCCAATCCGAGCGCAAGATGCTTCCCAAAATTTCCCAAACCCAAAT
>ENA-OQBJ01000990-OQBJ01000990.1-human-gut-metagenome-genome-assembly--contig:-NODE-990-length-12591-cov-1.674101_pt1 | contig 12591 bp, 19 predicted proteins | sample MGYA00242743_ERZ504545 | MGnify/ENA primary metagenome ERZ504545 (study PRJEB26092, sample SAMD00036252) | human gut metagenome | host: Homo sapiens | study: EMG produced TPA metagenomics assembly of...
CAGAGAGGATGCAAAGAAAATACCGATCATTGCAATGACAGCAAATGCGTTCAGGAGGACAGAATAAGGGCAAAAGAAGCAGGATGAATGAACATGTTGCTAAGCCTGTTGATGTGGAATTACTGATGAAAGTAATTTATAGCGGGAGTGCTATGAAGCATTAATAGTACATGAGAAAACAAGGAGGAATTCAGTTGTTGGAGAAAGCGGTTCAGGCTGCAATATATGAAAAAGCTCTTAAAAATCATTATATAGAAATCCTGTACATTGATTTTGAAGATACTCATGCGTTATGCATCTGGCAATATAGATGATCTTAATCGGATAAAACAGCAGATGACGATGGAAGCAATCACACAGGGAACAGCAGAACACATCATGCATCATGTTATGATCAATTTTATACTGAATGGTGAGATGCGTTTCATGCAGTTTGACTTTACAAGAGAAAGTGCAGATACAAAAAATGTTTTCCTGTTTGTGGAGGACTATACAGTTCCACAGCAGCAGATGATGCTGCTGCTGGAAAAAAGCTGGTTCTATAACAGAACCAGCTTTTTTGTGTATTCATGGACGAACGGTGTCCCTGTTTTGTGAGAACGGACAGTCTCGTAAAAAAGAGAGGCCTGTATATCGCTCTCAAAGGCGGCAAGTGCATCGCCGGTAAGAAGCCGCGGGGCGTCGGCTGCCTTGGCAATGAGCGGCAGAGAAGAACGTCTTCTAATCTCTTTTAACAATGCACCGGCACTTTTTCGGAAACCGAGAACACGGTTATAGCCGGCCGGGTACAATGTTTTCTGGTTCAGAAGCAGATGCATCAGGGCGCGGCTGATGCGGGTATACGTCATTTCCTTTGTTTTAAGCTGCATGGCGAATTCTGAAAATGAGGAGCATGCGTGGCGCTGGCGGAGGATGCGGTTGGCAAGATCCGGCGAGAGGTCGAGACAGGAGGAGAGAGATCCCTTCGTCTCCGTGAGGAGCCGTGCGGCGAGGAGCAGGCTGAAATCATCGGCGGTCAACAGTCCATGAGATGCGACGGCATTCTGAAAAGCGTGAAAGACCGCTTCTGGCATGCAGGAGGCGAGCGCGGACAGTTCCAGATCCTTATGCGGATTGGAAAAAAGAAGATTCCGCATTGCTGTAGCAGAAGGGAGTGCATGTGTGAAAAGCGCTCCTTCGTGGTATCCGCTGCCCTCCCGGCGGATCGTTACCGGCCGAATGCGGCTTTGTGACAGCAGAAGTGCCTGGACATATTCAATGCCTAAAATATTGTTTGGTTCTTTTAAAAAGGTATCAAGTTCTTCTTTTGAAAGCGAAGAGAAGGAAGCGCTGTCAGAAAAATAAGCGGAAAGTGCCTGTGCGCGCGCCGTCGGGAAGGAAAGTCCGTTCCGAAGCAGACCGGAGAGCAGCTCGCGGTATTCCTCCGGCTCGTGGAGCAGAACATCAGCGAGTTCCAGAAACGGCGCCGTGTCTCCATATTCACTGCCAAAGCAGAGAAAATCGACGCAGCCAAGCGCAGTAAGGAGCGATACCGCCCCGCGTGCGAAATGCTGTGCACTGCCGAGTGCAAAGTGACACGGAAGCTGTAAGATAAGGTCCGCGCCGCCAAGAAGCGCCAGCTCCGCACGGTCATGTTGGTCAAGAATCGCAGGTGCGCCGCGCTGGACGAAATCGCCGCTCATAATCACGACAAGATAGTCCGCCCCGGTCAGTTCCCTGGCTTTTGCCAGCTGATAAGCATGGCCGTTATGAAAAGGATTATATTCTGCAATGACTGCGGTAATGGTCATAAAACGTACCTTCTTTCGAAAAAAATAGCACGATTCCAAACAGAGAGGAACCGCGGATCACATAGCCCTATCGTAACAAAAACAGAAAAGGAATGCAAGAATTCCTCCGTTTTGGATTTTTTGTCCAGTTGTTTTGAATTTTATACTTGCGAAAGGGCAAAAAGCGTACTACAATGAGAATATCGAGTAAATTTATCGAAAGGAGTCAAAAGATCATGGGATTTATTGACACAATTAAAGCAAGAGCAAAAGCAGACAAAAAAACAATTGTACTGCCAGAGTCAGAAGACAGAAGAACATATGAGGCTGCTGCACAGATCCTGAAAGAGGACCTTGCAAATCTGATCATCATCGGAAGCGAAGAGGCAGTAAAGAAAGGCAGCGAGGGACTGGATGTCTCCAAAGCTACTATTGTAGATCCAGAGAAAAACGAGAAAACACAGGCTTATGTAGATAAGCTGGTAGAGCTTCGTGCAAAGAAAGGCATGACTCCGGAGAAAGCAAGAGAGACCATCCTGAATGACTATACATATTATGGCGTTATGATGGTTAAAATGGGAGATGCAGACGGACTTGTTTCCGGTGCCTGCCATTCTACCGCAAACACCTTACGTCCATGCCTGCAGATCTTAAAGACCAAACCAGGCACAAAACTCGTATCCGCATTCTTCCTGATGGTAGTTCCGGACTGCGAGTACGGCGATTGACGGTGTATTCGTATTCGGTGACTGTGGTCTGAACCAGAACCCGAATCCGGAAGAGCTGGCTGCAATCGCAGAGTCTTCCGCAGAGTCCTACCGCATGCTGACCGGAAACGAGCCAAGAGTTGCCATGCTTTCCCACTCCTCCAAAGGAAGTGCAAAACATGCTGATGTAGACAAAGTTGTAGAGGCTACCAGAATTGCAAAAGAAGCAAACCCGGATCTTGCACTCGACGGAGAACTGCAGCTTGATGCAGCAATCGTTCCGAGCGTAGGCGCTTCCAAAGCTCCGGACAGCAAAGTTGCAGGAAGAGCAAACGTTCTGATCTTCCCGGATCTGGATGCCGGAAACATCGGATACAAACTGGTACAGAGACTGGCAAAAGCAGAAGCATACGGCCCGATGACGCAGGGTATCGCAGCTCCAGTCAACGATCTGTCCCGTGGATGCTCCGCAGAGGATATCGTTGGTGTTGTAGCAATCACTGCTGTACAGTGCCAGGCACAGTAAGCACGAAATAAAACCAATTACAAGCGGTTTTCTGGCCGGCTGCGGAGAACAGGCCGGCCAGAAGTTTTAATAAGAATTTTAAAATAGGAGAATTTAGAAATGAACGTATTAGTAGTAAACTGCGGAAGTTCCTCTCTGAAATTCCAGCTGATCAATTACGATAACCGTGACGTCCTGGCAAAAGGACTCTGTGAGAGAATCGGTATCGACGGACGTCTCGTTTATGAGCCAAAGAACGGCGAAAAAGAGGTAACAGAAGCAGCAATGCCGACACACGTAGAGGCAATCCAGATGGTTCTGGACGCTCTGGTAAACGAGAAGAGCGGCGTCATTAAGAGCCTGGAAGAAGTAGATGCCATCGGACACCGCGTTCTGCACGGCGGAATGAAGATCACAAACTCTGTTATCATCGATGACGAAGTAATCAAAGTTATCGAGGAGTGCGCTGACCTCGGTCCTCTGCACAATCCGGCAAACCTGATGGGAATCAATGCCTGCATGAAACTGATGCCGGGCGTTCCAAACGTAGCAGTATTTGATACCGCATTCCATCAGACCATGCCTCCGAAAGCATATATGTACGGTATTCCGAAAGAGTACTATGAGAAATACGCAATCCGTAAATACGGCTTCCACGGAACTTCTCATAAATTCGTATCCAAGAGAACGCAGAGTTCCTTGGCAAAGAACTACAACGATCTGAAGATCATCGTATGCCATATGGGAAATGTGCTTCCTTTCCGCTGTAAAGAACGGCAAATGTGTAGATACCTCCATGGGCCTTACCCCGCTCGAAGGTGTGATCATGGGAACCCGTTCCGGAGATATCGATCCGGCTTTTGTTGAGTATCTGTGCAACAAAGAGAACCTGACCGTATCCGAGGTTCTGAACATTCTGAACAAGAAATCCGGTATGCTCGGCATGACCGGCATCTCCAGCGATTACCGTGATGTATCTGCAGCAGCAGAGGCAGGTAATCAGGATGCCATCAACTGTCTGGAAGCATACGCTTACCGCATTATCAAATACATCGGTTCCTACATCGCAGCTATGGGCGGCGTAGATGTGATCACCTTCACCGCAGGCCTTGGAGAGAACGCTATTCCACTTCGTGAGACCATCTGCAAAGCATTTGAGTTCATGGGTCTGGAATTCGATTCTGAGGCAAATAACTGCCGCGGCGTTGAGAAGATCATCACCAAAGAAGGCTCCAAGATTACAGCATGCGTGATCCCGACCAACGAGGAAATCGCAATCTGCGAGGAGACTGTAGAGTTAGTAAAAGGAAAATAAAAAATAATTCAAAAGCAGTTGACAATTCTTACCTTCCCGGGTATAATTGGTAAAGTGTGATTAGGAGAACAATATGAAAATCAGTCTGACCAAGTTATTTGCGCAGGACGGAAAGTCCGAAAAGTATGAAATTCCGCTTACATCCGAAACTTTTTCGATCGGTGGGCAGGACTATCGGGTAATCGAAAAACATCCTGTTATCCTTGGCCTTACGCATGAAGGCAATCGTGTGATCACGATCACCGGCAGCGCAGACCTTACAATGGAGATTCCATGTGCAAGATGCCTGACACCGGTAGCGACTCCATTCCAGCTCGAGTTCGATCTGCAGATTGATCTGAATCTGTCAGAGGAAGAACGCGAGGAAAAAGAAGAGGACTCTTCGTTTGTGGAGGGAGACGAGCTCGATGTGGAAGAACTGGTTCGTAATGAGCTCATAGTCCAATGGCCGATTCGAGTGCTGTGTAAAGATGACTGTAAAGGAATCTGCAGCCGTTGTGGTGCGAATCTGAATATTCAGACCTGTGACTGTGATACCACAGGGCTAGACCCCCGAATGGCTGCAATCAAAGATATATTCAGCAAATTTAAGGAGGTGTAACTATGTCCATTTGTCCTAAGAATAAATCTTCCAAAGCAAGACGCGATAAGAGAAGAGCAAACTGGAAAATGTCTGCTCCGAACCTTGTAAAATGCAGCAAATGTGGTGCTCTTATGATGCCGCACAGAGTTTGCAAAGCTTGTGGTTCTTACAACAAAAAAGAAGTCGTTGCAATGGACTAATATTCATAAATCGGAATCAGTTCCGATGTGCAATGCAGCAAAAGGCTCCCGTCACCGGGGGCTTTTTTGTTGTCTCTGCGGCTTGTCTGGAAGCGTCATATAAAAGATTTGACGTGGTGTGTCGTGATGTGCTATAATGGTCTCGGTGAGAATTGAAACAATATTGCAACATTTTCGTAACAATTATAAAAAAGGAGTGCAAAGCATATGAAGAATAGACGAATCATATTTCTGGCAGCATGCATGTGCAGTGTAGTATTCCTCTCAGGATGTTCCACAGACAGTCTGATGGATAAAATGATGGGAACTGAGACGACGGTTTCGTCTTCGGCCAGTGTAGATATTTCAAAAGAGGACAGCGATGCTGTTCATGTAGATGCCAATCTGGAAAAGCCGGTTTTTTCGGTAAATCCGGTGGAGAGCCTGCAGATTCCCGTTGGAAATACATCTGGAAAGCTGACTTGTGAGGCAGGAATAACGGGAGAAGGCACAGTAACATATCAGTGGTATAAGAACAACGTAAATTCCAACGGCGGAGGAACGCCGATTGAAGGCGCAACAGAAGTGACATACCAGGTCGATACTTCGGCGGAGGGCAAAGATTACTATTACGTTGTGGCAACAAACACGGTTGGAAATACCGTTTCCATGGCGACGAGTACGGTAACAGAAGTTACGGTAATTCCGGCAGGGAAATGGGTTCAGAATGAAAACGGATGGCAGTATCAGAATAATGATGGAAGCTATGCAACCAATACCTGGCAGAATATCGACGGCTACTGGTACGTGTTTGATGAAATTCATACATGGTGACAGGATGGTACTGGAGCGGAGAAGAATGGTATTATCTGGCGGACAACGGTCAGATGCAGACCGGCTGGTTCACGCAGGATGGTGAGGAATATTATCTGGATCCGGATACCGGTGTCATGGCACGGAATACAACCATAGACGGTCATGAGATGAATTCGAGCGGAGTCAAGGTTTCTTAAGAAAAATAAGACAAAACAGAGCGGGTGGATTTTGGAAAGATAAATCCACCCGCTTTTTTGGAATACAGGAGAAAGCGCGGATGGGCATTTGTGCTTGATTTTTGCAAAGGAGTTTAGTATAGTTAATACAGCACTTGCATGAGTGCTTTTAGAGCGTGGTTGAAAACGGTTTTTTGAAAGAAAAAGAGTTTTCAAACGCGCTTTAGAAAAGAGAAAAGAGGAAAAAACATGAGTGACTTAGTCAGAGTTGCAGTGGACGCGATGGGCGGCGATTATGCGCCTGTGGAGCCGGTAAAAGGCGCCGTTGAGGCCGTAAACGCAGATGAACGTGTCAAAGTCCAGCTGGTCGGCCAGGTGGATGTCATCGAAAAAGAACTGCAGAAATATACGTACCCGAAGGAGCGGGTTGAGATCGTTCCGGCAACCGAGATCATTGAGACGGGAGAGCCGCCGGTCAATGCGATCCGCCACAAAAAAGATTCATTCGATCGTTGTCGGCATGAAAAAAAGTGCGCTACGGAGAGGCAGACGCGTTTGTCTCATCAGGAAGCACCGGAGCAGTCCTGGTCGGCGGACAGACGATCGTAGGACGCATCAAGGGCGTAGAGCGCCCGCCGCTGGCTCCGCTGATCCCGACGAAAGACGGTGTATCCCTTCTGATCGACTGCGGTGCGAATGTTGATGCAAGACCGTCCCATCTGGTGCAGTTTGCCATGATGGGTTCCATCTATATGGAACACGTTGTCGGCATTAAAAATCCGCGTGTGGGAATCGTGAATATCGGTGTGGAAGAAGAAAAAGGAAACGCGCTCGTCAAAGAGACGTATCCGCTTCTGAAAGAAACCCCGTATATCAACTTTGTCGGCAGTATCGAAGCAAGAGAAATTCCAAACGGAGCCGCAGACGTTGTTGTCTGTGAGGCGTTTGTCGGAAACGTTATCTTAAAGCTGTATGAGGGCGTCGGCGCGACCCTGATTTCCAAGGTAAAACAGGGCATGATGACATCTCTGCGCAGTAAAATCGGAGCCCTTCTTGTGAAACCGGCGCTGAAAGAGACACTGAAGTCTTTTGATGCCAGTGAGTACGGCGGAGCACCGCTGCTTGGCTTAAAAGGACTCGTTGTAAAAACGCACGGAAGCTCAAAAGCCAACGAATTTAAAAATTCCATTCTCCAGTGCATTTCATTCAGCGAGGAGAAGATTCCGCAGAAAGTGCAGGAGCATCTGGCAGACTATAAGAGCAGCAGGGAGGCAGCGAAAGATGGAATTTGAGAAATTACAGGAGATCATTGCGGATGTATTAAACGTAGATCCGAATGAAGTAACCATGGAGACAACCTTTGCAGATGATCTGGGAGCGGATTCCCTGGATGTATTTCAGATTGTGATGGGAATTGAAGAAGAATTTGATATCCAGATCGAAGCAGAAGAAGCAGAGCACATCGTATCGGTTGAGGATGCGGTGGAAGCGATCAAAAAGAAACTGGCAGAATAATAGAAAATGGCGAAGGGGCTGTTTGCTACAGGACAGCCCCTTTGTTACCGTCCGCAGAACACCTGCAAACGGTAACTATGAGGAAGGACAGGCTTAAAACAGGTTATGAATAATATTGATAAACTCGTGGATTTGGAAAAGAAGATCCAGTATAAATTTCAGGATTTCGGACTGCTGGAGATGGCGATGCGCCATTCTTCCTACGCAAATGAGCACCATATGGAGCGCCTGGAGTGCAACGAGCGTCTGGAGTTCTTAGGAGATGCCGTGCTGGAAGTTGTATCCAGCGAATTTTTATACAAGACATTCCCGCGTCTCCCGGAGGGCGAGATGACGAAAAAACGCGCCAGCCTCGTCTGTGAACCGGCACTGGCATTCTGTGCCCGTGAGATTGACCTTGGCAGCTTTCTGCTCCTTGGAAAGGGCGAGGAGGCAACCGGCGGCCGTCACCGCGATTCCATCGTTTCGGATGCTATGGAGCAACGATCGGTGCGATTTTCCTGGACGGCGGCTTTGAACCGGCAAAAGCGTTCGTTCTGAACTATATCTTAAACGATATCGAACACAAACAGCTTTTCTACGACAGCAAAACGATTCTGCAGGAGCTGATCCAGGGTGAGACGGATGAAGAGATTGTTTACACCATCTTAAAAGAAGAGGGACCGGATCACGACAAGAGCTTCTGGGCACAGGTCAACGTCGGAAAGAAAGCGCTCGGTACCGGAAAGGGCAGAACGAAAAAAGCGGCAGAACAGGCAGCGGCATACGATGCAATTCTTGCCAGAAAAAAAGCGTAGGTGAATTATGTATCTCAAATCCATTGAAATGCAGGGATTTAAGTCGTTTGCCAACAAAACCATTCTGCAGTTCCACGACGGTATTACCGGCGTTGTAGGGCCGAACGGCAGTGGAAAGAGCAATGTTGGCGATGCGGTGCGCTGGGTGCTCGGCGAACAGAGCGCCAAGCAGCTCCGCGGCGGAAATATGCAGGATGTTATTTTCTCCGGAACCGAGACGAGAAAGCCGCTCGGCTACGCGTCGGTTGCAATTACACTCGACAATTCCGACCACAAGCTGAATGTCGATTTCGAGGAAGTCACGGTGACGAGACGGCTCTACCGCTCCGGTGAGAGTGAGTATCTGATGAACGGCGCATCGTGCCGGTTAAAGGACATCAACGAGCTGTTCTACGATACCGGTATCGGAAAAGAAGGCTATTCCATCATCGGACAGGGTCAGATTGATAAGATTTTAAGTGGTAAGCCGGAAGAGCGCCGGGAGCTGTTTGACGAGGCGGCAGGAATTGTCAAATTCAAGAGAAGGAAGGTCGTGACCGAAAAGAAGCTGGCGGAAGAGCAGCAGAATCTGGTGCGCGTCAACGACATTCTCTCGGAACTGACAAGCAGTTAGAGCCGCTGGAACGCCAGTCTGAGACGGCAAAGATTTATTTAAAGAAGAAAGAGGAATTAAAGCTCCTCGATATCAATATGTTTCTGCTCGAGATGGAGCGCATCCGGAACGATCTCGCGAAAGTAGAAGACCGGTACCGGATTGCAGAAGAGCAGTTAAAGAGCACGAAAGAGGCTTTTGAGCATACGAAGCAGGAGTATGAAAAGCTGGAACAGGAGCAGGAAAAACTGGACCAGACGATTCTTTCTGCGCGCGATCAGGCGGGGGAGAATGCACTGAAACGTCAGCAGCTCGAAAACCAGATCGAGGTGTTGAACGAGCAGATTCATGCATCGGAGAGGAACAGCGACACATTAAGAGAACGTCTGGCGGCGATCCGCGCGGAGAGCCGCACAAAGACGGCAGAAAAAAATACATATCAGGCAGAAAAGGACGGGCTTCATGAAGCATTCTTGCGTCAGAGACGGAAAAGAGTGAGAAAGAGGCCGCTCTCTCGGAATGCCAGGGGCAGATCCAGGCAGTCGAGCTGCAGAGTGAACAGGATAAGAGCGAAGTCATCGGCTTCTGAACCAGCGGGGTTCCACGAAGGGAAAAATGCAGCGCTACGATGCGATGCTCGAGCAGATCGGCATCCGAAAGGCAGAATTAAGCCAGAGGGTGCTGCATTTAAAGACGAGCGAGTCCGAACAGAACGGGCAGATGGAAGAACTGCAGAACGCGTTTGAAGCGCTCGAAGAGACGGTAAGCAGCCTGAAACAGCAGTACCAGGAGGCAGATCAGAAGATTACCGCGCTGACGGCGGATCTCTCGAACCAGACGAAAGAGATGGAAGCCGGCCAGACCAATTACCACAGAGAAGCGTCAAGGCTCGAATCCTTAAAGAACATCACCGAGCGGTACGACGGCTATGGAAACAGTATTCGGAAGGTCATGGAGCAGAAAGACCGGAATCCCGGCATCCACGGTGTTGTGGCGGATCTTCTGCAGGCGGAGAAAAAGTACGAGACGGCGATCGAGACCGCACTTGGCGGCAGCATTCAGAATATTGTCACCGACAATGAGGCGACGGCGAAATACCTGATTGAATACCTGAAACGGGGCCATTTCGGCCGTGCGACGTTCCTTCCGCTCACCAGTATGCGCGGGAAAAAAACGCAGGTGAATGAGGATGCGGCAAGAGAAACCGGTGTGCTTGGTGTGGCAAATGCACTTGTTTCGTACGATCCGGTGTATGAGGGTCTTGTGGCACAGCTGCTTGGAAGAACGCTGGTGGTCGACACGATCGACCATGCCATTGTGATCCAGCGGAAATACCGTCAGACGCTCCGCATGGTAACCCTAGAGGGCGAGCTCTTGAGCCCGGGCGGTTCCATGACAGGAGGTTCGTTCCGGAACAACAGCAATCTGCTCGGAAGACGGCGTGAGATTGAGGAACTCGAAAAGAGCGTACAGGGTCTTGCGAAGGAACTGCGGGAAATCCAGCAGGAACTTGAAGAGAAGAAAAATAAGCGGAATGAAATCCGCGATCTCCGCACCGAGCTGAATGAAAAACTGCAGCGGCAGTACATCGAGCAGAATACGGTGCGCCTGAATCTGGAAAAAGCGCGCGAGAAAAAGACGGAAATCCGTCTGGATTTGAAGCGCTTCAGAAGGAGAGTCTCGAGATTGAAAATCAGATCGCCGAGATTGAGCGGAACCGGAAAGTCATCGGTCAGGAAATGCAGGAATCGGTGGAGCGGGAAAGCACGCTGCAGGAGAATATCCAGAAGGCGCAGGAAGCGCTTACAGGCTTCGCCGCCGGGAAGCAGAATATACGAAGGATCTTGAAGAAATCCGGTTAAATTACGCAAATCTGTCCCAGAAGGATGGATTCCTTGCCCAGAACATCCGCCGTCTTGAGGAAGAGACGGGAAAACTGGAAGCGGAAAGCCGCACCATGCTGGAAAAAGCAGCGGAGGAAAAAGACGATGTCAAAAAGAAACAGCAGGACATCGTGGAGATCCAGAAGACGATTGCAGCGGCAGTGCAGGCAAAAGAAGAGGAAGACCGCCGGATTGTGGAACTGCAGGAGAAAAAAGAAGCATTAAGCGCAGATCACAAAGAATTTTTCGAGAAGCGGGATCAGCTCTCCGACCAGATTTCCCTGATGGACAAAGAGTGCTTCCGTCTGAACAGCCAGAAAGAAAAGCTGGAGGAGACAAAAGAGGCACAGACCTCGTATCTCTGGGAAGAGTACGAAGTGACACCGGGCCACGCAAGAGAGTTCCAGATGGAGGAGATTCCGGAGCGCAGTGAATTAAAGCGGCGTGTGCTGGAAGTAAAAGATGCGATCCGGAAACTTGGCTCTGTCAATGTGAATGCGATTGAGGAGTACAAAGAGATTTCGGAGCGCCACGCATTTCTTGATGCACAGCACACCGATCTTGTCAAAGCGGCAGAGACACTGCAGGGCATCATCGATGAGCTGGATGCCGGTATGCGCAAGCAGTTCACGGAAAAATTCGAGGAGATCCGGAAAGAGTTTGACCGCGTGTTCCGCCAGTTGTTCGGCGGCGGAAAGGGAACGCTGGAGCTCGAGGAGGACACGGATGTACTCGAGGCAGGTATCCGCATCATTCCCAGCCGCCGGGAAAGAAACTGCAGAATATGATGCAGCTCTCCGGAGGCGAGAAGGCACTGACCGCGATTGCGCTGCTTTTTGCAATCCAGAACTTAAAGCCGTCCCCGTTCTGTTTACTTGACGAGATCGAGGCGGCGCTCGACGATTCCAACGTAACGCGTTTTGCGCAGTATCTGCACAAGCTGACAAAAAATACCCAGTTCATCGTCATCACCCACAGCGCGGTACGATGACGGCGGCAGACCGTCTGTACGGCATCACGATGCAGGAGAAGGGTGTTTCTACCCTTGTTTCTGTCGATTTGATTGAGGGAGAACTGGACAAATAGAAACGAATAAGATACAATACGAAAGAAGTAAGATAGAAAAGATAAAGGGAGGCGAACGGTATGGCGGAGGAGAAAGTAGGCTTTTTCAAACGTCTTGTCAACGGTCTGACGAAGACCCGAGACAGCATTGTAGCTGGAATTGATTCTATTTTCAGCGGCTATTCCAATATTGATGACGATTTTTATGAGGAGATCGAGGAGATTCTCGTCATGGGAGATATCGGCATCAATACAACGACCAAAATTATTGACCACTTAAAAGAGCGGGTGGCAGAAGAGCACATTACCGATCCGGCAGAGTGCAAACAGCTTCTGATCGAGAGCATCAAAAAACAGATGGATGTAGGCGATACAGCCTATGAATTTGAAAACCGGAAATCGGTAGTGCTGGTGATCGGTGTCAATGGAGTCGGAAAAACGACCTCCGTCGGAAAGCTGGCCGGCTTCTGAAGGATCAGGGCAAAAAGGTTGTTCTTGCGGCAGCAGATACGTTCCGTGCAGCGGCAGGCGAGCAGCTCACGGAGTGGGCGCACCGTGCTGGCGTGGATATCATCGGCGGACAGAACGGAGCAGATCCGGCGTCCATCGTGTACGATGCAGTCGCAGCGGCAAAAGCCAGAAATGCGGATGTGCTGATCTGTGATACGGCAGGAAGACTTCACAACAAG
>ENA-OQBJ01000991-OQBJ01000991.1-human-gut-metagenome-genome-assembly--contig:-NODE-991-length-12562-cov-2.505911_pt1 | contig 12562 bp, 16 predicted proteins | sample MGYA00242743_ERZ504545 | MGnify/ENA primary metagenome ERZ504545 (study PRJEB26092, sample SAMD00036252) | human gut metagenome | host: Homo sapiens | study: EMG produced TPA metagenomics assembly of...
GGCCTGCCAAGTGGCGGGAATAGTTTTCGATGCCCGAGCAGTAGCCCATTTCTTCCATCATTTCCATGTCGTACCGCGTCCGCTGTTCGAGACGCTGGCTTCCAAGAGGTGTTCGCCGTCTTTCAGCTCTTTCAAGCGTTCATCGAGTTCCTGGCTAATGGTCCCCAGGGCCCGTTCCATCTTGTTCTTGGTGGTGACATAATGGCTGGCCGGGTAGATGGCGACGTGCTTGCGTTCGGCAATGACTTCGCCGGTCAGGACATCGACTTCAGTCAGGCGGTCGATTTCATCGCCGAACATTTCGATGCGGATGATCGACTTGTCGAAGCCGCCGGAAAGACTTCAATCGTATCGCCGTGGACGCGGAAGGTCCCGCGGTCGAGATTCATGTCGTTGCGGTTGTACTGGATGTCGACCAGCTTCCTCAAGATTTCTTCCTGCGTCTTTTCCTGGCCCAGGCGCAGGGAGACGACGAGTTCACTGTAGTCTTCCGGGTCACCGAGGCCGTAGATGCAGGATACGGAGGCGACGATGATGACGTCCCGCCGTTCAAAGAGGCTCATCGTCGCCGAGTGGCGCAGTTTATCGATTTCATCGTTGATGGACGCATCTTTTTCGATATACGTATCGGTCGAGGCGATATAGGCTTCAGGCTGATAAAAGTCGTAATAACTGACGAAATAGCCGACTTCGTTATCCGGGAAAAAGGCCTTGAATTCGCTGCACAGCTGGGCTGCCAGGGTCTTATTGTGAGCGATGACCAAGGTCGGTTTCTGTACCTTTTCGATAAGCTTGGCCATGGTAAAGGTCTTGCCCGTCCCCGTAGCGCCGAGAAGGACCTGGCCCATTGGCCGGACTGAATGCCTTCGGCAGGGATTCAATGGCTTCGGCTGATCGCCCATTGGTTCATAAGGGGCGACGACGCGGAAGGATGGGACGTATCGTAATCTTTATTATAATGAGACATATCCATAAGGGCCACCTCGCTGCAGCTGTCGGCTGCGGACAACATAACTATTTATTGACTATCTTTCCGATGTTCTTCAACTCGATGGACAAGGTGCCGTCAGGGTTGTTGATGAAGCGGATAAAATCGGTGTTTTCGATATATTCAGACGGGAAGGTAATTTCAATGCCCGTATCGGTTTTTATTTTATGACTGCGGCCGGCTTTCTGGGCGTATTCCTTTTCGATAGCCACGACGTCGGGCAATTTGGCTTCGGCGACTTGCTGCTGAAATTCCTGGGCCATGGCCGGCGAGCTGCCGAAGACATCGGCTCCCATCTCCTGCGGCGAGAAAGAATCGGCGTTTTCAGCGTTTTCCACTAAATAAGTCTTGGTCTTGGACAAGGCTTCGACCGTGCTGGCACCGTGGTCTTCGGCGACTTTTTCGGCAATCTTGCTGATGACCTTGACCGCTTCCTTACTGGAAATGACCGACGTGCACTGGAGGAGCCGGTCCGGCAGGAGGTAGACGTCTTCGCCGTCCATCTTGCGCTTCTTGTCGACAAAGTGGATGGAAAATCACTCAGCCGGATGAGGCGTAGGCTTCGGCCTTCTGAGCCATACCGGGCAGGATGGCGTAGTGCTTGATGAGCTTGTTGTAGACCGTCCCTTCGTCGTCGAGAATCTGATGGGTATAAGCCGTCTTATTGTCCAGCATCAGGACGGCAATATTGCGGACGTCGTCGTCATCCTGAAAGTCGATGACCAACAGGTCGGCCGACTCCGGTTCGTCGCAGTGAGCCACGAGCTGATAGAGTTCGCGGGCCGTGTCCGAGGCCAGTTCGTCAAAGGTCATCGTCCTTCGATCAGGGCCTGGAGCTTAGGCTGAAAGGCACTGGTGGCATAGAAGACGCCCGTCTGCTGGGACGCATCGCCGAGGATGCGGCTGAGCCGTTTATTGACGTATTCATAGACGACGTCGCTGCTGAAGTCGAGGGACTTTTGGGACACGATGCAGACGTTGGTATTGAAATCAAAAATATGGAGCACTGCTGCGTTGATCATCATAATCTATATCATCCTCTACGCTTGTTTTCGTAATTCAAAGACACTGGCTTCGCGGGAACAAAGGACGCGGAAAGGCAGCCAGTGACCGGTACCGCGGTTGACGTAACCCCGGCTTTCACCCTTTCGGAACATGCCGCGCAGGTATTTAAAGCCCACGGCCGTAACCAAAGGACCGATGGGGGCAAACTGAGCCCCGTGGGTATGACCGCTGAGGGTCAGGGGAATATTATGTTCAAAAGCTTCGTCGATGAAGGCCGAGTGATGGGCCAACATGACGATAAAGGCATCGTCGGGAACGCCGTCCAAGGTCTGGCGGACATAGTCCTCCCGCTGGGCGGCAAAGGCTTCATCGCCCTTGGCAAAACTGTAGTCCGTACCGGCAATATAGAAGGGCCGGCTGTCGCTGCCGTTCCTCCCCTTCAAGCCCCGGCCGTAACCGGGACTGGCTTCAAAGGACGTGTTGCGCAGGATGCGGACCGGCGTATCTTCGAGCATGGCCGTAATGGCCGGAAAATTGCGGTAATATTCGTGATTGCCGTAGCAAAAATCGATACCGTCGGGAAAGCGATGGGCGTTAGCGTTGAGGATATCTCTGGCCTGGGGCAGAAGGACGATCTCATCGATGAGATCGCCCGTGATTTCCAGCCGGTTGACGCCCTTTTCGGCAACGGCGTCGATCGATTCCTGAAGGCGTTCGGGGCTGAAGAAAAGTCCCATATGCAGGTCCGAGAGTTGACCGATTTTATAGCCATCGAGATAGTCCGGCAAATTCTTATACGTTAAGACGTGATGGGTCGTATCCAAATCACTTTCACCGAGGACATTCCCGGCGCCGCTGGTGGCAAAGGCCGCAGCCGGAATGAGGGCTGCCATCCCTTTGACGAAGGTCCGTCGGGTCATCCCCTGCGGAGCCGGTTTTTCCTTGCGATGCCAAAAACGGTGGACCGCCGTGGCTAAGGCGACGACGATCAGGCAGGGCAAGGCCAGGAAAAAGGCCAACAGCCAAATGAGAGCCGCCATGCCCTTGCCATCATAGAGACCGTCCCAACCGGACAGGACCATACCGGGAAAGGCCTCTTCATAGGAACTGAAGCCCACCGCCGACAACAGGGTCAGGACCAGGGTCCCCAGGATCAAGGCCTTGCGGTGGCCCGAGCGAAAGACGTAGTCCCATAAGACGGCCGCCAGGACGCAGACGCAGGACGCAAAGATCATGAAAGTGATTAAAAAAGTTCCCTTCATCGTTTACACCATGCTGTGATCTTGCCGTGCGGACCGGCCCAAGGCAGGGCATCGTAGTCACTGCGGTCAATCCACTGCCAATCCTCCTCTTCTCCCATTTTTCCGTCCGTCAGCTCCCCTTCATAGACCGTGAGCTGCCAGATTTATGCGAAAAAATACTCTTTAACGACCCGGCCGGACTGTCGTCGACGGAAACGCGCAGGCCCTTGTCGGCCAACATGCGGCGGACGGCGTCAATTCCGTCCTGCCCCGTTCCCGGTGCGTTGGGAAATTCCCACATCGAGGCCAGAAGGCCCTTGGGCGGGCGGCGATGGACGAGCCATTTCGTCCCGTGACGGGGAACGACGACGGTAATCTTTTCGACCGGTGCCTTTTTCTTGACCTGGCGCAGGGGCAGTTCACTTTCCTTGCCGTTAGCCGGGCCAGGCAGATGTCCCCTAAGGGGCAGTCTTCACAGCGGGGATGCTTGGGAATGCAAATCGTCGCCCCCAAATCCATGAGGGCTTCATTAAAGGCCCCGGGACGATCGTCAGGCATCTGTTCTTCGACCAACGCGGCCACTTGTTTCTTGACTGCCGTCGACAAAACGTTTTCTTCAATATCGTAAAGGCGGGCAAAAATCCGCAGGACGTTGCCGTCGACAGCGGCTTCCTTTTTCCCGTAGGCTAAGCTTAAAATAGCGCCGGCAGTATAGTCACCAACGCCCTTTAAAGCCCGTACTTCCTTCTTCGTATCCGGTACGCGGCCGCCATATTTTGCCTGCACTTCCTGCACAGCCTGATGAAGATTGCGGGCCCGTGAGTAGTAACCGAGGCCCTGCCACTGTCGGAGGACGTCGTCTTGTGACGCTGCCGCCAGACTCTTGATATTGGGGAACCGTTCCATCCAGCTGTCGTAATAAGGACGGACCGTTTCAACCTTGGTCTGCTGCAGCATGATTTCCGACACCCAGACCTTGTAGGGATCGCGCGGCGATTCATCGCGCCAGGCAGCTCCCTGCCATGGGAATCAAACCAGTCGAGCAGTAAGGAACTCCAATGTTCTTCTTTTATATTCATAGATAATAAGCCTCTTTCTTTCTACACTGTTATTTACTAGTATAGAAATCAAGAGGCCTTTTGTCAAACACGTGTTCTATTATTTTTTCTCATCGTTTCAGCCCCAAAAAAGAAGGCTTTATGACTTACAAGGGATGCAGATTTTTCAAGGATAAATCGAGGATTGGCGCCGAATGAGTCAGGGCTCCACTGGAAATATAATCGACGCCGATATCGGCCAGGGACGCAATATTTTCCTTAGTGACGTTGCCTGAGCATTCCGTTTCGGCCCGGCCGTCGATGAGGGCTACGGCTTCCTTCATCATATCGTGGCTCATGTTGTCCAGCATGATGATGTCGGCACCGGCTTCGACAGCTTCCCGGACCATGTCCAAAGTTTCCGTTTCGACTTCGATCTTGCGGACGAAGGGCGCATAGGCTTTGGCCATGGCAATGGCTTTCCCGACGCCGCCGGCAGCACCGATGTGATTGTCCTTCAAGAGGATGCCGTCAGACAAGTTGTAACGGTGGTTGCCCCCACCGCCGACGGTGACGGCATACTTTTCAAAGACGCGCATATTTGGCGTCGTCTTGCGCGTGTCGACCAATTTCATGCGGCTGCCCCGTAAGAGTTCCACGATCTGCCGGGTATAGGTGGCAATGCCGCTCATGCGCTGCAAGTAATTGAGCCGACCCGTTCAGCCGATAAGATAGAGCGCATGCTGCCGGTCACGACGGCCAGTTTCTGCCCTTTATGAACGGTATCGCCGTCCTTGACGGTAAAGCGGACCTCGACGCCTCATCCAAGAGGGTAAAGGCCCGGGCGAAGACGGCAAGGCCGGCAATGACGCCGTCGTCCTTGGCCAAGAGTTCGGCCTGTCCCCTACCATCTTCGGACAAAATGGCGTTGGTCGTCACGTCTTCACTGGTAATATCTTCCTGCAGGGCCTGTAAAATCAGAGGATCAGCCTGCAATTTCATGGTTACGTTGTTCATGACTCTTTTTCTCCCTTTCCATTTCCCCTAAGATACTCTTTCGATACACTTCGTCAAGGCCTCCTTCGTGACGGCTGACGTAGTCCGAAGCTTGAGCACAGGCCAGGCTGAAATCGCCGCAGGCCTCACCCTTTTCAGCCAAATCGAGGGCTGCCCGCTTGCCGAAGACCAGGCTTTCCAAGAGGGAATTGCTGGCCAGGCGGTTACGGCCGTGAACGCCGTTGCAGCTCGTTTCGCCGACGGCGTAGAGATGGTCCATCGTCGTCTTACTGTGGCTATCGACGTGGATGCCGCCCATGAAATAGTGCTGAGCCGGCGTGACCGGGACCCAGTCGACGGTGGCATCGATGCCGTCTTCGAGGCAGCGTTCATAAATATTGGGGAAATGGCCTTCGATGACGTCTTTTCCAAGACCGGTCATGTCCAGCCAGACGAAGGGTCGATTATCCTTTTCCATCTGCTTACGAATAGCAGCCGTCATCAGATCGCGGGGCAGAACTTCATTGGCAAAGCGCTGGCCGTCTTTCCCCCGCAGTTTCGCCCCTTCGCCGCGGACCGATTCGGAAATGAGGAAACTCCGCCCCGGACGGTTCGAATAAAGGGATGTCGGATGGATCTGGACGTAGTCGATATTCTCTAAGGCAATGCCGTGGCGCATGGCAATGGCCAAAGCGTCGCCGGTCAGGTGCGGGAAATTCGTCGAGTGGTCGTAGAGGCCGCCGATGCCGCCGCTGGCCAATATCGTATTGCCGGCTTCAATGGCACGGTAGGCCCCGTCCTTTTCGCGGGCCAGGATGCCGAGACAAGTATTGCCGTCGGTAATGATGTCGACCATGGTCGTGTAGTCGCGGATGGTCACATTGGGAAGCTCCCGAACGGCAGCCAAGAGGCGGCTGGTGATTTCCTTGCCCGTAATGTCCTTATGAAAGAGGATCCGCGGCCGGGAGTGACAGCCTTCGCGGGTATAGTCGAAAGAGCCGTCGGCCTTTCGGGCAAAGTCGACGCCGTAGCCGACGAGTTCATCGATGACCCGGCGCGACGAGCGAATCATGATATCCACCGATTCGCGGCGGTTTTCGTAATGGCCGGCTTCAGGGTATCTTCCATGAAGCTGTCGTAATCAGTTTCATCGTGAAGGACGCAGATTCCCCCTTGAGCCAGGAAAGAATCGCTGTTTTCCACGTCATCTTTGGTAATCATGAGGACCTTTTTATCGCGCGGCACGTGGAGGGCGGCAAAGAGGCCGCTGGCACCGGTACCGACGATGACAACATCTGTTTTTTCTGTTTCCATGACATCTACCTTCTTCTATTTGGCTAACTCCAGCATCCGTTCCAAAGCCCGGACGGCTTTCCCTGCCACGTGATCGTCGACAAAGACTTCGTTGGTCTCATCGCGCAGGCAGTCGCGGACCTTTTCCAAGGTGACTTTCTTCATATTGATGCAGTACGCATCTTCCATGGCCGGATAAAAGACCTTGTCGGGATTGCGCGTTTCCAGCTCATAAAAGACGCCGCCTTCGGTGCCGATGATGAACTCTTTGGCATCCGACGCTCCGGCATAGTCGATGATGCCCGACGTGCTGCGACGTAATCGGCCAGGGCCAGGACTTCCTTGCGGCATTCGGGATGGGCCAGGAACAAGGCTTGGATGAGCCGCCTGAACGGTCTCGACGTAATCCGGGTCGACCGTATCGTGACGGGGACAGAAGCCTGATTGACGATAAAATGCTTATCCGGCACCTGAGTCGAAACGTAATGGCCCAAGTTCTTATCGGGCGTAAAGAAGATGTTCTTCTGGGGCAGCTTCTTCACGATCTTGACGGCATTGGACGACGTGACGCAGACGTCGGACGCCGCCTTGACCGCTGCCGTCGAATTGACGTAACAGACGACGGCCAAATCGTCGTACTGGGTGCGGGCCTTTTCGATCGTCGCCGTGTCGGCCATGTGGGCCATAGGACAGGTCGCCGTCGCATCGGGCATGAGGACCTTCTTTTGAGGATTGAGCATCTTGCGCTCTCACCCATAAAATCGACGCCAGCAAAGACGATGATTTTGGCATCCGTTTCGACAGCCTTCTTGGCCAGACCAAAAGAATCGCCGACGAAGTCAGCATAGGCCTGGACCTCATCGGGCACATAATAATGAGCGAGGATAATGGCCTCTTTCTCCTTTTTTAAGGCAGCGATCTCATCTTCAATATACACAGGTTTTCATCCTTTCAGAGAAACGGGACCGCCCGTCGGACAAGTCCCGTTCACCCCGCCGAGTATAAGGCCGGCGACCCTTTTTATTTACCCTAATTATACGCTATTGACCAAATTTTGACAATACTACTGTCAAGACAATAGAAAAGTCAAATATACAGATTTACCCAGAAATCACTACCGATACAGAAAAGAGCCGTTCCCCAAGGTAATGACCTCAGGAAACGACATGTAGTAAAGTGACATAGTCGACCAAGCCTCCATACCAATATGAAAAAGTGTTAGCACTAGTCTAATTATTAACATCAATTTCAAGCAAACCCAGAGTATATCATCGCCCGCGCTCTGATACCAGTCTATCTCCAGATTCAATAAAATCAAGACTTACTCAAAAATCAAGGAGAAAATAAAAAGAGCTAACTTTAAATACCATAAATTATGGATATCAAAGTTAGCTCCAATATATAGACTTTTATTTTCAAGTTCTTTTCAATTTACATTACGAAAATAAGGGCCCTCAATTTCACATCCAATGATGTCCTAACAAAACATCATTAAATATCATGCATATAATCATGATTATTCGAATTCATTTTTAACATGAAGTATCGGAAATTTGAATTGTTTTTTTCTGAAACCAGAGTCCCTTTTCGTAGGCACATAAATCTTTCCAGATCCTCAATCCTAAAAATTATCCCTTCATTTGCAAATTCATCCAATATCGCTTCTTTGCTCATATAACCACCGTCTATTAATAAATCAATAGCTCCTTGGAATAAGTTATCCCTAAGTTGTCCAGGAACATCCCCTGGTTCTTTTAGTCGCCATCCTTTTTTTTGAAATTTGCCTCATCATATACTGGAATTGATTCGCTGTTATAATCCCCATTTGGCGCGATCGATACATCATAGCCTGCATTGACACTTTCCACTTTTTTCTTCAATTCTCTATAATAATCTATTGCAGTAGGATAAGCAGAAACAGCCATTCCAAACGATTTTCTCGGCAGCAAAAATGCGCTAGCAAAAATATTTGCCTGTTTTTCCCGCGCATTAAATTCATCCTTAGAGACTTCACCTTCTGTATCTTCAATTGACCATCTATGCATCAAAAGATGTCCAAGCTCATGAGCCATATCAAACCTCAATCTTTCAAGTGGCTTCTTTCCAATTGCTAAAACAACTACATATACATCTTCACCATTAACATTAATTTGTTGACTATAGGCATCAATTGATGAATCTTCATTTTTAAAGCCGGTAACAACAATACCATTAGACTCTAGCAAATACTGAAGATTATCAATAGGTCCATTACCCAATCCCCAATAATCTCTTACGTATTCTGCTAAACGTTCTATCTTAGATACAGCTTCATCAGAATCTACATCTTGAAAATTTTCTTCAAAATCATACATCCTTGTATCTGGCAGATTTAACTGAGGGAAATCGATTTTACTGAGTAATATTTCATATAAGGAAGCTACATATTTTGTCTTTTGTGAGGCTGCAACCCTAGCTCTCTTCGTAGTAGAAGCTTGTGATCTAAAATAAGTTTTTCCAGTCCTAATAACTTGAGAAGGCTCAGTCATAAAAAATTGATAAGGAAACGATAAAGCCTTTGCAATTTTAAAAACATTCTCTGCGGGCGGAGTATTAGCCTCATTTGCATATAACGACAGTGACTGCTTGCTGATCCCGGTTTCCCTTGCCAATTCAGTCATTTTCTTTTCTCTTAATTGCATAGCCTCTTTAAGCCGTACGCCATTAAATTTTTCTTGTTTCATTTTCATATAAAAAGCACACCCTTTTATGTTAATGTTATGCTTTCCTGTCTTCCTCCATTTCCCTAGGATAAATTTCAACCTTTTTATCCGGCTCGCTAGATAACTCACCTATACTCCAGGTTTAATGGAGACTAAGTCATGCCCATCCTTTACGGGTTTATCTTTAGATTCCAATGTCAATTCACTAAAATCTGGCTTTAAATACTCAAGCAAGGATAGACACTCAAGAGTATGCCCATTCTTATCTAATAGCATCGCATCGATATTCGTAATCATATAATTTGCTGATTTGTAAACAGCAAGCCAACAACGATACCCCTGAAAAAAAGTCGGATTTCTTTTCAAAATTTTGATAAAATCTTCTTCATAAGTATTTTTTCTAAACGCATAAGGATCTTCTAATCCAAAATCAAATAAAGACCCTTGTTCATAAGTTGATATTGCATCTGAATTTAGGTTATTCACTAAAGTCTGTATATAATGGGGATTGCTTCTATCCTTCTTTTTTCTGACACTATCTAAAGCACTCTTTGTGCAAATCAGAAAAATTATTTTATTAACAAAGTCAATAACTAGAACGCCTTGCCAACACGCACGTTTGAATATCATTGTTTCAACAGCTTCACTTGTTGCAAACAGATTCACCAAATTAGTATTTATATTATCCACTCTCACACGAGGAGAGGCATTTTTCGTTACTGTATTACTTCTTCATCGTAGTGTCGACAATCTTCACCCACGCCTTTTTCCACCGCTCTTACAATACCACTTAATGTTTGATTCATATGTTTGTCGATGATCACAATAACTTATATCCTCCCGGTCTATTTTATAATATTATTTTTACATTTATAATTAAATTTGTCAAGTATTTTATTAAATTTATTTTTTTAGTCATTTCTAAGAGAAATAAATTTTCTACCTTGAAGTAACTCTAGAAATTTAAGTTTCCCCCACCGTAGCCAAATGCTGCATTGTTTTTTTCGCTGCAATATCATGGCAAAGGCAAAATTCTATGAGCTATACCAGCCGATTTTTTTCCTTGCGTTTTCTATCATTATAGTCTTTGATCAACTACTTTATGACATTGCTCCAAGTCTTCAATTCCGTTGCAATCTATAAACCCATATTAGATTTTCTACTTCCCATAGTTTGGTAGTCCAAGTCTTTTGTTTTAGATATATGTTCTCAAAAAAGATATTTTTTTAATCGTTAGATATGACATTCTATCTGGTAGTACTCGACTTAGGCCGAGCGGAATACAAAAGGCCCCTACTTAGTTTAGCTTGCTTTATTCAACGCAGTTCCCCCCCCCTTTCTGCACAAGACTGTTTAGTAATTTCATAACCACCCTCTTTGTGTATAGATTTAAAAGTAAGTCAAAATAGCGCTTTTTCATACCTGCACGTCCTTGCTAATCAAATTAGTAATACTTAGGGCTATAACTTCTGAGACGAGTTGCAAGATGTCAGTCCTGTGTTTAAGCAATTTGGAGACACCTTGCAGATTTTTCCTTGTAAAAATGATATGTCTAGCGTCTGTACGCAAAGTATGTGTCTTGAAGTGCCCAAATTGAATTTTGAACCCGTTCTCAGTTATATGAAAACTTTTTTTCACGCGACGTTCCATACATTCGACGATAACCGTAATTTTCATGATTTTTTCGGATATCCTTGATTTTGGTCTCGAGCTCATGAAAGTTCAAAGGGGAACCAGTCGCATTGTCCAAAATGTGTATATTTCGGCAGTTTAAGAAAGGAAAGGATATCTTCTAGTTAATATGATTCTTGGCGAATGTGAGTCAGACTTGCTTTCACATTCGTGCTGCTTCATACTTTAATCGCAGTCACCTCAATACTTTTAAACAAACAGGCTCCACTCTTAGACAATAATTTGCTTCTTCCAATTGTTTCAGATAGACTTGTTGTTCATTTTACGGTTTCCTAGGCATAGTGAGTTTAACTATTTTGAGATTTCTGCCCGTCTATTGTGAGTGGAATCTTTCTAATACTGACTGACCGATAAGTATCTTCCCCCATTTGCCCCAAGACGGTCATTTCATGGCAAAAGTAAACGATAAATTCTGATATCTGTACTTAAGTATAATTTATCTCATAAAGTTTTAACCTAAAAAGCATTTTGCAAAAAAGCACTCCACCTGTAGTCAGATTTTACCCGCAGGTTTGCAGTAACGCATTTTGCATCGGAAACACGACCGGCGCGCACATCATCCAACCCTCGCTCGACGATATCATACAAGCGAGCACGAGCCGCTTCCCTAAGCAAGCCTTCGTATACCTCCGGCGACATCGACACAATTGCCTCGCGACCGTTTTTTGTGACGAAAACGGGCTCTTGAGCTTCCATGACCGTTTCGGTGAACGATGCCGTGTTCTTCATTTCTTTAATAGGAACGCAAACTGGCATGAGAAGCCTCCTTGCATATATACCATGATATCGGCACTATACCATAATCGTGGTATAGTTTGCTACCTCCCCCTAGTACAAGGGCCCAGTTCGAGCATTCGAATCGGGCCCTTACGCAATTAGATGCCGAACATTGCGCCGATGCCGTCGAGAACCCGTGTCATGGTTTCCGTATCCATTGATAGCCCTGTTTTCTTGGTGCGACGTTTGGGGCTGCTCAGGTCGATAGCGCGTATTTGCTCCAAGCATATACACCCATGTACGGCATTATCGCTTGCTATCTTCACATGTAGGGGATGCCCGTTAACCGTTGATGTAATGGGACACACTACGGTAAGGCTTGAAAGGACATTGTTGAAATATCCAACAGACACCACTAAAGCAGGCCGCATTTTCTTCGGCTCGTGTCCAAGGGTGGGGTCGAAATCAACTTCGATGATGTCGCCTTGTTCGTATAAGTCATTCGACCACCTCGCTCCGACATCGCTGCCGCCCCACTTCTTTACCGACTTTAGGCCTTCCCAGCCTGCGACAAACTCTTCCATAGTCATTCGTTTGCTCCGTGAGTAAGCTTGTTGCGGTGCTTCAAACGAAAACGTGAGGGACCGAGAAGATTCGTTGACGGTTACCTTCGCAACGCTGCGACGTCGATTCCAAGCTGATTGCACAGTTCGCTTGGAACCCGCAAGGCCTTGCTGTTCCCCCCATTTGCCGAGCACTGCGTCCATAGGGCTACCTCCCAAAAATGGATATCCGTGTATATCATTATAGAAACCAGCTGCATCGGTTACAACCTCGCTTCCATGTCCTATGCAAACGGATAGAGTCCTAGAAACTAGACGAAAAAACGAA
>ENA-OQBJ01000993-OQBJ01000993.1-human-gut-metagenome-genome-assembly--contig:-NODE-993-length-12537-cov-1.724899_pt1 | contig 12537 bp, 19 predicted proteins | sample MGYA00242743_ERZ504545 | MGnify/ENA primary metagenome ERZ504545 (study PRJEB26092, sample SAMD00036252) | human gut metagenome | host: Homo sapiens | study: EMG produced TPA metagenomics assembly of...
GAGGGCGTTGAGACTCCACAGGGCAAGGCTGTATGGCTGGATACTCCAATGATCGAGCTGATCCACGGAGAAGGCACCATTGAGAAGAGAATCCCGGCTATGTTCCGTATGTTCATGCAGTATGGCATCGATATGAGAAAAGAGCCGATCCTGGTTTACCCGACGCTGCATTATCAGAACGGTGGACTGGAAATCAACGGCGAAGGCTTTACCAACACCGTAAGCAACCTGCTCGTAGCAGGTGAGGCAGTTGGAGGAATCCACGGAAGAAACCGTCTGATGGGTAACTCTCTGCTGGATGTTATCGTATTTGGCCGTGATGCAGGAAAAGCTGCAGCAGCAAAAGCAAAAGACGTAACACTTGGAAAGATGAATCTGGATCATGTGGAGAAATATGCTGAGACCTTAAAAGAGGCAGGCATTGACACCGGTATGGTATCTCCGCAGCTTCTGCCGGATTATGCAGGAAAGAGACACCTGTAAAATGCAGTAACCGCGAAAAAGCGTGGCCCGGGGCAGAAATACTGTCCCTGGACACGCTTTCCGTGCTGAAAATCCATTGGATGATCGGTATGATAAAATAGCAAGGAAAGAAAGGTGGAGAATCCCATGCGTGAAATTCAGGCTAGTACCATTACGGATGTGGTAGAGAAACTTTGTATCGAAGCAAACTACCATCTTCCGGAAGACGTAAAATGTGCCATCACAGGCTGCCGTGCCTGCGAGGATGGCGAGATTGCAAAAGGTGTTCTGGACAAAATCGTAGAAAACTATGAGATCGCAGACGCACAGAACGTGCCGATCTGCCAGGATACCGGAATGGCATGTGTTTTCCTGGAATCGGACAGGATGTGCACATTGCAGGAGGGATCTTGCAGAGGCAGTCAACGAAGGTGTCAGAAGAGGATATGACAAAGGATACTTAAGAAAATCCGTTGTCAAAGATCCGGTCAGAAGAGGAAACACCGGCGACAATACACCGGCTATGCTCTACACCGAGATCGTTCCTGGCGAGCAGATCAAAGTTACCGTAGGCCCGAAAGGCTTCGGAAGCGAAAATATGAGTATGATCCGTATGTTCAAACCGTCCGCAGGTCTTCAGGGAATCAAGGATTTCATCCTGGAAGTTGTTGAAACAGCAGGCCCGAACCCATGCCCGCCTATGGTAGTCGGCGTTGGTATCGGTGGAACCTTCGATAAATGTGCACTGCTTGCGAAAAAAGCACTGATGCGCCCGATCGATTCCGAGAACCCGGATCCGTTCTACGCAGATCTGGAAAAAGAAATGCTGGAGAAAGTCAACAAACTCGGCATCGGACCGCAGGGCTTTGGCGGAAAAACCACAGCCAATCGGCCTCAATATCGAGACAATGCCGACTCAATATTGCGGGAATGCCGTGTGCAGTCAACATCAACTGCCATGTTACCCGTCATAAAACGGAGGTGATCTGATCATGGAAAAACATATTCAGCTGCCTTTAACAGAAGAACTGGCAAAAACACTGCATGCCGGAGATACCGTATATCTGACCGGAACTATCTATACTTCCCGTGACGCCGGACATAAGAGAATGTGTGAAGCGCTCGCAAGAGGAGAAAAAATCCCGTTTGATCCGACAGACGCTACGATTTACTACGTAGGACCGACCCCTGCAAAACCAGGCCAGGTCATCGGATCTGCAGGTCCTACCACCAGCGGCCGTATGGATGCGTATGCTCCGACCATGATGTCCGTAGGCGCAAGAGGAATGATCGGTAAAGGCGCACGTCTTCCGGAAGTTGTAGAAGCCATGAAGAAATATCATGGCGTATACTTCGGAGCCATCGGCGGAGCCGGCGCACTGCTTGCAAAATGCATCAAAAAAGCAGAGCTGATCGCATACGAAGATCTCGGTGCAGAGGCACTTCGCCGTCTGGAAGTAGAGGATATGCCGCTTTTCGTTATCATCGACTGTGAGGGAAATAACCTGTATGAGATGGGAAGAAAAGAGTATTTAGAAGCGCATAAAGAAGACTAAAGGTTACATTTGTAACGACGAAATACAAGAGAGACCATAGACCCGTCTGATTATTTCAGACAGGTCTCAAGCTGAAAAGACATCAGGGCATTAACACTTGCAAGCGACTTCGGCAGAAAAAGAAATGAAAGAGGAAGAAAAACATGACTGTAGAAATGATAAGCCACTTACTGGAAGCACTGATGATCCTGTGCTTTGGCCTGTCCTGGCCGCTGTCCATTTATAAATCCTGGACTTCAAGAACAGCAAAAGGAAAGAGCCTTTACTTTGAGGTGTTCATCTGGATCGGATATATTTTCGGTATTGCCAACAAATTTATCAGCTATATGAACAATCCGGACAAAGACTGGATCTTTTTCCTTGCATGGGCTTTCTATTTCCTGAACATTGCAGAGATCACCGTAGATATGGTGCTGTACTTCCGCAATGTAAAACTGGATAAGAAAAGAGAAGCAGAGAAATAAAGCAGCGGAATACAGTTAAACTTACAGAATCCCCGGCGGTGCGGCATTTGAGGCGGCATCGGCGGGGATTCTTATTTCTATACGATGACTCACACTGCGAAAAGAAAACATTGCGGGAACGCAAAAAGCAGGGTATACTTGTGTATAGAATCTGCTTGACTTAAAGTGCACTTCATAGTTTAAAATAAAGAAAGCTGGAGATTTGCGGTGTCAGAAAAGAGAAAGTTCTGACAAAGCAGAGGTTTCGGCTTTCTTTTTATGTTGTATCGTATTTGGGTGTGAAAAAAAGGAAAAAACGGAAAACAGAAGGTGAAATGCTTTGGAGGCAAAGAGAGGTATTAGAAAAAGTAAAAAACAAACGAAATCTCGATCGAGGAGGCAGAGAAATATTTCAAAAAAGAGCCGTTCGAGGAGATGGGATATGCTAAGCTGGATACGCACCGTGAAATCCGGAGCGGATTTGCGGAGGTCATTTTCTGTGCGCGGAAGGCGGATGAACATCTGCTGAAGATTTTTACGCGTCTGTACGAGCAGGATGGGGAGGTCTTCGGAACGAGAGCCAGTGAGCATCAGTATGAGCTGATCCGCGAAAAGTTTCCGGAAGTGGTGTATGATCCGCTGTCGCATATTTTAAAAATAGAAAAGAAAGACAAGAAGCGGATCGGAAAAATTGCGGTCTGTACGGCTGGAACTGCGGATATTTCCGTTGCCGAGGAGGCGGCGCAGACCGCAGAATACTTCGGTGCAAACGTTGAGCGTATCTACGATGTCGGTGTGAGCGGTATCCACCGCCTGCTGTCGCGTCTCGATACGATTCAGAGCGCCAACTGCGTTGTAGCCGTTGCCGGAATGGAGGGGGCGCTGGCGAGCGTGCTCGGCGGCTTGGTGGACAAGCCGGTGATTGCTGTTCCGACATCCGTTGCTACGGGGCCAGCATGAACGGTCTTTCGGCGCTGCTTACGATGATCAATTCCTGCGCGAACGGAATTGCCGTCGTGAATATCGACAACGGCTATGGAGCCGGATATATTGCAACACAGATTAACAGAATGGGAGTACATCAAGATGAGTAAAAGTTTATATCTGGAGTGCGGGAGCGGAATCAGCGGAGATATGACCGTTGCAGCGTTGCTCGACCTGGGAGCAGACCGGGAAGTACTGGAGAAATCACTGGAAAGCCTGAAACTGCCGGGATACGAAATTGCGATTACAAGAGTGAAAAAGTCGGGGCTGGATGCCTGCGATTTCAATGTGATTCTGGATGCAGAGCATGAGAACCATGATCACGATATGGCGTATCTGCACGGGGATGGGGTGGAAGTGCATGACCATCCACATGATCACGAGCATCATCATGACCACGAGCATGCGCACAGCCATGACCACGATCACACAGGGGAGCATCATCACCATCATGAGCACCGCGGCTGCCGGAGATTCTTGCGATTATCCGCAGCGGCGGTCTGACACCGGGAGCAAGAGCGCTGGCGGAGCGGATTTTCCAGATTCTTGCCGAAGCGGAAGCAAAAGCCATGGCGTGCCGCTTGATCAGGTGCATTTCCATGAGGTGGGAGCTGTCGATTCCATCGTGGATATTGTGTCTGCCGCTGTCTGCCTGGATAACCTGGCGCCGGATGAAGTCATCGTGACGGGTCTCAGCGAGGGAAGCGGCTTTGTCAGATGCCAGCACGGCATGATCCCGGTTCCGGTACCGGCTGTTTTAAATATCGTACAGGCACATGGCCTGACCCTCGTTCCGACCGGAATCCAGGGTGAACTGGTCACACCGACCGGAGCAGCCATTGTTGCGGCAATCCGTACCAAAGAGACACTGCCGGCATCCTTCAAATGTACCAGAACAGGTCTTGGCGCCGGAAAACGGACGTATGAGCGCCCGTCACTGCTGCGTGCGATGATGCTCGAAACAGAAGAAAACGACGAGAAAGATACGATCTGGAAGCTGGAGTGCAACATTGATGACTGCACCGGCGAGGCGCTCGGCTACTGCATGGGAAAACTGCTGCGATCAGGCGCAAGAGATGTCCATTACATCCCGGTCTATATGAAGAAAAACCGCCCGGCTTACCAGCTGGATGTAATCTGTGATGATACAACGCGGGAGACGTTGGAAAATATCATATTCGCCGAGACCACCACAATCGGCATCCGCCGCTGCCGGATGGAGCGCACCGTGATGAAACGCGAGTTTGCGACAATCGCAACCGAGTACGGCCATGCGGCAGTCAAGATCTGCCGCCACGGCGAGATCGAAAAAATTTACCCAGAGTACGAGAGTGCTGCAGTAATTGCAGAAAAAAGCGGCATGCCGGTCGGCGAGCTGGTGCGTGGATCGTACAGAAATATAAAGAAGGAAACAAAAAAGCATGAGATATTTAAAACCACATTTTTACGACCAGTTTGTATGCACCGCCGGAGACTGCCGGATACGTGCTGTGCCGGCTGGCAGATCGTGATCGACGAGGATTCCCTGGAGCGGTATGGAAATGAGAAGAGTGAGTTTGGAAAGCGCCTGCGCAATTCGATCGACTGGGAGGAAGAGTGTTTTTACCAGAACAACCGCCGCTGTGCCTTTCTGAATGATGAAAATCTCTGCGATCTTTACAAGGAACTGGGGCCGGATTCCTTATGCGACACCTGCCGCCTTTACCCGCGCCATACGGAGGAGTATGAGGGTCTGCGTGAATTATCCCTGTCCCTTTCCTGCCCGGAAGCTGCACGGATTATCCTGTCCTGCAAAGAGCCGGTGCGCTTTCTGGAGGAGGAGACCGACGAGGAGGATGATTTTGAAGAGTTTGACTTCATGATGTTCTCCAGCTGGAAGACACGAGAGATGTTTTGTTCCGGATTCTGCAGAACCGCGAACTGCCGCTGCAGGAGCGCATGACGGCGGCAGAGCAGCTCGCAGAACAGTATCAGATCTGTATGGAGGAGCAGCGGGAGTATGATATCGATGACCTGCTTCGGAAGTATGAAAAGCATCTGGAAGAGGGAACCTTAAGCGAGTGCGTGGCGGAGAGCCTTGCGGAAAAAGGTGTGGATGCTGCATCCTTTCATGCATATGACCGCCAGGTGAAGGAACTTGCCGTTCTCCGCGGTCTCGAGCGTCTTCGTCCGGAATGGGATACTGTGCTTGACGGCACAGAAAAAGCGCTGTATCAGAACGGAGAAACCGCTTATCAGGCCATCTGTGAAGAATTCCATCGCACCTGGGGCGCTGCAGGTGAACGCCGTGCAGAGTGGGAAAACATCGGTGAGCAGCTTCTGATGTTTTTCGTCTACACCTATTTTTGCGGCGCCGTCTACGACGATATGGTCTGTTCCAAAATGGAACTCGCGCTGTTCTCTGTCCGTTGGATTCAGGAAATCCTGGTTGCACGGTGGCTGGAAAATGGAAAAACGCTTTCCATGCACGACATCGAGGAGCTTTCCTGGAGATACGCGCGCGAGGTCGAGCATTCCGACGATAATCTGAATGCTCTTGAGGACTGGCTCTTTGAAACCTATGCGCCGGAAGGATGCGTACTGGAAGAGGAATAGCCCTGATATCCGAGGAGTTCCCTGTACATTTTCCCCGATCTGTGCTGGGATAAAGATGTTGTACAGAAAGAAAAGAGGGAAAATTCCCGCCGTTCCAGCTTCTGCAGGTTGCCGCAAGTTACCTGGCGAGCGCTGCGGAAAGAACATGGGCTTCGGAAAAAATCTTTTTGATTTCTCCGCCATCGTCATTTCCCTTGCGATCGGCCTCATCGGAGCCGGCCGCCCGGTAGGAATCGGAATCGGCACTGTTATAGCCATGGTCTGCACAGGAAGAGTCATCACGGCATTCAATCATTTCGCAAAAAAGAAAATAGAAGAAATCACCATCGCCTGAGTGATCCATGCCCCTGTCGAAAAACCTTGAGTTTTCGGTGGGGGTTTGTTATAATAAAAGACAGCGAAAGAAAAATTTTTTGATTTGTCATAAGGCGTTTGTTTGCGTTATGAGAAGTGCGAAGGAGGAAGTGGCAAATGAACTTAGTTATTACGATGAGCCGCCGGTTTGGTACTGGGGCGAGTATTATTGCGAAAGAACTTTCCGAGAGACTGCATATCCCGGTATATGATAAGGACGATGTAGAGCACGGCATGCGTGAAAATGCCTTTGAATCTGAGGCGGATGCGATCCGCGAGCTGGCGAAACAGCCGTGTATTATCATTGGACGGTGTGCTTCGGAGTTTCTGAAAGATAAAAGCAACGTCATCAATATTTATGTCTGCGCGGACAAAGAGGACCGGATCAAACGTATCATGAAGCTGTTTTCCCTGACAAGAGAGGCGGCTGAGGTGATGCTGGAAGAGACAGACAAGCAGCGTGCCGAGTATTATTATAAAAATACCGGAAAGACATGGGGCGATGTCAATAACTACCATATGATCCTGAATACCTCGGATCTTGGCATCGAGAACTGTGCCGATATTCTGATGCGGTATTTTGAAATGAAAGATTATATCTAAGAGATATTTAAAAAGAAATACATAAAAATCAGGTGCTTCCCGAAAAAGAGAAGCACCTGATTTTTTGTGCGGTTTAGTAAGCCTGATACGTATTGCCATAACTCCGGCTGGAGAAGTAATTCTGTTTCAGAACCAGGAACAGTTCGGCATCGGTTGCATATTTGTACGGATACAGATAGAAAATACCGACAAGATTGCAGGTGATTCCGGAAAGAATATACCATCCGATAAAGGAGAGATCAAGAATAAATGTATTCATCTTTTCACCGTTCATCATTTCACGGCTGATGCGGAATGCTTCTTCGGTCGAAAGTTCCGGGTAGTCGGCGAGAAGATAAGGAACCATGTGGTATTCATAAGCTTTCACAATTCCAGGAATCAGAAGAAGCAGCGACCAGAGGAATATATAAAGATTTTTTAAAAACAGAGTCCACACAGTTTTTCCATAGTAGCCGTTCTGGAATCCGAACAGTATGTTGCCAAGTCCCGCTTTTTCCATCGAGTTTTCAATGAAAAAACCTCGAGCCTCCTACCTCAAATGGTGCAAGAACAAAAATACGGATCAGAATAAAGGCAAGACCAATGACAAGAAGTACAATGCCGCTGAAGACAGTAAAAACAAATTTAACCGGTCCAAGCGGGGTGAATCTTTCTGCAAAGGATTCCACATTGAAGTTATCGGAAGAAATCGTAAATCCAGATATACCGACCGAGTTAGTCTGATTGCTGTCATTGTTGGAATTTCCAGAATTAGAAGTACCGCTTCCGACCAGCAGAGTCAGAATCAGGGCGGCTACCACACAGATCCAGTAATTGCGTAAAAATGCGGCTTTTCCGCGGGTTTTCAGTTCCTCTCGAGTCCACATAAAAAGACCTCCCTCTTAATGTAAGTGTAAACAGCAGATAATTCTGCTAAGTCACGATTATCTTACCATGGGGCAGGTGAAATATCAAGACAGCTTAAGGAAAGTTTAAGAAATTGGCAGAAAGATTAAAGTGGAAATGTGCATTCTTAAATAAAGATTTTACTTGTGAAGCGGGGATGAATGTGCTATAATCTCTCCGGTGCGTCAGAACGCAGCGGGGCCGGGTTTCTCCGGGGTGCGTTCTGAAAAAAGAAACCTGTACGTTGAATTGACAAAGAGAGCGAGGAATCTACGTGTATCTGACAAAGGGCGAGTTTCTGCAGAAATTTGGGATTCTGCCGCAGGAATTTGAAGAGGCAGATATTTCCTGGGAAGAACTGCTGGAAATTGCGGATGATTATGAACGGCGCCGGCCGACGCTGGAAAAGATCCGAAAAGAATTCGTAGCAGAATTTTTGCAGGACAAGGAAAAAGAGATCGGACTGCAGTCGTACCACAGCCGCCTGAAGGACACCGAACATCTGGTGGAAAAGCTGGTGCGCAAGCGTCTGGAAAATTATGCAAAATACCGGAAAATGGATGCGACAAACTACATGCGTTATGTGACAGACCTGATCGGAATCCGGGGACTCTTGCTGTATCGGGAGGACTGGGTAAACTTCCATAAATACATTATCCACTGGTTTAAAAACGATCCGGAAAAATACATCCGTGATTACGGCCGTGACTACGACCAGAACGCATCGGGCTATATGGCAGAGCCGCCGAAAGTCCATACAAGACTTGGCGATTACGCCGATATTTATGTGAACTGGATTCCGGAGGAGAACATTCTGGACCGGAAACATTACCGTGCGGTGCATTACATTGTCGTTTACCGCGGCGTCTACATTGAAATTCAGATTAAGACGCTGTTCGAGGAGGGCTGGGGAGAGATTGACCACAGTATTCTTTATCCGCAGCGCAAGGGAAACGCCATGCTGACAGAGTTTTCCGAGCTGCTGAACCGTCTGGCGGGCATGGGAGATGAGATGGGATCGTTCTACCGCCGTCTCCAGGTTGTGCCGGATGAGAAGTTCCAGAGCAAGGAAACGATTGTGCGCAAGCGTGAATTAAAACCGCAGGTCAAGGCAGCGGTGGAAAAACGCGATCTGAACGAAATTCATACGATGGATGATGCCGTCTGGAGCATACTGAAAGAATAAAACTGCTTTTCAGACATGGGAAAGGATAAAAAATGGATGGAAGAAACACGGGCCGCATGGGCTTCTCTCATGCAGCAGAGGACTCTGCGGAGAATATGATGGCGGCAGTCAAAGCCGGAAAAATCCGAAAACATCTGATGGGAAATACCTCGCCGATCCGCTACGGAACAATGGAAAAACGCGAGATGACCGAATATACCGACTTTGTCCGGACGAAACTCTGCTATGAAATCCTGAATCTGCCCGGGGAGGAAAAATGAATACAATAGAAAAAATATACACAAACTACGACGGACTTCTGGAAGAATTTTCCGAGGAAGTAATCCAGAGCCGTTACGCTGTTTTTTACGAAGAAATCGAGGAATTTGCCAAGAGTCTCGGCATCCGCGAGAAAATCCAGATCAGCGAGTCGCTGTTGAGCCATGCAGTGCTGGACTATTTCACGGATATTTCCCGCCTGAAACATTTTCATCAGGCAAAGCATATCAATTCATTGAAAGTGATCTCCTATGAGACCTACTGGCTGCTGCGGAGAAAACCGATCCAGATCCTGGTGGAGGATGAGACATCGGATGCGATGGCATTTCTGAACGAAAAGTTCGTCTTTTCCCGGATTGCCAAATATCTGATGGGCGACGGAAAACGGGTGATTTTAAGTCCGGAGACGAAAAAAGGCTTTCTGAATTATCTCGATTCGCTGTTTTATTACCTGAAATACCGCAATTACGATGCAGAAATGCTCGAGATGATGCTGATGGGCTTCAAAGCGGGTGTTCTTGTGGCGGATGATTTAAAGGAGCAGGAGCCTGAAAACGGGCGGAAGCGGAATACAACAAAATAAGATGAAGATCGAAAGAACCGGACGGGCCGTAAGGCTGCTGTCGGGTTCTTTTTTTGTGCGGTGCTGCATAAAGTGCAGAGAAAACATTGCGATGCATGGACAGAAAACCGTTTAACAATGGAGGGACGGGAACTGCTTTCCTTTGGAACTTTGTACAGGGAGGAATGGATATGGCCACGCTCGAAAAAATCAATGCATTTCTAAAAGCGGTGAATGCAGCCGCCTGGGGACCGCCGCTTCTTTTTCTGCTGCTTGGGACAGGCATTTTTCTGACCATCCAGCTTCGCGCGCTACCCATTCGACGGTTGTTCTTTGCGCTTCGTACAGCATTCGGCCGTGAGGCGAGGTACAGCGGGGAGAAAACAGAAGCGGGAGTTTCGCCGTTCGCATCGCTGATGACGGAACTTGCGGCGGAGATCGGGACGGGCAATATCGTGGGGGTTGCCTCCGCAATGGCGCTTTGGAGGACCGGGAGCACTGGGATGGATGATGCTGGCGGCGGTTGTGGGACTTGCTTTGAAATTTTCTGAGAGTTTTCTCTCGGTGCAGTACCGGATGCAAAGAAAAGACGGAACATACTGCGGCGGTCCGATGGTGACGCTGACCAGAGCATTTCCGGGGGAGCGGCTGGCGAAGATGCTGGCTGTGTTTTTTGCCGGAAGCACCGTGCTGGTATCTCTCGGAATGGGCAATATGACGCAGGCAAACTCGATTGCGCTGGCGATGCAGGATACGTTTGGCGTGGCAAGAGAAAAAAGCGCGTTGGTGCTGACGATTCTTCTTCTGCTCGTGGTGACAGGCGGACTGCGTTCCATTGCAAAAGCGGCGGAGGTGCTGGTACCGGGAATGGCACTCTTTTATCTGGGCGGGGCAGGAATGGTAATCGGTCTGCACGCCGGAGAGCTTCCGCGGACACTGCTTGCGATAGTACGGGACGCGTTTTCTTTCCGGGCGGTATCGGGAGGAGCGGTGGGTGCGGGAATTTCCCTGCTGCCGCCGGCCTTGCGGTATGGAATTTCCCGCGGTGTGTTTTCGAATGAAGCAGGGCTTGGAGCAGGAGGAATCAGTGCTGCGGCGGCACAGACCGACGATCCCGTGCGGCAGGGGTACATCAGCATGACAGGTGTGTTCGTTGATACCATGGTGATCTGTCTTGTGACCGGCCTTGCCGTTGGAGTGACCGGGGCGGCAGAGGGGATACTGGAGGCGGAAAAAGCGGATGGAGCGGCGATGGTAATTCAGGCCTTTGAAAGTGTGTTCGGACCGGCGGGAGGCTATGTTGTCGCGGTTGGGATTCTGCTGTTCGCATTTGCAACGATGGCCGGCTGGGCATACCAGGGGGAGCAGGCGTTTCTCTGGCTGGTGAAAAAGGATAGCTTCGGAATGGTTTACCGTGTTTTCTTCTGCTTTGCAGCGTTTGCCGGGTGCGTCTGCATGGCGGAAACGGTCTGGAATTTTGCGGAGCTTGCCAATGCCTGCATGGCGGTGCCGAACCTGCTCTGTGTGCTGCGGCTCTGGAAGGAAGTAAAAGAGGAGACATTCGGTTTGAAAGCAGGATAAAAAAAGCAGAACAAAAGAAAGATAGAAATACATGAGAAACCGTATTTCCGGTCCTCAGGCAGATTTCGATGCGAGCTGATCGAGAGAGCCGAAAGAATATCCCATTTCTTCCCATTTCGTCAGCAGCTCATCGAGAATCTCCGCGTTGGTGGATGAGGTATTATGAAGCAGGACGATGGCACCGGATGAATGCGTCCGGTCAACTTTTTGAAAGCCTCCTCGTGGGTCGGCTGCTGATCCTGGTACCAGTCTACATAGGCAAGACTCCAGAAAAAAAGTCTGATAGCCGAGATCTTTTGCCATCTGCAGGTTCTGCGTGCTGTATTTTCCCTGCGGAGGCCGGTAAAATTTCACCATTTCCTGGCTGGTGGTTTCCTGGTAAAGAGCGGAAACACGGTTCAGCTCTTCGGAGAAGGCTTCCTGCGTGGAAATTTTGGACATATCCGGGTGCGACCAGGTGTGGTTTCCGACGATATGGCCTTCTGCCGCCATGCGTTTGACAAGATCCGGCTGGTCGGAGAGAAAATTGCCGACAACAAAGAAAGCCGCGGGTGCCTGATGCTTCTGGAGTGCGTCAAGGATCGCCGGGGTGTTGCCGTTTTCATAGCCGCAGTCAAACGTCAGATAGATGATGTTTTCTTCCGGTGAAGCGGCAAACCAGGCGTTGTAGGCGGCAAGCTCTTCGGATGTGGCATTGCCGACGGGAGTCTTCCCTTTTTCCGGGAAGGAGAGCCCCCAGTTTTCGGCAGCAGAGGAGAGGACGGGCATCGAAACGGAAGAAACAGGTGTCTCCGGCGCAGCAGAGAGAAAAACTGGGGCTGCCTTTCGGAGCGCACGGCAGGTAAAGTGGGACAGAACAGAGCCAAAAAGGAAAGCGGAGCAGAAAAAAGCGGCGGCGATACCGGCTTTTTTCAGAATCCGGCGGGAAAGGGGTGAAAGAGAACGCATAAAATCCCCCTCCAGGACTTTTTGAGACAATATATGTATGGATGAAAGAAAACATGCGGCACACATCGGTTTGACTTTACCTGCAATCTATGTCACAATGGAGGTAGAGTGGATGGAAAG
>ENA-OQBJ01000996-OQBJ01000996.1-human-gut-metagenome-genome-assembly--contig:-NODE-996-length-12510-cov-2.564887_pt1 | contig 12510 bp, 17 predicted proteins | sample MGYA00242743_ERZ504545 | MGnify/ENA primary metagenome ERZ504545 (study PRJEB26092, sample SAMD00036252) | human gut metagenome | host: Homo sapiens | study: EMG produced TPA metagenomics assembly of...
TGGTCCCAAGCCAGGTGCGCTACCAAACTGCGCTATGCCCCGCCAACAAAAAATATTATACAAGATATGGCATAACTTGTCAACGTTTTTCTTCCCCCGACTACAAGGGCCCCCAACGGGCAGGCATTGCCAACCCTCCTCATTCCGAGTACAATAAAGGTAGTCTTTTTACGTAGGAGGTAATTTTGTATGCCAAGTGCTATGAGTCTTCACTTTGAATCGGACCATCCCTTTATCGCCGTTCCCCTCGAAGGGGAAACGATTCAGGATCTTCAGATTCAAATTGCAAAAATTGTAGAAAATCCGTACGATATGATGGCCTTCGATGCCGGTTATTTTAACGGCGCCATCAATTTATCCAGCTGTGGAACGCCTGTTGTACATCGCCCGCGAAGGGGCCAATCCGTCGGTCCTCTTCTCTTGTGACAAGAGCAAGCTCCCGGAAATGTACCAGACCGACCGCGACTATGGATCCATCCTGCGCTTTGCCATCCGCTCGTCCCTCATCGACGCCGTCAAGATTGAAGGCAGCCTCGACGACGACAGCCTCGAAGACATTGCAGGGCAAGCCGTGGACCTTGGCTGCGTGCCGATCATCGTCATCCGCGGCGAAAAAGGAGCCAAGGCCGCCGATTTAACGGCCCTGATGGAAAAGCGCTGGGACCTGGAAGCCGTGACCTTTGAACTCGTCGTCCCCGTCGAAACAGATGCCGATATCGACGAAATGAAGCTGCCGCCAAGGCCTTTAAAGAACAGCACCACACGCCGTCGTCATCCCCCATCCCATGGGATCTGCCGCCAAAGAAGCGCTCCTCAAGGGCGACACCTTCGGCGCCTCGATCTTGTACGCAGCTGCCGGCGACGGAGCGGACGATATGCCGGCCAGCAAAGCCGTCCATGCCTTGCTCCACCCCGATGCCTAAGACCTGCTAAAAAAGTAACCTGAGGCCGAATGAACGTACCTAAACACGACATAACGATAAACAGCCCCCCCCCGCTCGGAGGGCTGTTTTTTATGCTTTTCAGAGAAAACTCGGTCAAGCAGGAAATATCGGGTCACTTCCGACATTTCCCCTACGCAGGTCAACCGTCATTTCGTCATCGTGTTTGGGCCCTTGCCGTAATTTCAGATAGCCATCCAAAAAAAGCCACCGCCGGAAATCTCCATGGTGGCTTCATTTTTATGACTTACTGCAGGTTTTTGGTTAACAACTGATTGACGACGCCCGGGTTAGCCCGGCCTTTCGTTTCTTTCATGATCTGACCGACGAGGAAGCCGATGGCTTTCTTCTTGCCGGCTTTGTAGTCTTCAACGGACTGGGGATTGGCAGCGATGACTTTCTGTACCAATTCTTCAAGGGCGCCCGTATCGGTGATCTGGACCAGGCCCTGTTCTTTGACGACGTCGTCGGCCGATTTGCCTGACGTCCACATTTCCGGCAGGACTTTCTTAGCGATCTTACCAGAAATGGTGCCTTTGGCAATGAGTTTCAAGAGGCCTGCCAAAGCCGTCGGAGCGACAGGAGAATCGGTGATGCCGATGCCTTCTTCGTTGAGCTTCTTGCAAATTCGCCGAGCATCCAGTTGGCTGCTTCCTTAGCGTCAACGCCTTCTTTTACGACGGTTTCAAAGTAGTCAGCCGTCTGTTTTTCCAGGGTCAAGAGGTTAGCATCGTATTCCGAGAGACCCAATTCGTCCTGGAAACGCTGGCAGCGAGCGTCCGGCATTTCCGGCAGTTCTTTTCGGACTTCTTCGATATAAGCCGGCGAGACTTCGATAGGAATGAGGTCCGGTTCCGGGAAGTAACGGTAGTCGCTGTCCCCTTCTTTGACACGCTGGAGGATGGTAACGCCCTTGGCTTCATCCCAGCCGCGGGTCGCCTGCTGGATCGTGCCGCCTTCTTCGAGGATCTGTGCCTGGCGGACAGCTTCGTATTCAATCCCCTTCTGAACGGCGCTGAAGGAGTTGATGTTCTTGATTTCCGTCTTGGTACCGAGGGTCGTCGAGCCGACGGGACGGATGGAAATGTTGGCGTCGCAGCGCATGCTGCCTTCTTCTAAGCGGCAGTCCGATACGCCGAGGTACTGCATGATGGAGCGCAGTTTTTCAAGGTAGGCCCGCGCTTCGGCACCGCTTCTGAGTTCCGGTTCGCCGACGATTTCAAGGAGGGGCACGCCGGTACGGTTGTAGTCGACGCGGCTCGAGTCAGAGGTAGCGATGGTGCTGCCGCTGTGGACGAGTTTGCCGCATCTTCTTCCATATGGATACGAGTCAAATGGATGCGGCGCTGTTTGCCGTCGACGTCGATGTCGATGTAGCCGCCTTTGCAGATCGGCAGGTCGAACTGGGACGTCTGAAAGTTCTTCGGAAGGTCCGGATAGTAATAGTTCTTGCGGTCAAATTTGCTGAAGGGCAAAATGTCGCAGTGAAGTGCCAGCCCTGCCTTTACGGCATAGTGCAGGACTTCTTTATTGAGTACGGGCAGGACACCGGGCAGGCCTAAGCATACCGGGCAGACGTGGGTATTCGGTTCAGCGCCGAATTCCGTGCTGCAGCCGCAGAAAATCTTGGTTTTCGTTTTTAATTCGACATGGACTTCCAAGCCGATAACGGATTCATATTTCATTAAAGTTCAACCTCCCCCATAGGCGACGGCATGCGAAGATCCGTCCGATTCTGTTCAAACGTATAGGCCGCACGGAGCAGTGTCGCTTCGTCGAGGGCCTTGCCGATAAGCTGCATGCCGATGGGCAGGCCGTCTTTGTAGCCGCAGGGAATGCTGATGCCCGGAAGGCCGGCTAAGTTCAAGGGAACGGTGCAGACGTCGCCGAGGTACATGGCCAGGGGATCGCCGCTGTTCTGACCGATCTTGAAGGCCGTATCCGGTGCCGTCGGCGTCAAGAGGATATCGCATTTCTGAAGGGCTTCGTCGAAGTCCTGTTTCATCAGGGTCCGGACTTTCATGGCCTGCAGGTAGTAGGCGTCGTAGTAGCCCGAGCTCAAGACGTAGGTGCCGAGGAGGATACGGCGTTTGACTTCGTCGCCAAAGCCTTCGGTACGGGTCTTGATGTACATGTCGACAATGTCCTTGCCGTCGACGCGCATGCCAAAGCCGACGCGTCGTAACGAGCCAGGTTGGAGCTGGCTTCGGCCGGAGCGATGATATAGTAGGCAGCGATGCCGTACTTCATGTTGGGCATGCTGATGGGAACGATTTCGGCGCCCAGTTTCTTATACGTATCCATGGCGTCGTCGAGGGCTTTGCGGGACGCAGCGTCCAGGCCTTCGCCGAAGAATTCTTCCGGGATGCCGATCTTAAGGCCTTTGACGTCGTTGACCAAGGCCTGTTTATAGTCTTGTTTTTCCTGCGGGATCGATGTCGAGTCTTTGGCATCGTGGCCGGCAATGGCATTGAGGACGATGGCGCAGTCTTCGACGTCGTTGGTAAGGGTGCCGATCTGGTCGAGGGACGATGCATAAGCGATGAGGCCGTAGCGCGATACGAGGCCGTACGTCGGTTTGAGGCCGACGACGCCGCAGTAGGCGGCAGGCTGACGGACCGATCCGCCCGTATCGGAACCGAGGGCCCAAACGGCAGAACCGGAAGCAACAGCTGCAGCCGAACCGCCGGAAGAACCGCCGGGGACGCAGTCGAGGTTCCACGGGTTGTGCGTTTCATGGAAGGCCGAGTTTTCCGTCGAGCTGCCCATGGCAAATTCGTCCATGTTGACCTTGCCTAAGCTGATGTAATCGGAAACGGCCAATTTTTCGATGACCGTGGCATTGTACGGTGCTTTGAAGTGTTCGAGGATCTTCGAAGCGCAGGTCGCCTGCTGGCCTTCGATGCAGATGTTGTCCTTGATGGCACCGGGAATCCCGGCCAAATCGGCGATCGTTTCGCCGGCAGCAATCTTGGCATCGACGGCGGCAGCCCCTTTGAGGGCGCCTTCGCGGCTGTCCGATAAGAAGGCCCGTACCTTCGGTTCTACAGTATCTTTATGCGCAAGAAAAGCCTTGGTCACTTCGACGGCAGAGACGTCGCGGCGGACGAGCTTTTCATGCAGTTCGTGAATGGTTAACATACATAGGCCTCCTATTAATCCTGAATGACTTTCGGAACTTTGAAGCAGCCTTCGTCTTGTTCCGGCGCATTTTGAAGCGCTTTTTCATTAGAGATGGACGGCTGGGGCACGTCGTCGCGCATGACGTTGGACATGGCCACGGCATGGGCCGTCGGCTTGACACCGGTCACGTCGACCTGACCTAAGAGATCCATGTACGATAAGATGTCGTTCAGCTGTTTCCCGACCGTTTCGATCTGGTCGTCTTTGACTTCCAGTCGGGACAACAGTGCGATTTTCTTTATTTCTTCGGCACTGATTTTCATTCTGACACTCCTTGCAGAAAAATTTGGCATTGACAAATCGAAAGGCTTTGTCAACATTCATACATATACCATTTAATCACCTTTTGCTGTATTTTGCAAGCGCAGGCGGCACGGCGGCCCAAGGCCTTCTTCCGGACAAGGAAAAAGGCGCCTGACTAGACAAGCGCCAAAGGCTTGGAAAAGAGATTCCCCCTCACTACCGCACCATCATGTCGCGGATGGTCACGTCGGGATGGTGGTACTGATCCTGGGGCAAAACGGTCTTCCCGTGGACGGTCACGGCCTGATGGGGACACCAGTGCAGGCAGGCCAGGCAGCGGCTGCAATGCGGCCCGATGACGGCGCCTGAGGGGTACTTTGGATGTTGTCGACGGGGCAGATCTTGCTGCAGATATGGCAGGACACGCATTTTTTCGTATCGACAGACGGCGTCAGCAATAGTTGCCAAAGCTGCGAAGGGGGCCGAAATTCATGACAGCGGCGGCCAAAGAGCCCGTAACTTCCGAGTCATCCCGGACTTGGCGGCGAATATCGTCGGCACAGTCGTGAAGGATATCGTCGGCCTTGTCGAGGCGGTTCATATCGTAGTTAATATGGCGGCGCGAGGCGACGGTGCTGTTGGCGATCATGGGCAGGATCAGCCGTAGCCAGGTCGCAGCCCCTTTTTTGAAGCAGTCGGGACAAGGTCCGAAGGGTCCTCCCTCCCGTTCCGCCGCAGGTCGCGATGCCAAAGAAATAGGTCCCCTTATCGAGGGGTGCCTCGCGATAAAATCCCGTACCGGTTCCGGTACGTCGCCAAAATAGACGGGAAATACGATGCCGAACCTTCGATGGGGCAAGTGTTCGGGCTGGCTCATGATGTCGGCCAGGGACAAGGCCCTGTCGCCGGTCAGTTCTGCCAGTTTTTTCGCTGCATATAAGGAATTGCCCGTTCCTGAAAAATAACCAATCATAAAAGTCCACCTCAAAGACAGTTGTCCCCTCTTACGAGAAGACAATCGATAATTTATATCTATTATAGCATGAAGGACCGGTTCTGTCTTGAGGGGCTTTCGATTATATGTATCCCCGTTCGCAGAGGCTGACGAAGATGCCGTCGCCGATGATGATGTGGTCGAGGACGGGGATTTCCATGATCTGACCGGCTTCGACGATGCGCCGTGTAATGCGGATATCGTCGTTACTCGGCTCGGGATTGCCCGACGGGTGATTATGGACTAAGATGACGGCTGCCGCATTGTAGCGCAGGGCGTAGCGAAAGACGTCGCGCCCTTGGCCAGGCTGGCATCGATGGTGCCGATGGTCAGCGTGCGGTAGGTAATGAGCTGATTTTTCGTCGATAAGTAGACGGCGCCGAACTGTTCCTGAGGCAGGAAGCGCAGGTCTTCCATGACGTAGCCGGCCACGGCGTCAGGCGTGCTGAAATCAGGGGCCGTGCGCAGGGCCTGCTGGCGGGAAATGCGCCGGCCGAGCTCGATGGCGGCGCAGACCGTGACTGCCTTTTCTTCGCCGATGCCGCGGATATGGCAGAGGTCGGCGACGCTGGCATTGCTGAGGTAACAGAGATTTTCACCGGGCAGAGAACGGATGACCTGCCGCGATACGTGGAGTACCGAGCGGCCCTTGGTCCCTGTCCGCAGCAAGATGGCCAGTAAATCCTGGTCGGTCACTGCCGCCGGACCGTGGCGGATAAATTTCTCTCGCGGTTTCTCACAAACGGCGAGTTCCTCACCGGGGTATTCATACGTGAACCTTGGCCTTGTGGAACAGCTTGCAAACCTGGGATAAGGGCAGGCCGACGACGTTGGTATAGGAACCGTTGATCTTATCGACGAAGGCCGCAGCCCGGCCCTGGATGCCGTAAGCGCCGGCTTTATCGAGGGGTTCACCGGAGGCGATGTAGGACTTGATTTCCTTGTCCGTCAAATGGCGGAACCAGACTTTCGTTTCGACGACCTTGGTATATTCCTTCTTGTCGTTGATCAAGGCGATGCCGTATAGACGGAATGCTTCTTGCCCGACAGTTCGCGCAGCATTTCCATGGCCGCCGTCCCGTTCTTGGGCTTGCCCATCATGACGCCATCGAGGGCGACGATGGTATCGGCGCCGAGGACCCACTGGCCCGGGAATTTTTGGGCGACGTCGCGGGCCTTGCCGAGGGCCTGGTCCTGGACGTACTTCTGAGGATCTTTCTTCTTCGGCGATTCTTCATGATAAGAACTCGGATTGACCATGTAGGCCACGCCGATCTGGGTCAACAGTTCGCGTCGGCGCGGCGAACCAGAGGCTAAAATAAGCATGTAATCCCTCCTGTGTGTTACTGAATGTGGCGAAAGAGCACGCCGCTAAGAGAATGCCGATGATGCTCAGTAGATTCGGTGCCAAATGGATGCCAAACTGCAATTCCATGAGATAGAGATTGAGGTGAATCTGCTGGATGTTCAAGATTTCATAGTGCTGGGTCAGTGCCGGCAACACGCCCTGCAGGCCGGAACGGCGTATAGGCTTCGCTACGATGCCGCCGAGAATACCGCCGGCGATGAGAAAGATAAATAAAGACAGCCAATTATGCGAGCCAAGATTTTTCATGTTCCCCTCCATTATATACACCATGAGAAGAAAGGGCTGCCCCCTCTCAGGAAATTCTAATCCTTCCGGAGAAAGACAACCCTTTATCATCGGCTTTATTGATTTTTCTGTTTCTGCATCTTAGCCCAGGTGTCGCGGAGGCCGACGATGCGGTTGACGACCATGTGGTCTTCTGTCGTATCGGGGTCGATGACGAAATAGCCCTGGCGCAGGAACTGAAACTTATCGCCGGCTTTATAGTCAGCCAGTGCCTTTTCAGCCTTGCTGTGGTAGACGACGAGGCTGTCGGGATTGATCTGGTCGAGGAAATCCTTGGAGTCGCTGCCATCGTCCTGGCGCAGGAGCGAATCGTAGACCCGCGTTTCGACATCGACGGCATCTTCGGCGTTGACCCAGTGGAGGGTGCCTTTTACCTTGCGGTCGGCGTTGGCGCCGCTGCCGCTCTTCGATTCGGGATCATAGGTGCAGCGCAGTTCGACGATGTTGCCGGCTTCGTCTTTGACGACTTCTTCACATTTAATGATGTAGGCGTATTTCAGGCGGACTTCTTTACCCGGAGCCAAGCGGAAGAATTTCTTGACCGGTTCTTCCATGAAGTCGCCTCGTTCGATGTATAAATGCTTGCTGAAGGTCATGTCGCGCGTGCCCATGGCTTCATTTTCCTGGTTGTTGTCGGCCTTCATCGTTTCCGTCTGGCCGTCGGGATAGTTGGTCAGGACGACTTTGATCGGATCGATGACGGTCATCAGGCGCGGCGCCTTCATCTTGAGGTCTTCGCGGATGCAGTATTCGAGGAGGGCCATTTCGACGAGGTTGTCGGCTTTGGCGACGCCGATGCGTTCACAGAAGTCGCGAATGGCTTCCGGCGTATAGCCCCGGCGGCGAATGCCGGAAATGGTCGGCATGCGGGGATCGTCCCAGCCGCTGACGATGCCCTTTTCGACGAGGGTCCGCAGTTTGCGCTTACTGGTGATCATGTTGGTGACGTTAAGGCGGGCAAATTCGATCTGGCGGGGTTTCTGCCCTTCCGGGTCTTCCCAGTCTTCGAGCACCCAGTTGTACAGCGGACGATGTGCTTCAAATTCGAGGGTACAGATGGAATGAGTGATCCGTTCAATGGCATCGGATACGGGATGGGCCAGGTCGTACATGGGATAGATGCACCACTTATTGCCTGTCCGGTGATGTTCGGCGTGGACGATGCGGTAGAGGATGGGGTCGCGCATATTGAGGTTCGGGCTGGTCATGTCGATCTTGGCGCGAAGTACCTTTTCGCCGTCGGCGTACTTGCCTTCCTTCATTTCTTCAAAGAGGCGCAGGTTTTCTTCGACGCTGCGGTTGCGGTACGGGCTTTCCTTCCCCGGTTCGTTGAAGGTGCCGCGGTAGGCGCGGATTTCGTCGCCCGACAAGTCATCGACGTAGGCCTTGCCGAGGGTGATCAGCTTTTTGGCGTATTCGTAGAGCTTGTCGAAGTAGTCCGAGGCAAAGAACATGCGGTCGTCCCAGTCAAAGCCCAGCCATTTGACGTCGCGCTTGATGGAGTCGACGTACTCTATATTTTCCTTGGACGGATTGGTATCGTCAAAGCGAAGGTTGGTGATGCCGCCGTATTTCTTGGCGATGCCGAAGTTCAGGCAGATCGATTTTGCATGGCCCAGGTGGAGATAGCCATTCGGTTCCGGCGGGAAACGGGTATGTACTCGATTGCCGTATGTATTTTTTTCGTTGTCTTCATCGATAATGGTTTCAATAAAATTTTTGGTCGTTTCGTTATCCATCGATGTGTCTCCCCTTTTATCTATGTATGAATGCTTGTTCAGTATTTAATTATACCTTGTATTGCCTTCTCTTTGCAACTCATATAGCCTATAAGAATACCGAGGCCTTGACAGAAGCTGTCTGTCCCCTCTCACGGCATCGACCTTCCCTTAGGCAGCCTCAAAGGAAATTTGGACAGGCCAAAAGGGGCATGATATAATTTATCGTATACAATGATAAAGGAGTCGATGCTTGCATGATAAAAAAACTTGTCACCTTTGAAGACCTGGGGTTCGTCCAATGGGGCGTCCTCGACGAATCGGAAACAGGCGTCTACGGGGCCATTGCCTTAGAAGAAGCCTTTTTCACGCCCCTTCCGGAAACGCTCTTGGAATTCATCCGCCAGGGCAACGACGGCATCTTAGCCTTAGCCGATGCCTTAGAGCAAAATGAAAAGGCCGGCGCCGTCAAGGCCAAGCCCCTCGACACGGTCCGCATCATGGCCCCCATTCCCCACATGGAACGGAACGTCTTCTGTATCGGCAAAAACTACGCCGACCACATCGCCGAATTCGATAAGACGGCCATGCCCGACAAACCGAAATACCCGGTCATCTTCACCAAGGCCACGTCGGCTGTCATCGGGCCGGACGATCCCATCGAACCTCATAAGAACGTGACCGAACAGGTCGACTACGAAGGCGAACTGGCCGTCGTCATCGGTAAAGAAGGCTCGGATATCCCGGTCAGCGAAGCCATGGACCACGTCTACGGCTACACCATCTTGAACGACGTCACGGCCCGCGACCTCCAGGCCAACCACGGCCAGTGGTTCCACGGCAAGAGCCTCGATACCTTCTGCCCCATGGGCCCCTATGTGCTCCTGCGCGATGCAGCTCCTGAGACCTTTGACATCATCACCAAGGTCAACGGCGAAGTCCGTCAGGACGGTTCGACAGGCGAATTCATCTTCACCATCCCCGAACTGATCCACACCATCTCCCAGGGCACGACCCTCTTCCCGGGCAACGTCATCGCAACGGGCACGCCGAGCGGCGTCGGTGTCGGCTTTAATCCGCCGCGGTTCCTCCATTCCGGCGACACGGTCGAAATCACCATCCCGGCCATCGGCACCTTGAAGAACAAAGTAAAATAAGCTTATACACAGCTCCTTTTTTTGTGGTATCTCAAAGAGAGCGGCCTGTCTTACGACGGGCTTTCTTCTTTCTTCTGAAGCACACTGTGTCTACGGCCATAGACGAAGTAGATCAACCAGCCAAGGATGGTCCAGCCCGTAAACAGCATCAGGGTATGCGGCGACAGTTCAAAGAAGATGAAGGCGCAGCAGATGAAACCCAACGGTGCGATGATGTGGACAGCCGGGCAGCGGAATCCGCGCGATGATTCGGATAGATGCGGCGCAGAACCAGGATGCCGACGCTGGAGCACAAGAAGGCGAAGATCGTGCCGGCGCTGCACGTTTCAGCGACGATATGGATCGGCGTGAAGCCCGTGATGCAGGCGACGATGATACCGATGACGATCTGGATGATGTACGGCGTCTGGAACTTGGATGAACCTTGTAGAGGCTCATAGGCATCAAGCCGTCACGACTCATGGAGTAGAGGGCACGGCTCTGGGCGAAGAGCATGCCCAGGACAACCGTCGACAGGCCGCAGATAGCGCCGGTGCCGACGATGGCCGAACCGAGGTGAAGGCCGATGTACTCAAGGACGAACGATGCCGGTGCTGCCGTATCGAGCATGGGATACGGGACGACGCCGGTCATAGCGGCGCAGACGGCGATGTAGAGCACCGTACAGATAGCCAGAGCCGAGATGATGCCGATCGGCATATCCCGTTTCGGGTTCTTCGTTTCTTCGGCCGCTGTCGACAGGGCGTCGAAGCCGAGGTAAGCAAAGAACAGGACGGCGGTCCCGGCGAAGACGCCATGGATGCCGTACGGCAGGAAGGGTTCCCAATTCATCGGTTCGATATGGGGGCCTGCCAAGAAGAGGAACAAGAAGATAGTCCCGATTTTAACATAAACTAAGACGCGGTTGACACGCGCACTTTCGCGGACGCCGACGACAAGCAGCGCCGTCGCTAAAGCAACGATGAGCACAGCCGGTAAGTTAATGATGCCACCATCTGCCGGAACGGCCGTCAAGGCCTTGGGAAGGTCGATGCCCATGGAATGCAGGATTCCGACGAAATAGGCCGACCAGCCGCCAGCAACGGCGCTGGCACCAACAGAATATTCCAGAATCAAGCTCCAACCGACCCACCATCCGAAGATTTCACCGAGCGATGCATAGGCGTAGGTATAGGAGCTGCCTGATACAGGCAAAAACGAAGCTAATTCAGAATAGGCCAAACACACAAACGCACATGTGACGGCTGCAAATACGAAGGATAACATCAGCCAGGGCCAGCGTATTTTGCAGCGCCGATACCGGTCAGAACAAAGATCCCCGTACCAATAATGATGCCAAGACCCATCATGGTGATGTCGAAGGCGCCAGCGCCTTGTTCAACTTCTTTTCTTTCGTGTGGGCCAGCAAATCATCGAAGGATTTACGGCGTAATATGTCCATAAGCTCATCCCCTGTCTGTTATTTCGCTGTCACACCGTTAGACGAAGAGGAGAAAATGCTTTTCCAGATAAAGCCGATGACGAAGCCGGCGATGGTAAAGCATACCCAGCCCATCCCCAACGAGTGGAGCGGTACCATAGTAGCAAAGATAGTATCAATATGTCCAAGCGAGAATTCAGCAGTCTGAAGACCCGTAACGATAGCCGGAATCAAGGTCAGGCCGATGGTCCATGCATAGACGCACTGGCGTCCGCCAAAAGCATTGTGCAGGAAGGCCAAGATGATGATGGCAACGACCAGCGGATAGATGAACATCAGAACCGGAATGCGGCGGTGATGATCGTCTTCAAACCGAACATAGCGACGAAGAAGGAAATGAGGGTAAAGATAACGACCCATTTCTTATAGCCGATCTTAATCAGTTCATTGAAGTACGATGCGCAAGACGTAATCAGGCCGATCGCTGTGGATAAGCAGGCCAGAAGAACGATGATGGCCAAGATAACTGCCCCGGCGTTACCAAAGAGGATCATAGCACTCTTCGAAAGAACGGGAGCACCGGTTTCCTGAATCCCAAATGCAGCCACGCTGTCAGCGCCGATCTTCGCTACGAAGATGTAGACGAAGCCTAAGCAGCCAACGGCGATAGCACCGGCTTTAAAAACTTCTCTCGTAATGGCCGACGGCGTCGTTGCCCCGTCTTCCATGACGAATTCAATAACCAGGATGGCAAATACTAAGGAAGCGATAGCGTCCATCGTATTGTAACCGTCGAGGATCCCCTGTACGCTGCGATGCTGGCCGTGCCGTAAGCGCAATCGGTTCCTGCGGCGAGCCCAGAGGCGTGATGAAGGATTTTGCGATGAGCAGTAAAATAGCGAGCAGCAGGGCCGGCGTTAAGATTTTGCCGATGCGGTCGACTAATTTCTGCGGCGAAATGGATAACCATAAAGAAATGAGGAAGAATAAAACCAAGAAGCCGGTCATGATGGCTTCGCTGCCGCCACTCTGTAAGAACGGACGAACGGCGATTTCATAAGAAACGCTGCCCGTACGAGGAATGGCGAAGAACGGCCCAATGGTCAGATAGCTGATGACCGTAAAGAAGAGGCCGTATCGCCGGGATGAACGCCGGCCAGCCAGTTCCTGCAGGTTCTTAACAGCCCGAGTAACCCATGG
>ENA-OQBJ01000997-OQBJ01000997.1-human-gut-metagenome-genome-assembly--contig:-NODE-997-length-12503-cov-2.608274_pt1 | contig 12503 bp, 14 predicted proteins | sample MGYA00242743_ERZ504545 | MGnify/ENA primary metagenome ERZ504545 (study PRJEB26092, sample SAMD00036252) | human gut metagenome | host: Homo sapiens | study: EMG produced TPA metagenomics assembly of...
TTCGCCTCGTGTTGTCAGGAGTTTGCGGAGCAGCTTCGGGCAGAATATCCGTCAGAAGTCTTGCTGGTCGAATCGCTCTTGGAACGATTCCTGAACGATCTGCCCGCTCTTTGGATGAGTCTGTTGCGTGCACAGAAGTGTGCGTGAATGGCTTTCGACATTCAGTTCAAGCTGATTTATCAAGGCATACGGGATGTTTTCCGTGTGCGAAGTTTGAGTTATATAATAGCAATTCGCCATTGATTTGCAGTTTTTTGAAAACAAATGAGCTGCCCTGCCCATCATAAGGGACCACTGGGAAGGGCCGCTCAATCATTCTCTTCTTTTATTCATAAAAACAGACATCATAAATAAACCGGCACTTTCCTAATGTCTATTCTTTTCATACTGATCCAGCACCTGGTTGAATTCTTCTTCTGTCAGTGCCTTCATGATGGAGCGGCGAAGAGCGGCCGCTTCCGGAAGACCGTGAAAATAACGGCTGGCGTGAGCCCGCATTTCCCTGACCGCCACATGTTCTCCCTTCTCTTCGACCAAACCGTGGAGATGCTCTCTGGCCATAGACAGGCGCATGGCATTGGTGGGCGGCGGCAGGATTTCTCCTGTTTCCAGATAGGTGTTGACCGCTGTAAAGACCCAGGGATTTCCCCAGGCCGCCCGGCCTATAGCCACACCGGCACAGCCGGTCTCTTTCATGAGCCGATCCGCACTGGGCCCATCCACCACGTCGCCATTCCCAAAGACAGGAATGTGAACAGCCCTGACCACTTCGCCGATTTTTTCCCAGTCCGCATGACCGGTGTAAAAATCTTCCCTGGTCCGTCCATGGACGGTAATCGCCATGGCGCCTGCCTCCTCCACTGCTTCCGCCAGTTCTACACAGTTTTCCGTCTCCCTGGACCAGCCCAGACGCATTTTCACGGTCACCGGAATATGAACCGCCTCTGCCATGGCCTTCACCACCTCGGCGGCCAGAGGGATATTTTTCATCAAAGCAGAGCCATCGCCGTTTTTAACCACTTTCTGCATGGGACAGCCCATGTTGATATCGATGATGTCGGCCCCTGCCTTTTCCATTTCCTTTGCCCCCAGGGCCATGATATCCGGCTCGCTGCCGAAAAGCTGAAGAGCCACCGGATGTTCTCCAGGGTCAATCTTCAGCATATCCCTTGTTTTTTCATTTTTATAATAGAGCCCTTTGGCACTCACCATTTCTGCAGTGGTCATGGCGGCGCCCATGCGGCGCGCAATGACCCGGTAAGCCAGGTCGCTCACTCCTGCCATGGGGGCCAGCACGGCCCACCCGTCAAGCTCTATCTGTCCGATTTTGGGTTTCTGATACATTCTTTCCTCCTGTCATGCGAGTCTATTTTATCATAAAACAGGGAAAACAGGGACTTGAAATCTATCCGCCCTTTTCTCTTTTCTTGACTTAAAGTGAACTGGAAGAATTATAATAAAGAGAAATTCCATCCATAGCCCAATGTCCATGAAATTCGATTTCATGAAGAAATCAGCGCTTTTCTCAAGACTGTAGAAAGGAATAACAATGGCTTACACAATTTCAAAGGCTTCCGACCTCACCGGAATTAATCCCACCACCATCCGCTATTATGACAAGGAAGGCCTTCTCCCCGGGATACAACGTATGAACGGCATCCGTCTCTTTACTGATGAAGATATCAAGTGGCTTCATGTGCTGAGCTGCCTGAAAATACGGGCATGCCCATCAGCGTATCCGTGAATATGCCAGGCTGGCGGTTCTGGCGATAAAAGCCTGAAAGAAAGGCAGGCCCTCATCATGGAGCAGCGGCAGTTTGTAAAAGAGCAGATTGACCATCTCCTTTTCTATATGCAGGAGCTGGACTATAAGGAGTGGTATTACCAGAAAGCCCTGGCTCTCGGTTCAGAAAGCCGGGTCAATCCGGATGACTATGAGAAGGAAACGGGAAAGAAAAAGCCGGCCCTCTTATAAAAAAAGACCGTGAAAAAATGGTTTCTATTTTTTCACGGTCTTTTTTTGCAGCAGTACGATGAACGGTCTTACTGCTATTTATTTTGCTTCATAATTTCTAAGGAATGTTTTAATAAACTTCACCGGCATATTCAGCTTGTCCACCGGCATTTTCTCATCCACCTGGTGTGCTTCGCCCCAGCGGTTTGTCTTGACCCGTCCGGTGAAACGGTAGATGTGATCACAGACATCCGCATAATTTCTGGAGTCTGTAGCCCCCAGCATGAGGTTCGGTGCAATCACCGTATCTTTGCCATAGACTTCATGAATGGTCCTGGAAAGAAGATGGAACATTTCTCCTTTCACCTCTCCTGCGGGGTGAGGATTTTCCGCGAAGGAAGCCTTCACCTTCACTCCGTCGGGCATGATGGATTCCAGATACCGGGTAACTGAATCCACCGTATCCCCCTGAAGGATGCGGACACTCATGGTAGCCTCTGCATGAGAAGGAAGCACATTGGCCTGGCTGCTTCCCTCTGCCATGGTAACGGCAAAGGTAGTATGGAGGAGAGCATCCAGAATTCTGTCGTTTTCAGCCAGCTTGACCAGTTTCTTCCAGTTCTTCTTCGGATGACCTGCGATGGATTTCAGGGGCTCTTTCTGAAGAGGCGCCACCGCTTTCAAATGGGCTTTCACCAGAGGCGTGAGTCTGTAGGGCATGGGATGCGCTTCTACAGCAGCCATTGCCCTTGCCACATCGCCAAGCACAGTGCCCCGGCCGGGCTTGCTGGCATGGCCGCCGGCTCCGTCCTTGTAAAGCACAAATTCGTTAGGTGCCTTTTCCGCCATACCCACCAGGGCCAGCGGCGGCTCTCCCGCCCTGACTTCCTCCACATTGCCCCCTTCATCGAATAGGCAGGCCAGGTGGATGCCCTGTTCTTTCAGGTAGGCAGCGGTCAGAACCGATCCTTTTTTATCCGGCGTGCACTGGACTTCCTCATTATGTCCGAAGGAAAGATAAATGTCGAAATCCGGTGCAAAGCCCTCTTCCAGAAGTTCTTCTACCGCATCCATTTCAGCAGTCAGCACAGATTTACAGTCTTCAGCGCCCCTTCCCCAGAGGCATCCCTCATCCACTTCTCCTCCAAAGGGCGGATGGCTCCACTGCTCTTCATGAATGGCAGGCACCACGTCCTGGTGAGCCATGAAAAGAACAGGCTCTTTCTTCGGATTTTCCGATTTCCAGTGAAAAAGAAGACTTGCCTTTCCGATCCTGGTAAGAGACAACTTTTCAAAAATCAAAGGCCAGGCCTCCTGCATATACTGATGGAGCCGGTCAAACTGGGACCAGTCGGTGTTTTCATCATTCACCGACGAAACGGTAGGAATCTTAACTACCCCTGCAGATGGGACATATATTTTTCTTCTGTATCCATCATAACCTCCCTGTCCATGATGAAGAGGGGAGAGCATCTTCACTCTCCCCTCTATAATATAATACATATATATTATGAAATCATTTACCTGCATCCTTCAGCTGATCGAAGAGATTCCGGTGATACCATTTTTCAGAAATCTTCTGAAGCGTACCATCTTTGGACAATTTTTCCAGAGCTGCTTCGATTTCATCAGCCAGCTTCTGTTCATTCTTATTGACAATGACTACGGTCTCGTTCACTTTGATAGGCTTGTCCAGAGCCACGATTTCAAAATTCATCGCTTTGGCAATATCTTCAACACCCAGATTGTTCGGGTAAACCAGGGCATCATACTGACCGTTCTTCAGAGACGTAATCCGTTCTGCCGGAGTGAGGCCGTCCTGGATAGGAACTTCCTTCATGAGATTGTCATGCGCTGCATTCCAGTCAGTGAGGACTTTATAAATACCTCCGTTAGGCGTATTGGGCACCAGTTTGCCGCCGCCCTTGATGACATCTTCCAAGCTGTGGTACTTCTGTGCATTATCCTTGGACATGTAAACCATGACAGAGGATACACCGATAGGCGTCTTCGGAACAATGTAGTCCTTTTCACGGCGCGGCGTACGGTAATAGCCGCCGGAAGCTACCTTGGCGTCTCCGGACTCCATCATCACATCCTGGGTTTCCGGTGGAACGGCCTGAATATCCAGATGGTAATCTTTCAGGTTTTTATTCACTTCCTGCCAGATGTCGTATTCATAGCCTGGAGCTTGCCGTTTTCATCGCCCAGGAAAGCGGACGTTCCGTACTGGAAAGCACCAGTTTCACAGAAGTTTTCCCGTCAGCTGCAGCTGCCTTGGAAGAAGCAGCCTTCTGGTCACCGCCGCAGCCTGCAAAAATACCTGCCGCCAGAAGAGAAGCCAGTGCTACTGATGCAATTTTTACAGCTTTTCTCATAACAATTTCCCCCTTAGAATGATTTCAACCAAAACAAAAAGCCTCCCATCCTTTTCAGGACGGGAGACCCGTGATTCCACCTAAATTCATATATCCGTCGCCGGACATACCTTCGTGAGTTCTATCAAACCCCCGCTCTGTATCGGGAGCTCCCGGGAAAACCTACTCACCTTCAGCCTTCCAAACTCTGAAATGCACTTCACCACCCTATCCGTATCCGCTTCCACCCTCCGGACTCGCTCTGCCGTTTTCAGCCTGGCTACTCTTTTCTTCATCGTTTTCTATTGATACGTCTACAGTATCATGGATACAGGCTGTTGTCAAGAGGTTCCGACACCGGCGAAACCGGGGTTCAGTCGGACAGCAGGCCGCGGGCAGCCGATAGCTGTCTTCTATCCTCCCAGTCCTTGTTTCACAATCCACCGGTCTATTATGTCTGCGATTTCCTCATTATTTTTATCTTCAAAGAGAAAATGGGTATTTCCATAAATCCCTATATCCGGCAGGTGAAGAACCTCTGCATCTCCGCCATGGCGGTTGATAGTTTCTGCCATGAGGCGGGCTTCCTTAAGGCGCACACGCCAGTTATCCTCTCCGCCATGGGAACTTGGATTTTCCGGAATATGGTCTCCGAAAATCATAAGGATGGGAATTTGGGTAAGCTTTTCAAAATCACTCCGAGAAACGGCCACGCCTTTCAAAGGGCCGAAAGGACTTGAAGATTCCATAGGCGGTGGTACTTCGCCTTCCGGAAAGACAAATCCCACTCCCGGTTCCAGAGCAATAATGGCCTTTATATTCGCACTCTTCATAGCTGCCAGCCACCCCGAAGAGCCGCCCTGGGAATGGGTGACAAGGATGGTATTTCCAGCCCGGCCGGCGGCATCGGCAAGAGCCGTGGCAGTGAGCTTTGGATCAAAGGCTCCCGTATTGGGCGTCACCTTTCTCCAGAACTGGTTTTCCGCTTCTTCTCCCCGGGGAATCTGTACATTTTCAAAGTAATGAGGGTAATGGCCGAAGCGGAAAATATCAAACCACAGCGCTTCGTCAGCCGCAGGTGTCACTTTCCCTTCCACTCCGCCGCTGCCGGCTCTTCCTCTTCTTGGCTGGTCCATGATGTACACCTTGTAGCCTTTACGAAGAAAAAGAGTCTGGAAACCTTCCCTGCCATCCGGCGCAGTTTCCCAGCAGGCCCCGCTCTGCCCGGCGCCATGCAGGAAGAGAAGGGCATTCTTCCTGGCATCTGCCGGTATCTGATAAAACACATAGCCATGGTCCACATGCTTTTCCTGCCCCTCAGGAGACAGGGCATGGGCTTCCTCATAGGTCCCTTTCTCACGGATCACAGTGCCGCCTGCGGCAAAACTCCCCTGTGCTTCTATCAGGAGAGGTTTTCCAAATAGTTTCATGCTGATTTCCTTTCAATGCAAAACAGGAACCCCAAAGTTCCTGTTTTTATTATAACCGATTTAATTCATATAGAGTCCGCCATTCACATCCAGCGTAGTTCCGGTAATGAGACGGGCATCATCGGAAGCAAGGAATGCAGCAGCAGCTGCAATATCTTCCGGCTCCGCCACCTGCCTTAAGGGAATGGAAGAAAGCTGGATGCTCATCTTTTCTGTCATCTGTGTGCGGACAAAGCCCGGCGCTATGGCATTGACATTGATATGCTTTACCCCCAGTTCCCGGGCCAGGGACTTGGTTATCCCCTGCAGGGCTGCCTTGCTGGCCACATAGTCGGCAGAAGTAGCAATCCCTCCGACTTCACCGGCCAGGGAAGCAATGTTGATAATTTTCCCGCCTTCTTTTTCAAGATAGGGAATCACCAGTCCCGTAACATAAATGACGCCATACAGATTGACCGACAGCGTCTCTTTCCAGTCTTCCTCTTTGATTTCTGTAAAAGGCGTAGAGAGGCGGCATATACCTGCATTGTTGATAAGAGCATCAATGCGTTGAAAATGGGAAACGGCCTCTTTTACCCCCTCTTCCACCGATTTTCTGGATGACATATCGACTTGATAACTTTTCACAGGAACGCCGTAGGTGGTGCTGATTTCCTTTTCCACCGATTGGTTGTCCTTTTCATTTCTTCCAAAAAGAATGATACTGCTTCCTTCCGAGGCCAGACGAAGGGCAATAGCCCTTCCTATCCTCTGTTGCCGCCAGTAATGAGACTCACTTTATTTTGAAATCGTTTCATAGCCTTCTCCTTACGCCATATCAGGCAGAACACCGGGAATAGGACCAGCCACGGGAACAGGCTCCGGCGCTTCTTCCTCCACACCGGGTTCCCTGTCCAGAATACGGCGAAGGAACTGCCGGGTTCTTGCTTCTTTAGGACGGGTAAAGATTTCCTCAGGACTGCCTTCTTCCACAATGACGCCGCCATCCATGAATACCACCCGGGTAGCCGCTTCTCTGGCAAATTTCATTTCATGGGTGACTACCACCATGGTAACGCCATCGGCAGCCAGTTTCTTCATCACCGAAAGGACGCCGCCTACCAGTTCCGGATCCAGAGCAGATGTAGGTTCATCAAAGAAAATCACATCCGGTTTGACCGCCATAGCCCTGGCGATGCCCACCCGTTGCTGCTGTCCGCCGGAAAGCTGAGACGGATAATAATCAGCCCGGTCTGCCAGGCCTACTTCCTTTAATGCTTTTCTGGCAATGGCCTCTGCTTCCTCCTTCGGTATACCCCTGCCTACGGTGAGACCCAGCATCACGTTCTGCAGAGCCGTCTTATTGGCAAAAAGGTTGTAATTCTGAAATACGAAAGCCGTATGTTTCCGTACCCAGGCTATGTCTTTCTGTTTTGCTTTATGAAGGTCCAGCTGTTTGTCACCAAAAACCATGGAGCCGGCATCCGCTTTTTCCAGGAAGGTCAGGCTCCGTAGAAATGTGGTTTTCCCGGAGCCCGAGGCCCCAGAATCACAATGACATCCCCCTTGTTAACCTTAAGGGTCACGTCCTTCAATACTTCCTGTTTTCCGAAATGTTTTTTCACATGAGATATTTCAAGCATATTTACCCCTCCAGTCCGGCAGTGCGATACAAACCCACATGCTTTTCAAAAATTTTATAGAGAACCTGCACTACGGTGCATACAATAATATAAAGGATGAAAACTTCCAGGTACGCTTCAATATAGTTATATCCATAGGCTGCCTGGATTTTGGCAGCAGCCATAATATCCTTGATTCCCATGAAGAAAGCCAGGGAAGTCCCTTTAATCAGATTCACCGTAAGATTGCAGATATTAGGGAGGGCAGACGTCAGGGCCTGGGGAATGATGACCTGTACATAGGTCTGGAAACGGGACAGGCCAATGGTGATTCCGGCTTCCATCTGCCCTGACGATACGCTCAGGATGGCTGAGCGGAATACTTCCGACAGAAGGGCTGTGGTGTTCAGAGTAAAGACGATGATGGCATACCACAGGGGATTCACTCCATGAAATACATCAAAGGAGCTGCCCATCGCTTTGAAGGCTGCATTCAGAAGACTGGGAAGCAGGGTGTACATGAGAAGAATCTGCAGCACCAGCGGTGTCCCGCGGATGAATGACACGTAGAGAGCAATAGCCTTTTCTCCCCATCCCCGGGCACCGATTCTTTTTTCAGCCATAAGGAATGCCGGTACCAGGGAAAGCAGCAGTACCAGGGCAGTAATGAAAAGCGTTACCGGAAGAGCCTTCAAAAGGAAAGGCAGGGCATGCTGCATAAATGAAAAATCCAGTTCCATAATTTCCTCCTTACGCTTTCAAACGTCCCCGCCCTAAATAGGATTCCATGCGGAGAAAAGCCTGTTCAATCAAAAAGCTGAGCCCCCAGTAAATAAGGAGGCAGGCCACATAAAGCTCAACACCGTAAGCACCGTAGTTCTTTGAAATAATCAGATTTGTGCGGCCCAGGAGATCGATGAGTCCGATAGTATAGGCCAAGGCACTTTCCTTCATCAGGTTAATCACAGAATTTCCAAAATTGGGAAGAGCAATCACTGCTGCCTGAGGAAGCATAACCTGGAAAAATGCCTGCTTCGGGGACAGGCCGATGGTCACCGCTGCCTCGTACTGTCCTCTATCCACCGTTTCGTAGGCGGAGCGGAATACCTCGGACACATAGGCACCAAAGAGAAGGGTGAATGTAATAATGACAAAGATGGCACGGGACAGATTATCCATGTCGATACCAAATTCCGCCTCCATGAATTTCGGCAGGCCGTAGAAGACAATGAACAGAAGGACAATAGACGGGGTGCAGCGGATGATATAAGTATAGCCATCCGCCAGAGCACGGATCGCCTTATGTCCCGACAGCTTGGCCCATGCCAACAGCATTCCCAGGATAGAACCTGTAAGGATGCTGGTCACTCCCACTACCAGCGTCACTGCCAGATAGGGAAGAAGAGCTGGTATAGATGTAAAAATGATATCCGGACTGAATGGTCTGGTCTGCATAAAAAACACCTCCTTGGAAATAGTAAGTTCGTGCGCTAGTGTATTAGTGGGATAGTCAGTTGGGGAAAGGTTCTCCGGTTTGACAGGCCTTTGGCCCGAGGGTTGCAGCGGCGTCCACTTCCCGGCCTCGCCGCCCCGGCTGTAAGGTTTTATAAAATCAGCAGCAAAGCCACTCACCTTTCCCCCTCTGAAATTTTTGAGTCCTTGTATTATTTCACATCAATGAGCTTGCTTACTTCTTCTCCGAAGTATTTATTTTCCAGCTCTGCAATCTTTCCTTCCTGTTTCAGCTCGCCCAGAGCTTTATCCACCTGTTCTGCCAGTTCTTTATCATTCTTATTGATGACCGTGTAGGTAGGAATAGCCTTGTAGCGGAAGTAGCTCAGTTTATCCTTGAAATCCTTATAGGGAGCATCCGATGCTTCCACATTTTTCTTGTAGGCCAGTTCAATAGAGAAATAGCGTCATACCTTCCTTCCAATACCCAGGTGTAAGCATCAGCTACCTGGAAGTTTTCAGAAGCTTCCAATTTGACCGGATGATCCGGATGGGCTGCGTTGTAATCTTCAATCACCTGGTACTGTGCATTCTGTGGAGCAATAGGTACCAGTTTTTTGCCTGCCTTGGCAAAATCATCAAGATTTTTAATAGTATTAGCATCTTCCTTGCGGATGGTGACACCGATAACGCTGGCAGCAATGTTATTCTTCGGGAAAATGTATTTCTTTTCCCGGGCCGGCGTCTTCCAGGCCCCCTTGGTACCGATATCATATTTCCCTGATTCCACGCCAATCAGAAGGTCATCATCAGAGGTAGGCACGAACTGGAATTCATACTGCGGCAGTTTTTTGGCCACTTCCTTCATGACAGCCACTTCCATGCCGTCAGATTTGTTGTTGTCATCCACAAAATCATAGGGGAAATAGTGCGGTGTGTGTGCCACCTTTACGATTTTTTTGCCACCATTACCGGAAGCTCCTTTAGCTGAATCACTTTTATTTCCACCGCATCCTGCTGCGGTCAGCGCAATACCTACCGTGCCTGCAATCAATACCGCCTTAATGGCTGTCTTCAGTTTCATCATAATCCCTCTCCTTTATTTCCCATACCCATCAGCTGCTTCACGAACCCATGCCAGATGGTTTACATCTGTATCCCGCGGGATGGTGCAGTCAGCTCCAAGAACCACACCGGTGGTGCCAGCTTCGTCAAGAATATTTCTGGTTTCCTCTTCGATTTCTTCTTTGTTTCCTGTATAAATAACATCTTTTTCCGTCTGGCCAAAGCCGCCGATCACTGCTTTGCCATGGAACAGGGTCTTACCTTCCTTCAAAGACACGCCTTCCACCTTAGCAGCCCAGTTCACTGCCTTGAAAGGATAATCCCTGTACCATTCCAGATGGTTGTGGAACCCATGATAGCCGCAGATGTGAAGGATATTGCTGCCGCCGGCTTCATTGGCTGCCTCCAAAATCCTTACCTCATAAGGTGCCACCTGCTTTTCGTAAATGTCTTCGGTAAGCCGGTCATAACTGATATTGTTGACGGAAAGATAAATGCCGTCCACGCCGCCTTCTTCAATGAGGGCCTTTGCCAGTTCCGCGTAATCTTTGGAAATTACGTCGAATACATGGGCCGTTTCTTCCGGGTAATCCTGAATCCAGGATGCAATATCCACAGGATGGCCCAGAGAAGCCTGCATAAATTCAATGGTCCTGGGCACTGCGAAGAGATTGTAGAAAAGAGGTACTTCCTTTCCATAAAGGGAAACCAGCTTTCTGGCATAGCCGATCTGGAAGCGGAACCAGTCCGAATCCCGGCCCAGAGGTTTGATATCCTTCAAATCCAAAGGAGAGGAAACCGGTTTCTTCAGCTCATCGATTGGATAACCAAAATATCCGTCAGTCATGATTTTGATGAGGTCCGGCTGGAAGGCTTTGTAAAAATCAGCCTGCCCTGCCAGCACCTTGTCCGTCAGTTCCGGATGGGCAAAGGCATCAGCACCTACCTCATCTCCCAGGAAATGGTGCCAGAATCCCACTGGCACGCGGTCTGCTTTTTCATTATTGAAAACCTTTGCGATTAAATCTCTTCTGCTTGCTGTCATATAATGTCTCCTGTTATAAATTAAAGTTTCTTATTTTCTTTGGTTAAGGGATTTCCCTCTGACATCGGCGGTTTCCATTCATGGCTTAGACCTCCTGTATATAAAAAAGACCTCATCCAAAGGGACGAGGTCTCGTGATTCCACCCAATTTCACCGGCCTTTCACAGGCCAGTCTCAGCGGCACCGGTCAGTGCCTTTGGCTGTATCGGGCCGCCCGGCAGGACCTACTTATTTCAATCCTGCAGCTCTGAAATGCACTTCCCCTTCTTATCCGTATCCGCTTCCACTGTCCGGACTCGCTTTTCCGTTTTCAGAAAGGTACTCTTTTCTTCATCGCCTGTTATTAAAATATGTCCCCGGGCCGGTTCGGCCCGGGACATGGTGGATACAGGCCCTTCAGGTCCTGTTCCTATTCTTCTGCTCAAGGTCTTAAGGTTTCTGCGAATCGAGTTCCTGTACCCGTTCTGCCAGAATCTGGCGAAACCTGTCTGATCCCTGTCAGTCTGTAACCTTACTTCTTGTAAAACTGGTGAAACGCCGGAGAAGAGATGCCCAGGAACAGCAGGCAGCCTGCCAGACCCCATTCCAGTTCGTTCAGTTTCTTAGCAATCAGTCTGCCCATTCCTTTTCATCCTTTCTTTCTTGAAATCAAAAAGCTCCCGTCCCCTAAGGGACGAGAGCCAAAGCTTCGTGTTTCCACCCAATTTCATATGCCCGTCGCCGGACATACCTTAAAAGGTTCTATCAAACCCTGACTCTGTATCGGGAGTTCCCGGGAAGACCTACTACAGTTCAGCCTGCCTAACTCAGAAATGCACTTCAGCACCTTATCCGTGTCCGCTTTCACTCTCCGGACTCGCTTGGCCGTCATCAGAATGCCTACTCTTTTCTTCATCGTTTTGTTGTAAATACTTTAGCACCAGATACGGGAAATGTCAAGGGGGAGAAAATGTAAAAATAAGAGACTAATAATGGCAAAGAAGTATACAAATAAAAAAATCACCACATTTGTTTAGTATTATTCCCTCTTCCAAGTATGTAAAAAGCCAGACAATAATGATTATCTGGCTGGTATAAATCTCGCTATTCTATATTCTTTTGGTGCAGAAGCCGTTGAGAATATTCTTCACCGTACACCAGCTTCCATCATTACCCCAGAAGTCACAGACATCATCGCTGAAGTAATTAAAGAAGAACTGGGATCGCAGGCCTTGATTCCGCCTATTACAACTGCTGGCGGCGAAGACTTCTTCTGGTATCCCAAAGAAAAGCCTGAACTGAAAACAGGATTCATCGCTTTGGGTGAAGATGCACAGCCTGGTCTTCATGATCCTAATATGCATTTCAACCATTCTGCTCTGCCAAACGGCGTAAAACTTCATGTTGGTCTTGTAAAGAAAATTCTGGGATAAAAATAATAACTCAAACTTCGCAGGTAAAAATCCCCTGCACCCCTTGAAAGTCCAGGCTTTGTAAACAGAAAATAGCATGAGTCTTGCCAGTTTGGTATAATTATGTTGGCTCAAAACATACCAACACCGGAGGCTCATGCTATGAAAGTATATCACAAACCACCCAGCAGAATGGAATCCATTCGAA
>ENA-OQBJ01000998-OQBJ01000998.1-human-gut-metagenome-genome-assembly--contig:-NODE-998-length-12492-cov-3.181723_pt1 | contig 12492 bp, 19 predicted proteins | sample MGYA00242743_ERZ504545 | MGnify/ENA primary metagenome ERZ504545 (study PRJEB26092, sample SAMD00036252) | human gut metagenome | host: Homo sapiens | study: EMG produced TPA metagenomics assembly of...
CGCCCTCACCCTGTACCTGGATTTCATTAATATCTTCATTTACCTCCTCCGTCTTTTTCGGCGACAGGAAGTAGGAACATGAAAAAAGAGCTGTGAAAAATGTAAAATTCATTTTTTTCACAGCTCCTTTTTTATTTTACCATCCGCTCCGTTTCCAGAAGGAGGGAATGAAGATGGCCAGAAGGGTGACGGACTCCAGCCGGCCGAAGAGCATGGACAGGCACACGATGACTTTGGAAAAGTCCGGAAGGGCTGCGTAGGTGCAGGTGGCGCCGAACTCTCCGAAGGCAGGACCGGCGTTGCTCATGGTGGAGAAGGCAACGCCCAGGGCATCCATGAAATCCAGGCCGTCAAACATCATGGCCCCGGCCCAGAGGGCGGAGAGGGACATGTAAATGAAGAAGAACGCCAGTACCTGGAGCACCGTATTCCGGGAGAACTGCTCCTTTCCCACGGTCATATGGAAAATGGCCCGGGGGTGCATATGAAGTTTCAGAATGCCGGAGAAGCATTTGAAGAGAAGAATGAGGCGGATTACCTTCAGCCCGCCGGCAGTGGAACCGCCGCAGCCGCCTACGATGATAAGCAGCAGAATGATGAATTTGGCAAAGGAAGGCACTGGTCAAAGTCCGCCGACACGAAACCGGTGGTGGAGGACAGGGAGGCAGCCTGGAACAGGGCTTCCCGCAGAGACTCGGGGAAAGACATGGACTGCTGCAGCACCAGGGAGGCAGTCATCAGAAGAGTGGCCAGAGCCACGATGAAAAGGTATACCCGAAATTCCGTATCCTCGTAAATCACGCGGAATCCCCGTTTCCAGGCGCTCACATAGATGCCGAAGTTGGCACTGGAAATCACCATGAAGAACACCATGATCATTTCCAGAGAAGGGCTCCCGTAGTAGGCCACGCTTTCATTGCGGGTGGAAAAACCGCCGGTGGCAATGGTGGAAAAGGCGTGGTCCAGGGCCTCCAGGAAACCCATGCCCCAGAGCATATAAGCGGCGGTGGCGGCGGCGGTGAAGCAGAAATACACGCAGAAGAGAGCCAGCGCCGTTTCCTTGATGCGGGGAAGCGCTTTGGAGGAGGTGGGACCGGTACTTTCCGCATCCACCATTTTGGCGCTGCCTCGTCCGGCCTGGGGGAAGAGGGCCACGAAAATGACCATGATGCCCAGTCCGCCCAGCCAGTGGGTCATGGCCCGGAAGAAGAGGATGGACGGCGGCAGGGGCGAAAGGTCATTTATCACCGTGGCTCCCGTGCCGGTGAGACCGGACACGCTTTCCACCAGCCCGTCAAGGGAGAAAGGGTGCCGGAACAGATGTAGGGAATGGCGTAGAGCAGAGAGACGGACAGCCAGGAAAGAGCCGTAATGGCCGTGCCTTCCCGGGGCGTGAGGCTCACATTGGGGGAAATGTTCTTCTTCCTCAGCATCAGGGACAGCACAAGGGCCAGCAGGGCTGGAATGAGGAAGGACAGCACCGGGCCGCCGTAGTAGAGGGACAGCAGGAGAGGCAGAAGAAGCACAGCGCCGGAGCCCAGAATGATGCGGCTCAGCATGGATTGGATGATTTGCCTGTTCATACTAATCCCTGCCTTTGAAATAGGAAATCACGCTCTGGGCATGGTCCGCTTCCACGATAAGGATGACGCTGTCACCGGCGGAAAGGACGGAATGGCCGTCAGGAATATACACATGGCCATTCCGCACATAAGCGCCCACCAGACAGGACCGAGGGATATCGGCCTTCATCAGAGGCAGGCCCACTGCCTTGGAACCTTCGGTGAGAACGATTTCTATGGCCTGTACCCGGGCTCCTTCCAGAAGGGATACGGAAACCACACTGCCGCTTCTCACAAAGCCCAGCACTTCACCGGCGGCCAGAAGGCGGGTGGACAGGACGATATCGATGCCTACCTGCTGCATGAGGGAAATATATTCTGTGCGGGTCACCCGCACCATGGTCTGCCCGGCGCCCAGATGTTTGGCCAGCAGAGCCATCATCAGATTCAGCCTTTCATCCTTGGTGGTGCAGATTACCGTGTCCGCCTCCGACACCCCTTCATGGGTAAGAAGGTCCATGTCCGTACCGTCGCCGCAGAGGACCATGCCTTTTTTCAGCTTGCCCGCCATCTGCTGGCAGTGGTCTTCATCATTATCGATGACCTTCACGGAAATGCCCTGCCGCTCCAGCATGGGAGCCAGGGCCTGCCCTGTGCGGCCGGCGCCGATGATTAAGCCTTCTTCGTCCGGCGCTGGTACTTGGCGCTGCTGTGGAGGGATAACTTCTCCAGAGATTCCGGATTTCCCAGAAAATATACATTGTCCAGCGGCAGCAGACGGTCATTGCCGTGGGGGATAATCATATGGTGATCCCGGAGAATGAGGGCAATGAGCACCGAAGGCGGCAGTTTGATATCCTTCAGTTCCCGGTGGGCATAGGGAGACCGGGGACTGATTTTCGACTCCAGAAGCCGCACCCGGCCGCCGGCAAAATCTTCCACATTGATGGCGGAAGGAGTCATGACCAGCCGGCTGATTTCACGGGCCGTAATGAGCTCAGGACTTAACACCAGATCAATGTCGAAATTTTCCTTGATATAGTCCACCGGCTCTGCCAGGAACTTGGGATCCGGATACGGGCAATGGTATGGGGGATGCCGTTCTTCTTCGCCAGAATGCAGGCAATGATATTCACTTCATCTATGGCAGTCACCGCCACCAGCAAATCACTGCCCCTGGCCTGGCTCCGCATAAAAGAAGGGCTGGTGCCGTCAGCCAGGACGGTGAGTACATCCAGATCATTCCGCACGGCCTCCAGCTTATCGCCGTCCGAATCCACCACCACCACGTCGTAGCCTTCATTGGACAGAAGCTCTGCAATGATATAACCCAAATGGCCGGCGCCAATCACAATAATGCGCATATCCATACTCCTTTGCTGGAAATTCATACCTGCTCTCTGGTTCCTATTGTATCACGATGGGGATAGAAGTATATGGAGCCTCTCCGCGGCCCGCGGGACCGGCGCGGTGCGTTCCCGTATTCCCGAAGGTTGACACGCCTTATGGACAAGCCCCTATGGGGCTTGAGGGTTCTAAAGTTTGACGGGGCTATCGCCCCGAGGGTTCTTAGGTTTGACGCGCCTCCGGCGCGAGGGTTGTTGTGGGCGCCTTACATTTATAGAAGGCACCCTCTTATGATAAAACCTTCACAACCGGGCTTTCGCCCGTGGGAAAACAGGCCAACCTCGCTTCGCTCGAGGAAATGCATTCCCCCTTTGGTGCTGGCGCCACCACCTTGCCCGGTGGGAAGCATGTCACTGGATTCGCGGGTCGCGGGGCTCCCCTATGAATCCGGTTCCTTTGCCACCCCCGCAAGCGGGGGCACTATGGATGCTTAGCATGTGGCCATGTCTCTACAGGAAAGCATAGAGCGATTTATTCTGTCCCCCGGATGGGGGAAAGTCCGGCGCAGCCGGATAAGGGGGAGCCGCGTAGCGGCTAATCACCAGAATGCCAATCATGCCCTATGACACAGAAAAGTAAATCTCGTAACGCTGATTTTATAAGCATTGCCCGAAGGCAATCCACAACCCTCGGCCTGAAAGGCCGTCAAACTTAAGAACCCTCCGGCCGTCAGGCGTCCATCTTAAGAACCCTCACACCGAAGGTGTGTCCAAGGGCAATCCGCAACCCTCGGCCTGAAAGGCCGTCAAACTTAAGAACCCTTGGGCCGTAGGCCCATCCATCTTAAGAACCTTAATTCATTACTTCGTCTTTACTATCATGACGAAGGCAATCCTTCCATCCTTATATTCCACGGTGAGGGGAATGGAGAGGAGGGAGGAGAGTTCCCGGGCTATGGAAAGACCTATGCCGTAGCCCGTTTTTTTGCTGTTGTGGGATTCGTCGTTTCGATAGAACCGTTCAAAGAAGCGGCTGTAGTCCAAGTCTTTGCCGTCTTTGTAGTCGTTGGATACGGAGAGGCGGAGGGTGTCTTTCTTTTTTCCCTTTTCTGCCGAAAGGAGGATGGTTCCGCCGTCGTCGCAGTATTTCACTGCATTGTCCAAAAGGATGTGGAGGATTTCGGAGAGGTATTTTTCATCGCTTCTGACAGTGAGTCCATCTTCTGCAGAAAGGGTCAGTTTCTTTCCCTGGTCCTTGGCCAGAAGGTCGAAGTCCTCTTTCAGGCGGGCGAACATATCCTTCACAGGGAAGGAGAGGAACTGGAGCTGGGCCTGGTAGCTTCGCCGGCTTTGGAGAGGAGGATGAGGTGGCTGATGAGGCCGGACATGCGGCGCACCTGTTTGATAATGCCTTCGGTCCACTGGTTTTTGCCGTTCATCATTTCCATGGCTTCTGCGTTTACGGAAATAATGGCCAGCGGTGTTTTCAGTTCGTGGCTGGCATTGGTGATGAATCGTTTCTGGTTTTCCAGGTTCTTGACGAAGGGGGCAATGGCCCGCTTGGAGAGGAAGGCGAAAATCAGGACATAGAGGATGATGCAGAAGAAGCCGAACCATACGGAGTAGGAGAGGAAGGTGTGCACGTCGGAGAATTCACGGGTGCAGTCCAGAATGACAAGCAGGGTGGAGCCGTCTTCAAGGGTGGTTTTCATGAAGCCGTAGCGGGCTTTATTTTTTTGCAGAAAGCCGCTGTTCGAGGGGGAAGCAAGGGCGATTCTGGCAAATTCCACGGCCTGTTCTTCAGAGAAGGCTACAATGTTTTTTACGTTGACTGCGGTGATGCGGCCGCTGCTGTCAAGGCGAAGGGAGAAGTAGCGGGTCTGGTAGGCAAATTCCGGTGTATCTTCCGGCCAGGTGATGCCGGGGAAGAAGTCTTTCCCCCAGGAGGCAGTATCGGCAGGATGGTAGCGGGAGGCATGGTGCCTCCGTTCTGAGTGATATAGGTCATGGTATCCAGGCAGTGCTCCCGCATGGCGTAGAAACCCATCATGTTGATGAGGCCCAGGGCGCCGGCCACGATAATGAATATGGCCAGGGTGGCCAGAAGGATGAACTGGCGGCGCAGTTTTTTGATGAGGTTCATGGCTCCTCCCGAAGGGTCAGCTTGAAATCTTTTCCTTCTTCCCCGGTAATGGCCAGGTCTGAGTTGATGGCAGACAGTTTTTCTCTCAGGTAGGAAATGTAAATCCACACCACGCTTTCATCGACCCCTTCTTCTCCGCTCCAGATTTTCTGGAAGATGTAGGAGGTGGAGAGGGGTTTGCCGTTATGGAGCATGAGGAGTTTCATCAGTTTCGTTTCCTTGCCGGAAAGGCGGATGGAATTATGGGCGGAAAGTTCCTGCTCTTCTGTGTCCAGACTGGTGGAGCCGGCGGAAAGGGTGGAGGGGGTGAAGTCTTTCCCTCTTCTGGTGAGGGAGCGGATACGGGCCAGCAGTTCTCCGATGGCAAAGGGTTTGGTAAGGTAATCGTCGGCACCGGCGTCCAGGCCGGTAATGCGGTCATCCACTTCGGATTTGGCGGTGAGCATGATTACCGGCGTTACATCACCGGCTGCGCGGACTTCCTTCAGGGCGGTGATGCCGTCTTTCACGGGCATCATAATGTCAAAGACCATGCAGTCATAGTTGGTGCGGGAGGCCAGCTCCACGGCCACCGCCCCGTTTTCTGCCCAGTCCACATCGAAGCCCTGGTGTTTCATAATGGCTATCAGCACGTCGGCCATATCTTTTTCATCTTCAGCAAGCAGTATACGCATAGGTTCTCCTTTATTCTTAATGTTCCTGACGGATAAGGTTCCGGATGGTCTGCATGGACAGGTCACAGGATGCCAGTTCATCGGCGCAGCGCTTCAGCTCCCGTGTAATCATTTCTGGATTTTTGATGTTTTTCTTGTACTTCATCTGGTGTTCCAGACTGGCCCAGGAATCCATGGCAATGGTGCGAAGCTGGATTTCCACGAAGAAATGGCCGGGATTGTCGCCTTTCACGTCTTCCAGGGGCGCTTCCAGCCGGGCGATGAGGTGGTAGCTGCGGTAGCCGTTGGGTTTGGCGTTTTTGATGTAGTCTTTTCCCTTCACAATGGTGCAGCCGGGGAGGGAGCGGATGAAATCGATATTTTCATAAATGTCATTGAGGAAACAGCATACGATGCGGATGCCGATGGCATCGTGAATGTCATAGAGGGCGGAAGAGGGAGTTTCCGGAAGGTTTTTCCTCCGGCACTTGTCCCGCATGCTTTCTTCCGATTTGATGCGGTAAATCAGGTGTTCATAGGCTGCTTCTCCCGTTTCTTCCTTTCGCTTTTCGCTGAAATCTTCAATCTGGGAAACCAGGGAGTGAAGGACTTGGGGCAGCGCGTCCTTCCAGGCGCCGTATATGGATTCGTTCATGGGAATGTCTCTTTCTTAAAAATAATATTCTATATTATACCATGAAAAGAACAGGAAATTATAAATTTCGGCCTGTGGTCAATTCCAAACTGGCGTTATTTAGGCGGTCGGCAGGGCACGTAAAAAAGCCATGGCCGGAGCATGGCTTTTTCACTGAGCTGTTTATTTCTTTTCAGCTGCTTTTCTTGCTTCGATTTCCATATCGTAGGATTTCTGGATACGGACATAGTTTTCGCGGCGCTGTTTTGCGTCTCTTTCTGTCTTTTCGAAGAGTTCTTCTGCTTTGTCAGGGAAGAGTTTGGCAAGGGATGCGAAACGGACTTCGCCCATGAGGTAGTCCCGGAAGTTTCCTTTCGGTTCCCTGCTGTCCAGATGGAAGGGGTTCTTTCCCTGTTCCAGAAGGGTGGGGTTGTAGCGCCAGTTGCACCAGTAGCCGCATTCCACCGCTCTCTTTTCTTCTTCCGAAGATTTGCCCATGCCTGCTTTCAAACCGTGGTTGATGCAGGGTGCATAGGCGATAATGAGGGACGGTCCCGGATAGGCTTCTGCTTCGCTGATGGCTTTGAAGGCCTGGTTCATATCAGCACCCAGGGCGATCTGGCTACGTAGATGTAGCCGTAGGAAACGGCGATCATGCCCAGGTCTTTCTTCTTGGTCTTCTTGCCGGAAGCTGCAAATTTGGCAATGGCAGCAGCCGGGGTGGATTTACTGGACTGTCCGCCGGTATTGGAGTACACTTCGGTATCCAGTACGAGGACGTTCACTCTTCGCCGGAAGCCAGTACCTGGTCCAGACCGCCGAAGCCGATATCATAGGCCCAGCCGTCGCCGCCGAAAATCCACTGGGATTTCTTGACGAAGTGGTCTTTCAGGTCCAGCAGTTCTTTGTATTCCGGATGAGCGGCCACTTCTGCGGTGAGGGCTTCTTCCAGTTTGTCTGCTCTGTCTCTGGTGCCGTTTCCGACGTCCTTCTTGTCCAGCCATTCTTCGATGGCACTCTTTACGGTTTCATCGGCAGATGGGAGAGCTTCTTTCAGTTTGCCGGTGAGGCGGTCCCGAAGTTTGGCTTCGCCCAGATGCATGCCCAGGCCGTATTCTGCGTTATCTTCAAAGAGGGAGTTGGCCCATGCCGGTCCCTGGCCTTTGGCATTCTTTGTGTAAGGCATGGAGGGGGAGCTGGCTCCGTAAATGGAGGAGCAGCCGGTGGCATTGGCAATCATCATGCGGTCGCCGAAGAGGCGGGTTACCATGTTGATGTAGGGGGTTTCGCCGCAGCCTGCGCAGGCGCCGGAGAATTCGAAGTAGGTCGGTTCGAACTGGGCGCTCCGGAGGTTTCCTTTACCCAGCGGGTTCTTGCGGGCCGGCAGCTTCATGGCGTAGTCCCAGAGGTTCTGCTTGGACAGCTGGGTTTCCGCAGGCTTCATGACGAGAGCCTTCTTGGGAGCCGGGCAGGTGTTGGCGCAGATGCCGCAGCCATAGCAGTCTTCCGGATCGATGATGATGCGGAATTTCAGGCCTTTTACGGGGCCTCTGAATTCCTTCACAATGAATCCTTCCGGTGCTTTTTCCGCTTCTTCTTCTGTTACCAGAACCGGACGGATGGTGGCATGGGGGCATACCACGGAGCACTGGTTGCATTCGATACAGTTTTCCGGAATCCATTCAGGAATATTGATGGCAGCGGCAGGGCGTTCGTACTTGGAAGTGCCCGAGGGGAATGTGCCGTCTTCCAGACCTTTCCAGGTGGAAACAGGGAGATCGTCCCCTTCCTGGCGGTTCATGACGTCGCACACATTCTTGATGAAATCAGGACGGGCCACTCTGGCAATGGAGCCGCCGGTGGTGGCATGTTCCCAGGAAGCCGGTACTTCCACTTCTTCCATGCCTGTCATGCCTGCATCTACGGCAGCATTGTTCATGTCTACCACGTTCTGGCCTTTTCTGCCGTAGGATTTTTCATTGGATTCCTTCAGGTACTTCACTGCATCTTCGTCGGGAATGATGTGGGTGAGGTGGAAGAAAGCAGCCTGCATGATCATGTTGATACGGCCGCCGAGACCGATTTTCTTGGCGATTTCAAAGGCATCGATAATGTAGAATCTGGCGTGGAGGGCAGCCAGTTTCCGCTTCATGGCAGCAGGCAGTACCCGTTCCAGGTCTTCTTTTCTCCAGGGGGAGTTCAGAAGGAAAATGCCGCCGGGCTTGAAGCCGCGGAGAAGGTCGTATTTATAAATGTAGGACGGACGGTGGCAGGCAATGTAGTCAGCCTTGCGGATAAGGTAGGGTTTCCTGATGGGGTCTTCGCCGAAGCGGAGGTGGGAAATGGTGACGCCGCCGGATTTCTTGGAGTCATAGGCGAAGTAGCCCTGGGCATAGAGGTTTGTGTGGTCGCCGATGATTTTGATGGCGCTCTTGTTGGCGCCTACGGTGCCGTCACTGCCAAAGCCCCAGAATTTGCAGGAAACGAGTTTCCCCGGCATTTCCGGTACCGGCACCGGCGCAAGGGAAAGGCCGGTTACGTCGTCGTTGATGGACAGGGTGAAGTTATGGCGCGGTGTTTCTTCTTTCAGGTGTTCATAGACGGCCATAATATCTTCCGGAATCACGTCCTTGGAACCAAGGCCGTAGCGTCCGCCGCATACTTTGATGGAGCGGCCGGAAGAAGCGATGGCGGAAACTACATCCAGATAGAGCGGTTCGCCGATGGCACCGGGTTCACGGGTACGGTCAAGAACAGCGATTTTCTTCACGGTTTCCGGAATCTGGGAGAGGAAATGTTTCACAGAGAAGGGGCGATAGAGATGGACATTTAAGACGCCTACTTTTTCGCCGTGAGCGTTCAGGCATCGGTGACATCTTTGCAGATATCGGTGACAGAGCCGATGGCGATGACGATGCGGTCAGCATCGGGAGCACCGTAGTAGTCGAAGAGGTGGTAGCTTCTGCCGGTGAGTTTGCTGATTTTGTCCATGTAGTCCTGGACAATGTCAGGTAGCGCATTGTAGAAGGGGTTGGCTGCTTCGCAGTGCTGGAAGTAGACATCCGGGTTTTCTGCAGTGCCGCGGATGACCGGATGGTCCGGATTGAGGCGCGGGCACGGAATTCGGCCAGAGCCTTCTGGTCAATGAGAGGAGCCAGTTCATCATAGTCCAGGACTTCCACCTTCTGGATTTCATGGCTTGTACGGAAGCCGTCAAAGAAGTTGATGAAAGGCACCCGTCCTTTGATGGCAGCCAGATGGGCAATGCCGGCCAGGTCCATGATTTCCTGGGCATTGGCTTCTGCCAGCATGGCGCATCCGGTGGCACGGGCACTCATGACGTCCTGGTGATCGCCGAAAATGGAGAGGGCATGGTTGGCCAGTGCACGGGCAGCGATGTGGAATACGCCCGGCAGCAGTTCCCCTGCTACTTTATACATGTTCGGAATCATGAGGAGCATGCCCTGGGATGCGGTATAGGTGGTGGTCAGAGCACCGCTCTGGAGAGAGCCGTGAAAAGCGCCGGCAGCGCCGCCTTCGGCCTGCATTTCCACAACGTGAACCGTATCGCCGAAAATGTTCTTCTTTCCGTGGGCGGCCCATTCATCTACCGATTCCGCCATGGGGGAGGAAGGGGTAATCGGGTAAATAGCAGCTACTTCAGTGAAAGCGTATGAAATATACGCTGCAGCTGTATTCCCATCCATTGTTTTTACTTTTCTCACAGAATCAACAACTCCTTTTTGCGAAAAACAGGGTTCTGCTTTTCTTTGAAAATACCTGCAGGATATGGAAGAAGGAAGGCTCCTGCTGCCAGAGCAGATAAGGCAGAAATCCGGAAGGGACATCCCTTTTTCATCACGTTCTCTTGCAAGATGCCTGGAAATTATGTACAATAGTTCTATGATAAATATGCATAGATGTCCGGACTTCGTTCTATACAAATCAAGAAGCACTGTACATGCAGCTGCGCCCTGATAGACACATCACTATTATAGGATAAAGTCAATCTTTTCACAAGAGAAGCGGATTCGTTGATGGGATTCTCATTTCTGTGAAATACAATCTTTAAGAATGATTCCCGGAAATTCATGACAGAAACCGACTTTCTGTCAAAATCAATCGACAGGAGGAAAGAAGAATGGATTATCGTCATCTGAAATATTTCATGGAAGTGGCAGAGCAGAAAAGTTTCAGCAAGGCTGCCAGAAATCTCCATATTTCCCAGTCTGCTATCAGCCGTATGATTAAATCGCTGGAAGAAGAGCTGGGTGTCACCCTCTTCATCCGGAATGCCAAGACTGTGGAAATCACAGCACCGGGCACCATTTTCTACAATTATGCCAAACGGTGCCTCTTCGTTTTTGAACATTTGAAATCGGATTTTGAAAACGAATTCAACCTGAAGCAGGATACCATTGAAATCGGTCTGCCTCCCATTACGGATGCTCATGTATTTGCCAAGCTCTTAGGCGAATTCAAGCGCACCTATCCCCAGATTGCCATCAAACTTTATGAACACGGCTCCAAAGTCATTGAATCCTCTGTGCAGGAAGGCATTATTGATGTAGGCATTATCTGCACCATTCCGAATAAGGATTTCGAATCCTTCTTCCTGTCGGAAGATGAAATGTGCGTGGTTATGCCGAAAGGGTATCCTCTGGAAGAAAACAGGGAGGTTCCCATGAAACTTCTGGCGGACTATCCTCTGGTGCTGTACCGGGATGATTTCAACCTTCACGATGATATTCTGACCAACTGCAAGAAGATCGGCTTTACCCCGAAGGTGGTCTTTGAAACAAGCCAGCGCGAACTGATGCTGCAGACTGTAGCCAGCGGCCTGGGCGTAGCATCCTGCCTTCCCGCCTCTGCCCCGCCAACAGCGAAGACAGCCGGGTGGTGACCAGGGTGATGACAGAACCCAGAATGACCCATCACCTCTACGCTATCTGGAAGAAGGGACGGTTCCTCTCCAGAGCAGCCCGCCTGTGGATCGAATTTACCAAGGATCATCTCACCATGCTGAATGATGACAAGAAGCTGGACGATGAAATGAGGAAATAAGAACTGCCGTGAAACAGTGGAAAGAAAAACTGGACTGGGAGAGAAATCGCCCCTTCTACCTCATCATGGCCGTTCTTCTGGCATGGTGGTGTACCAGCAGTTCCTGATTACGGATCTTCAGGAACGGATGATGAACATAGAATCTTCCTCGTACGATGACCAGCTGAAATGATATCCGCTGGGAAGCGGAAACGGCCCTTTCTGAAAACAGGGAACAGGAGAAGGATATCCTCCAGCTCCAGAAACATTCCGCCACTCAGAACTGGCGGCTCATGGAAATGGAATGGGACACCTATGGGAAATAAAAAAAGCGGCACTGCCGGCGCAGGGCCGCTTTTTCATGACATAAAAGGAGCTGCTTCTGTGGTATAATGAAAGAAGCGCTGATTCATTTATGAGTCTGCTTTTATCTGGCTTTACAGGAACTTTTATGCCCCGGGGCTGCGGGATTTCAAAGAGAGCTTTACTGGTCCCTTTTCCGATAGAACATAAACATCCGGGAAAAGCAGCCTTTGCATCAGGCCGTTCTGACATGCCAAAGCGATGGAGGTTATTTATTATGTTCATATATAAGAGAAGAGTTAAATTTTATGAAACCGACGGTATGCAGGTGGTGCACCATGCCAACTACCTGCGCTATTTTGAAGAAGCCCGGGTGGAGTACCTGCGGGAAGGAAAGCTGGACCTCACAGAGCTCATGGACGAAGGCATCGTATTTCCCATTGTGGAAGTGGACGTCAAGTACCACCAGAGCGCCCGGTATGACGAAGTGCTCCTGATTAAGACCTATCTTCGCAAGGTAGACCGGGCCAGACTTGTTTTCGAATACGAAGTGGTTTCTGAAAAGTCCGGCGCCCTGCTTACCACGGGCCACACGGTGAATACCTATACGGACATGCATACAGGCCGGATTGTGCGGCTGCCGAAGGAAAAACTGACAGCCCTCATTGATCTTCCAAAGGGGATAGAGAATAATGGACAACAGACCGATTGGCATCATGGATTCCGGCGTAGGGGCCGTTACGGTGGCCCGGGTGCTGCATGAGAGATATCCCAAAGAAAGCATGATCTTTCTGGGAGACAGCCTCCT
>ENA-OQBJ01000999-OQBJ01000999.1-human-gut-metagenome-genome-assembly--contig:-NODE-999-length-12474-cov-1.712886_pt1 | contig 12474 bp, 15 predicted proteins | sample MGYA00242743_ERZ504545 | MGnify/ENA primary metagenome ERZ504545 (study PRJEB26092, sample SAMD00036252) | human gut metagenome | host: Homo sapiens | study: EMG produced TPA metagenomics assembly of...
CCCGTACAAGATACGGTGCACCGCCTGCAAGAAGCGCATACAGCATATAGTCCTCGTCTTTTGAAACACGGTCCATCATCCACGGCTCGATCACACAGTCATGATACACAAGATTAAAGAGCGGCACCGGGATTCCTTTTTTTCGGTGTCTCTGCCGGGCGCAGCATAAAGTCGTACGGCGCATAATGCAGAATACCAGATACGGAACGGCCCAGTCGCTGACCTCCTCGGAGCTTGAGAGAATCCCCTGTGATAGCAGCCAGGAGAAGCAGTTTCCGCGGTACGTATAGCAGTCTCTTCTCGTCATCACATGCTCCGGATTTGCGCACTCGTCGCCCTCGTTGCACGTAAACACATCGAGGTATGCACCGTCAAGCCGGATTCCGTTTTTCTTCAGTTCGGCAAAATTCCGTTTCACATAGAACGGTGCCTGCGTTGCACAGAGATAGCTCTGCGGTCCGCCCGCCCAGTAACTGTGTCCCGGTATCGTTCCGTCCGGAAGGCGGCAGGCATAATTTTCATCGTAGCTCGGCGCTGCGTGGTAATAATCGCGGTACTGGTCGTGAATACCGAATTTGTAGCCGAAATCATGCATCGTATCGACAAGCGATTTCATGCCTTCCCATCCGCCGGCCGCTTGGCATGCCGGTGTGTAGTCCGGATGCTGGTTGTCATACCCCGGTTCTGCCCAGCCGTCCAGATGAAGATAGACTTTCTCTACGCCGAGATCATGAATTTCGCGGATCTGCTGCTCGCGCACGGAAAACGGCACTACGCGGTTATTTTTCTCCGGATTCTGCGGATCGAAAAAGCCGGACTCCGGCTGCACAACCGTCTTGATTCCCGTATGGACAAAACACGTTCCCACAAGATCGTGAATGAACGGATTCTGTACTGCCTTTTCTTTCAAAGTGCGCAGATGACCCTGTTCCCGTACATACTGGCGGTACGCTTTGCAGAGGTCGTTATAATCGCAGTCATTTAAAAACGTATAACGGAATACGCGGCGGTAATTCATTGTTCCAAGGCTCGGCTCCAGCCATGCCCCCACGCTGGTATACGGGCCGCCTGCCGGGTGCTCTGCCTGATAACCGGCGTTCCACGGTGTTGTACAGATCGCTGTATAGCCGCATCTTTCCTTCACCTGGCCGAACCACGGCATATAGCCGCCGGAGGTCTCAAATCTGCCGTCAAACGAAAGCTTTCCAAGTTCCGTCTTCCAGGTATTCGGAATCAGAAGTCCCTGTCCCCTCGGTAAGGAGTGTATACCAGTCATCGCGCCCGTTTGTAAACTCCATTGCCGTCGGCCACAGCACCTTTACCGGATGCAGTCCCTCCTCGCAGAGCGGAATCCACTCCATCCAGAGTGTTTCATCCACAGCTTCGATCCAGATAATCGTCTCGAAGGCATACGGTGTTCCCGCAAATCCCGCATAATGGCTCCGGATGCCGCATCCGACGCCGAAGGAATAGACCTCATGGGAAATCTCCTCTGCATCCAGGAAACGGTATGTTCCCTCTGCAAAAATCAGTTCCGGTGTCTTTTTCGGATCCGTATTCCAGACAACGCCGTCTTTTTCGATCCTAAGTCCCAGCGTCTCTTCATCGAGCATCACAGCAAGCGATTCCGCTTTCTATTTTTTTCATCGTGTGATATCCCCTTTTTCTTTATCATATGCGTTCCAAACACCAGAAAGGCGCAGAGAACCCGTCCGCCTTTCTCTGCACGGTTCCGGATTTTCTGCGCCTTTTTCCACCTAACTTACATAATCTCTTCTTTTTCTACGACTTACCGTCTCTCCAGATTCTCTCCAGATCGTAGAACAGGCGGTTCTCCTCATCAAAGATGTGGATGACAACATCGCCGTAGTCCATCAGAATCCAGTTTGCGGTCTGATAGCCTTCGATCTGTTTTGGATGTACGCCGGCTTTTCCGAGTACCTCCTCTACGTTGTCTGCCATCGCCTGTACCTGGTTGCGGTTGCTTCCGCTGGCGATCATGAAATAATCTGCCAGAGTCGAAACATGGGTAATGTCCAGAATGCGGACATCCATTGCTTTTTTATCTTCCAGTGCTTCCAGTGCAAGTTTTGCAGTCTGTTTTGCTTCGCTCATTTATGCTTCCTCCTTTGCCGTCCGTCCCCGGTGCAGTGCCTCATAGAACTGATATGCCTGCTCCGTCATCGGATCCATCGTCTTCGGGTTTTCCGACAGATACGCCATACTGTCTTTTAAAATTTCATACATGCATTCGTCGATATCGGTGAATGCCAGCTTCCGAAGGCGGGTAAGGTGCGGTGCCTTGTTTCGTGCCGGTTCGATATAATCTGCGATATAGATGATCTTCTCCAGCAATGTCATATCTTCTTTTCCTGTCGTATGCCAGGTGATGGCACTTAAGATCTCCGGATCTTCCACCTTATACTTGTCCTTCGCCAGAAATGCACCGAGCTTGGATGAATCAAAAACGGATTGTTCCGCTCAAACTCAGTGATTTCAATCTTATTTTTCTCACACATGGTAATTTTTTTCTTATTCGGAATGCATTTTGCACAGTCGTGAAGCAGTCCCGCGACACGGGCTTTTTCGAGATCCTCGCCCCATACCATCGCCATGGATGCTGCGGTAAACATCACACCGAGCGTGTGATGATAGCGGTCTTCATTCGACTTCCTTCTGGAGTTTTTTGTCCAGTTTCCATAAATCGTACTGTTCCATCCTGCTCTTCCTCTAATCCTGATAGATTTTCTGCTCCTGAATGTAGGAAATCACAGAATCCGGCAGATAGTATTTCACGGATTTTCCTTCCCGGATCCATTCCCGCAGTTCGTGGGAAGAAACATCCAGATTCGGTGTGTCGAGTTTCAGAAAGGTACCGTGAAGTTTTTTTGCATTTCGTTCCATACAGGCCAGAAGCTCTTTCTCTTTTGCCCGATCCCTGGTCGCCACAAGGATCTTTGCCGCGGCGCAGATCCGCTCTGGGTTTTTCCACTCATCAAAATAGAACAGGGAATCCGCTCCAATGATAAAGTAAAACTCCGTGCCGGATGTTCCTTCCGCATCGCCTCAAGCGTCCGATAACTGTAGGTATAGCCCTCATCTTCCATCTCTTGGTGCAGAGCACAAAATGCGGATTGGATGCGATGGCACGGCGCACCATCTCGACACGCTGTGCATCCTTTGCCTGTCCCGCCCGGTTCCGCTTATGTGGCGGATTTCCGGCCGGAAGGAACCAGACTTCATCAAGCCCGAACTGCTCGTACGCCGCCTCGCCAAGGATCAGATGACCGATATGAATGGGATCGAAAGTGCCTCCCATAATGCCAATTTTTCTGTTTGTCTTTTCCATACGTTTTCCTCAAAAAGCGCCGGAACTGCAGCGGTATGCTCCGGTCCCGGCGGTTCTTTCCTGCGGATTATTTCGGAAGCTGAATTTTCTTTTTCTCTTTTTTGCCCTCTTTGTACAGCACGATCTTTTTGCCGATCACCTGTACGACCTGGGAATTGGTGCGTTCTGCCAGAACTTCTGCGATCTCTCTTGGATCATCGAGGCAGTTCTGCAGTACATTGATTTTAATCAGTTCTCTCGCCTCAAGTGCCTCTGCTACAGCAGCGGTATGCTCCGGCGTGATGCTGCTTTTTCCTACCTGCAGGATCGGTTCCATGGTCATGGCAAGGCCTTTCAGGTATGCTCTCTGCTTGCTGGTCATACGTCTCCTCCTTCGTTATTTATTCGTTCTATTTATAATAATCAAATTCAAATCCATACATCTTGACGGTATCGCCTTCCTGGATGCCGGCCTGCTCGAGTTCGTCTAAGATACCGGTATCTTTTAGAACCGCTGGAAGAAAGCAAAACCTTTCTCGGAATCCAGATTGGTGTAGCCGAGCATTTTTTCGATCTTCGGTCCCTCGATGATAAAGCGGTGCTCGTCCTCCGGGTCCTGCTCGACGGTGTACGGCAGTTCTCGGCAAGAAGCATATCCTCCGGGAAGAATTCCTGTTCGAAGACCATACGCTCTTTCGGAAGCTCATCGAGTTTTTTCTGTACGGCATATAAAAGCTCTTTTAAGCCTTTTCCGCTGACGGCAGAAATCGGATAAACCGGGATGCCTTTCGGCTCGAACTCTTTTTTCAGACGTTCCACCGGATCCTCTTCGCCCTCTTCTACATAGATCGCATCGGTCTTATTGGCCGCGATGATCTGCGGGCGTTTTGCGATCTCCGGGTTATAGGCTTCGAGCTCTTTGTTGATCTTGTTGATATCATCCACCGGATCTCTTCCCTCGGTCGATGCAACGTCTACTACATGGATCATCACGCGGGTTCTTTCGATGTGGCGCAGGAATTCATGGCCGAGGCCGACTCCTTCCGATGCACCCTCGATCAGTCCCGGGATATCTGCGATAACAAATCCGCTGCAGCCCTCAAGTCTACGACACCGAGGTTCGGGGAAAGCGTGGTAAAGTGATAATTTGCAATTTTCGGTTCTGCATTTGTCACGCGGGAAAGCAGGTCGATTTTCCAACGTTCGGGAAGCCGACGAGTCCGACGTCCGCGATGACTTTCAGTTCCATTCTTACTTCCAGCTCCTGTGCCGGCTGGCCTGGCTGGGCGTATTTCGGAACCTGCATGGTAGCGGTTGCGTAATGCATATTTCCGTTTCCGCCTTTTCCGCCTTTTAATACAACCTGACGGCGGTTTTCACCGGACATATCTGCGATGACTTTTCCGCTCGCAGCGTCCATAATGACGGTTCCTTCCGGTACTTTCAGGACAATATCTGCGCCGTTTCCGCCATGGCATCTGCGTTTTCCTCCCGGCTCGCCGTCGGTAGCAGAAAACTTTCTTCTGTGGCGGTAATCAACCAGTGTATTCAGTCCTTCGTCAACTTCAAAAATAACGTCTCCGCCTTTGCCGCCATCGCCGCCGTCCGGCCCGCCGTTCGGTACAAAAAGCTCTCTGCGGAAACTGACATGTCCGTCTCCGCCCTTACCGGAGCGGATCAGAATTTTTGCTCTGTCTGCAAACATGGTATTCTCCTGTCTTGTTTTATCTAAATCCAAATCGGTCTGTTGGACCTTTAATTATTATTAACAAAAACGCTTCAAACCTCTTAAGATTTGAAGCCGCACCTTTGTCTTACTCTTCTGTTGCTACCGGATATACGGAAACCTGTTTTTTGTCACGTCCTTTTCTTTCGAAAGCTACGCGTCCGTCAACCATAGCGAATAAGGTATCGTCTTTTCCGATTCCTACGTTCACGCCTGGATGAATCTTGGTTCCACGCTGTCTGTAAAGAATGTTTCCAGCCTTTACAACCTGTCCGTCAGCTCTTTTTGCTCCTAATCTCTTGGACTCGGAATCTCTACCGTTCTTGGTAGAACCAACTCCTTTTTTATGAGCGAAAATCTGAAGGTTCATATTTAACATGGTATTACACCTCCTTGAATGCGATCTCTAAGTATTGTGCTCCATAATCGCGGCGGATACTTTCGAGGCCCAGCAAAAGTGATTTTACAAGAAGTGCGGTACTTTCAGAATACCCATTCGGGAATGAAAAATACACGTATCCATCTCCAGCCTCACTTATAATCAGATCCTCTGTCAATGTTTCCACGGAATTTACGGTGTTTACAATCAATGCGGAGACAGCGGCACAGATGATATCCTGCCCTTCCTCTGCATAGCCTGCATGACCGTTTGACTCCACGGAGATGTACTCGCCGTCAGACTCTGTTACGGTTATACAAATCATAAGACTTAAGCGTTGATTTTTTCAATCTTCACTTCAGTGTACTGCTGTCTGTGACCGTTTTTCTTATGATAACCAGTTTTTCTCTTATACTTGTAAACGATAACTTTTTTGCCTTTACCGTTTCCAACTACAGATGCGGTTACGGATGCATTTTTAACGTCCTCGCCAACTTTCAGTCCGTCATTGCTTACTGCAAGTACCTGATCAAAAGTTACGGTTTCTCCAGCTTCAACGCCAAGTTTCTCTACTCGGATAACATCGCCTTCAGCTACCTTGTACTGTTTACCACCTGTTGCAATAATTGCGTACATATGGCACCTCCCTATCAATTACTCGCCAGATTCGGTGTCTTTCGACTCTTTTACCTCTCTGTGCGGCATACTTCTACAATATATCATCACGTCTGCTGTTTGTCAATAGTATTTTTCAGGAAATTGCAGATTTTTTTCACATGCAATTGCCAGTGCGCCAGGTCCGATGTGGCAGGCAACGCTTAAGGACAGTGGATGCGCATCGACTTCAAAATCCGGGAAGGCTTCTTTTACTTCGACAATCCATCCATCGATTACTTCTTTGTCGTTTGCGGTATAGGCAATGTGAAGTCCCATGATGCCGGCTGCACGTTCTTTTGCGAAGCGTTTGTCCATATCTTTTTTCATAGCCTTGATCATGCTTTCTTTGCCTGTTTCACACCGCGCGCTTTTTCAAACGCGTCAAGCTTCTCTCCCTGGATCGTCAGCACCGGTTTGATATTTAAAACGGTTCCGATCATGCTGCTGCCGGCGTAACGCGGCCGCCTTTTTTCAGGTATTTTAACGTATCTACCATAATATAGATACTTGCATCCAGCGCATCCTCTTCCAGAATTGCTTTGATGTCTTTTGCTGCCACGCCGCGGTTTGCCATTTTCTTTGCATCCAGAACAGACTGCTGCTGCGTAACGGAGATTCTCTGGTTGTTGACAACCTGCACTTTTCCTTCGTAGTCCTCGGACAGCACGGTCGCTGTATCACAGGAGGTGGAAAGGCCGCTTGACATCGGAATGTAAACAATGTCATCGTACTCTTCGAGAATTTTGTTCCAGAAATCCATCAGATCTCCCGGAGACGGCTGAGATGTGGAAACAGCCGCATCCTCTGCCAGAATCTCGTAAAACTGTTCCTGTGTCAGGTCGATATCCTCAAACTGGATTTTTCCGCGCATGAAGAAAGGCATCGGAAGGACAAAAACGCCCAGCTCTTTCGCCTGACTCTGTGTAATACCGCTGTTGCTGTCGGTAGCAATAGCTGTTCTTGCCATAGTTCTTATTCCTGCTGTCTCTTTTTAGAGAAACAGCTTTTCCTTTCTGTAATATCGTGTAACGCTTGATTTGCTGTTATTCTATCATAAATCGTACCTGTTTTCTACCCGGCTTGGACATTTCTGCAAAATTGCCCAAACTGCTTTTGATTCTTTTTACATCATACCAATACCAAGGAAAAACAGTCCGCCAAGGATCAGCAGAATGGTCGGAATTACGATTTTTGCAATGGTCTTTTTTCTTCTCTCCTTCGGGAAAAATCCTTCGCTTTTTGTCTGCTGGTACATCAGAAGACGGCTTCCCATATAAAGACCGATCGGCATCAGCGCCGCTTCGATCAGATACATGCCGATGTACGTTTCCGTTGCGTATCCGCTGCCTGCTGCTGCGTTCCCCTGCGAGAACATATAGAGGAAGCTTGCCGCAATGCTCGCCACAATCGTCGATGCGTTATGGACGAAATGAAACAGCGAGCTGTAAAACATGTTGTCGGTCTTCATCCGCACATACGAGAGAACGATTCCCATCATCATCATCGGAAGAAAACGGACGATGCTCATGTGGAAAGCGCCAAAATAAACGCCCATCAGAAGCAGCATCACCCATTTCTTTTTGATTCCGCGCAGGCTGTACTGCAGAAGACCGCGGTGCAGTGCTTCTTCACAGATGGCCGGTGTCAGCGCAACGACAAGCAGCTCGCCGAAACAGGAAAGGCCCGCCATACTGCTGTCCATGGATTCCGAGAGGCTTGCGTATTCCTGCGGGAAAATCCATTCCATCAGAAGGAAAAGGGCAAGCACACCGCGGTACGTCACATACCACATCAGAATGGTTCCGAGGATTCCGGCTCCATCCGGCTTTTTTAATGGGAACACTTCTTTTAACGGAATATGAAGTGCCCGTACGACGAGAATGGATCCGATCAGGAATACAATGATCTCGTCCAGCGCATTTCCATACATCCCTCCTGCAAGAACCAGCGGGATTCCAGCGAGATTAAAAAGAACCATCAGAAAGGCAAACACCAGCAGGCCCTGCCATGGTTTCAGTATCTTTTCTTTTTCCGCCGGATGCGGCCGTTTTGCCGGCATCTGGTTTCGAAAGGGTTCGTAAAGATATGGGGTATCATTTTCATTGAGGTGAATCGGTTTCTTTTGTGGTTCCATATTCATTCCTCCTTTGTAAGGTCACTGTCATTTCATCTGTTCTGCCAGCGGCCGGCGGATTTTCTTTCTCGTCAGTTCCACGAGATGAAGCGCCGTCATATCCACAACTTTGGTCGGAACGGGATCTTCCCGCACAAGACCCTGCAGGAAGCCGAGAAGGCGCTCCTCCTGCTCTTTTTCCGGCATGTTGATAAAGTCAACCAGGATCAGACCGGAAATCCCGCGCAGGCGGATCTGGCGGGCGATTTCGCGGGCTGCCTCCTGGTTTACGCTGTACAGAAACGTATTTTTCCGTCCGCCGAGCTGCTTTCCGCTGTTCACATCGATCGCGGTCAGCGCTTCGGTCGGTTCGATCACGAGGAATCCGCCGGAAGGCAGATCCACACGTTTGTCGAGTGCCTGTTTTACGTGATTTTCGAGATTTTCTTTCTTTGTCAGTGTGGTAAGCTGATCCTCATACCAGGTCAGGCGGCAGTCGTGAAAATCATGGCGCTCCAGATATTCTCTGCAGATCTCATACGTTTCTCTGTCATCTGTCACAAGTTCTGAAACTGACGGTGCATACCGTTTGACGAGCTCCGGCACGGCATCTGACGCCCGATACAGGCAGGAGTACAGGCTCCGCATCGTTCCATACTGGACAATCCGCGCGAGTTTTTCGGACAGCTCGAGATATTCCTGCCGGATCTCTTCTTCCGAAGCATCAGCGGATGCGGTGCGGAAGATCACGCCAAACGGAAGGCTTCCGCCGGAAAGCTCTGGAAACATCCGGCTTCCCAGTTCTTTTAACCGTTTTTTCTGCTCCGGCAGAAGGCGTCCCGAGCATGAGATTTCCGGCTTTCCATAATAGAGCGCCAGGGCACTTCCCGAAAGAGAAAGTTCTGCTGTCGCCGACGGAAGCTTCGTTTTCTGCGCTTCCCGCTGGATCTGCACGACAATTTCATCTCCGACATGCAGTTCCGTTCCCGGTGCTTTTTTCAGAAGATACCCTTCTTTTACACGGGACAGATCAAGAAAACAGCTCTGCTGCTCCGCAAACGAGACAAATGCCCCGCGGATCCCGGGCGCCAGTTTTTCCACCCGGCCGACATAGATATTGCCAAGCAGCGTTTCCTTCTCCCTGCAGAGGGCCGTCAGTTCGACCGGTTTTTCTCCTTCCACCAGCGTGTGTACCAGGTAATCTTTTCCCTCCCACGGCAGATGGGCAATGACAACTCGTTTACTCAACTTCTTCTCCTAATGCTTCCAGCGGAACCAGCTTTCGCTCTTCTTCCGTTCCGATGTCTGCGTAAACTTCCTCGCGCAGAATCGTGTATGCAAACGGCGGCAGTTCAACCCGCACCATTTGCAGAACGCTTCCATCACGAGCTCCGGTTTCAGGTTCGAAACACTTCCGGTGGAGAGCTGCATCCAGACACCACTTTTCTTTGCTTTCATATCGTAAATCCATGGGCGGATATCGGTCAGCTTTTCGCTTCGTTTTGTCTTTCGCATGATCTCAATCTGCGGAAGTGCAAAAAACACCGGTACTTTCGTTTCCAGATCAATCTCCGGCATTTTTCCCTCGCGGAACTGCACGAGATAATCGGCTCCTGCTACGAGAGACATTGCCTTGCTTGCTTTTCCATCCGGCACATGGCGGGCGGAAAGCACTTCCATTCCCTCAACCATCGTCGCATTCAGACGTTTTACAATCTCGTCGGTTTTCATATCTTCCGCGAGCACCATATCGAAATATTCACCGGTGCTGCTGATGCCGACACCGAGCGGAGAAGCAAACGACAGCAGCATGTGCGGGCTGAAGCCTCGGAATAAGCGATCGGAAGTTCTGCACGGCGGATTGCTTTCTGGAAGTAACGCATCACATCCAGATGACCCACAAATTTCATCACACCTGTTTTGGCAAACTTAATTCTGATTTTCATAGCAGACACCTCCTCCGAATGATTTTGCTCCGCAGCCGGAACACTGCATCTTACAGTTCGGGGTAACGGTTTCTTTCTGTGCCCGCTCCCATTCGCGGATCAGGAATTTTTTCGTCACGCCGATATCAAGGAAATCCCACGGAAGGATCTCATCGGTGCTGCGCTCACGGCAGGCATAGAACGAAACGTCAATGCCGGTCTCTGCAAACGCTTCTTCCCAGGCATCTTTCCGGAAATACTCGGACCAGGCATCGAAAATAGCACCTTTTCTGTACGCTTTTTCAATAACTTCGGCACATTTCCGGTCACCGCGTGCAAGGAATCCCTCCAGAAGGGAAATATCTGCCTCATGATAAATGTAACGGATGCTCTTCTGATTCAGCTGTGCGCGGACCTCTGCCTTTACAATCGCCGCTTTGTCAAGAAACTCCCTCTCCGTGTTCATCGGTGCCCACTGGAACGGGGTGAACGGCTTCGGGATAAAGAACGAGGAGCTTGCCGTAATCTGGCATTTTCCGTTTCTCTGGTCTTTCGGAATCTCATAGTAACGCTCTGCGATCTTTTCCGCCAGATGCGCAATTCCTTTGATATCATCCTCGGTCTCGGTCGGAAGGCCCAGCATGAAATACAGTTTTACTTTATTCCAGCCGCCCTCAAACGCTTTTCCGGCTCCGTCGAGAATGACTTCCTCGGTCAGACCTTTATTAATAACATTCCGCATCCGCTGGCTTCCCGCCTCCGGTGCGAAGGTCAGGCTGCTCTTTTTGATATCCTGTACCTTGCTCATGACATCGAGGGAAAATGCGTCGATTCGAAGAGACGGAAGGGAAATATTGACACCTTTTTCCGGGCAGCTGTCGATCAGATAGTTGACAAGCTCCGGAAGATGGCTGTAATCACTCGAGCTCAAAGAACTCAACGAAATCTCATCGTGGCCGGTATTGCGCAGCATATGGGTCGCAAGTTCTTTTAACTTCTCCACATCGCGCTCTCTTGTCGGACGGTACACCATACCCGCCTGGCAAAAACGGCAGCCGCGGATACAGCCGCGCTGGATCTCCAGAACGACACGGTCCTGTGTTGCCTTGATAAACGGCACGACCGGTTTCTCCGGATACGTTGCCTCGGTCATATCCATGACGAGCTGTTTTTTGATCTTTTCCGGTGCTTCCGGAATGGACGGCGTAAAGGCCGCGATCGTTCCGTCCTCGTGGTACGTTACTTCATAAAACTGCGGTACGTAAATACCAGGGATCCGGCATGCCTTTTTCAGGAAATCCTGACGGGTTCCGCCGTTCTTTTTATTTTCCAGATACGTGTCAAAAAGCTTGTCGTACACAACCTCGCCCTCTCCGATGTAAAACAGATCGAAGAACGGAGCGATCGGCTCCGGATTGTACGTACACGGGCCGCCGCCGATAACGATCGGGTCCTCGTCGGTACGCTCCACCGCATGCAGCGGGATTCCGGCAAGGTCGAGCGCCTGCAGAACGTTCGTATAACACATCTCATACTGCAGGGTGATAAACAGGAAATCCTCGTTTTTCACCGGCTCCTGGGATTCCAGGCCGAACAGCGGAATGCTCTGTTCCCGCATCACGCGGTCCAGATCCGGCCATGGGGAATAGACACGCTCACACCACATGTCCTCACGTTTGTTAAACATATCGTACAGGATCTGGATGCCAAGGTGGGACATACCGATCTCATACACATCCGGGAACAGGAATGCGCCGCGCAGGGCTACTTTCTCTTTGTCTTTTACGACACTGTTGAATTCATTTCCAATGTATCGCGCAGGCTGCTCAATCTGGAGCAGCACTTCTTCTGGCAATGCTAATTTTCTCATGCAATTCTCTCACTTGTTCTTATTTTTATTTGTCCAGATACGCCGCAAGCAGTTCCAGCGTATTCTTCACGCCGTCCACATGGCTTCTCTCATATCCATGGGATGCGTACACACCGGCGCCGATCAGGCATGGCGTGCGTCTGCGCCGCCGCGGAGCGTTGCCTCCACGTCAGAGCCGTAGTGCGGGTAAACATCCGCCGCATAGTCGATTCCGTTTGCTTTTGCCGCCGCAATCAGCTCACCGGTAAAATCGTAGCTGTAAGGGCCGCCGCTGTCTTTGACGCAGATGGATACCTGATGCTCTTTACACTCCAGTCCGTCGCCGACACAGCCCATATCAACAGAAAGGATATCCGTCACACCCTCCGGCACGGAAGCAGATCCGCCGTGGCCGACTTCTTCGTACACGGTGATGTGCTGATAACCGGACGGGACGGTGTGATATTTTCTTCTTTTAAATACTTCGCATAGCCGAG
>ENA-OQBJ01001000-OQBJ01001000.1-human-gut-metagenome-genome-assembly--contig:-NODE-1000-length-12472-cov-2.461725_pt1 | contig 12472 bp, 13 predicted proteins | sample MGYA00242743_ERZ504545 | MGnify/ENA primary metagenome ERZ504545 (study PRJEB26092, sample SAMD00036252) | human gut metagenome | host: Homo sapiens | study: EMG produced TPA metagenomics assembly of...
TGAACGATCTGCCCGCTCTTTGGATGAGTCGTCTGCGTGCACAGAAGTGTGCGTGAATGGCTTTCGACATTCAGTTCAAGCTGATTTATCAAGGCATACGGGATGTTTTCCGTGTGCGAAGTTTGAGATTTTTATATTCAGAATTCAGGTGATCCACCACCACATCAAGCACTACCCGAACAATTTCCGGATCAAAGCTGTCATTGGTGCTGGGCAGGCAGCAATCCAGGAAAATGGAGCCGTCATCTGCAGCCACATACTTGAAAACTTTGTAGCTTCTGTTCAGCGTGTTCAAATATTCCAAGAACTTAGCCTTGTTGGAATCCTTCACCAGCTGGCTTCCTACCTGTACACGGATAATGGTATAAATGGTATTGTCTGTAATGATACCCATGGGAATGGTCTGCCCTTCCACCTTGATATTGGACTGGAAAACCACCGTATCCGCTTCATCATGGACTTCATTCTTATTGAAGAAATTCATATTATTCTTCTGGATATACGCTTCAAACTTCTTTGCTTTCAGATTCACTCTTTTTTCTTCTGCCATCAAATTCACCTTCCAGTTAGAAATATAATTAACCTATCTTTATTCTACCCTGCCTTGCCATTTATTTCCACATTGATTATGATAATTTCAGAAAAAAATAAAATCCGTGAACCAAAGTAAAGGAAATCCCATGACCGATACAGAATACATGATGCTGGCCCTGGAAGAAGCCAGAAAAGCAGAGGCAGAAGGCGAAATCCCCATTGGCGCCCTGGTGGTATACAGAGACCTCATCATCGCCGCTGCCCACAATGAAAAAGAAGGAACCCATGACCCTACCGCCCACGCAGAAATCACAGCCCTTCGCAAAGCCGCCCGATTTCTGGGCACATGGCGTTTGACGGGCGCTTCCCTTTATGTTACCATAGAACCGTGTCCGATGTGTGCCGGCGCCCTTTTAAATGCAAGAGTCACAAGGCTGATTTACGGTCCCCAAATCCGCAGTACGGAGCGGTGGACTCCAGATTTCACCTCACCTCTTCTTTCGCTTTAAATCACACCGTGGAAGTTACCTCCGGTATCCTGCAGAAAGAATGTCAGGCGCTGGTAGATGAATTCTTCCGCCGTCGGCGCTCATAACTATATTACCTGGAGCAGTATCGAAGTGGTCATAACGAGGCGGACTCGAAATCCGTTAGCCCTTCGGGGCCCGTGGGTTCGAATCCCACCTGCTCCGCCAAAAGCAAAGCACCCTGAGGGGTGCTTTTTTATTTCTCAAGCGGATTTTTATTCCGTCATATAGGCAGATGGCTTCAACGATTCATGGCTTCTGCCCTATCCACACGGACCTTTCACATCCGTGTTTTCGTGATGCCCTTTTCATAGATATGAATTTCATCCATCAGCCAATGGAAAATCATTTACAAAGTATTGATTTTCCTTGTCAAAATCATTTCCCCATCATTTTTCTCCCATGATATAATAATACAAATTACTCAAAATACAGGGGAGGTAAATCCATTGATTTTCCATAAAAAAAATCTGTCTTTTTGTTTTAGCCGCCAGTCTTTCTGCCTTTATCAGTACAGCCGAGGCAAAGACTATCCTGCTGGTGCCCCAAGATGACCGGCCGGTAAGCCTCGATTACACCGTTTCCACAGCAGAAAAGGCGGGGTACACTGTTCTCACTCCCCCCAGGGCTTATTTATCAGGAAAGAATTTCCGGGGCAGTCCGGATCAGCTCTGGCGCTGGGTTGAGCAGAATATGGTTCGTGCCGATGCCGCTGTGATTTCCACCGATTCTTTGATTTACGGAGGTCTGGTGGATTCCCGCAAGCATAATGAATCGCTTACAGTCCTTATGGGGCGGGAAAATAAAATCAAAGCTCTCCATTCCCAGTACCCCAAGACTCCCATTTATGCCTTTGGCACCATCATGCGCACCCCCTATGCTTCCGGCAGCGGCGTAGAACCCTATTACTACAGCAAGTATGGTAATGATTTGTACCGCCTGTCCGGGCTGCAGGATAAAATGGATGCAGGAAAACTTTCTACCGATGAAGCAGCAGAACTGCTTTCACTGAAGCTCTCCATTCCCAGTGAATATCTGCAGGACTGGTTCAAACGGCGCACGAAGAATAATACCATCAACCGCATGCTGATCAGGGATACAAAGAGCGGTATTTTTACATATTTCTGCGAAGGCCACGATGATAACAGCAAGAATTCCCAGTCTGCGCTGGAAGCCAGATACCTGGCGGTAGATGCGAAAAGCCTTCCGCCCACCCGTTATGGCTCCTTCCCCGGCGCCGACCAGCTGGCCCTTCTCCTGATTGCCCGCTACCATAATGACAGCAATCACTTAAAACCCAGTTTCACCGTAATTTACCCCCTGGGCCGGGCAGAAAATACCATCCCCAGCTATGAAAATCAGCCTATCGGCAAAACGATCAGCGAACACATCGAAGCGGTAGGCGGCACCATGGCAGGCAAAAACATTCCCGACATTGTGCTGGCAGTGAATACCCCCATTGCCACCACCGGCGAATCGGGACAGTTCAGCAATTTCGGCATGCTAAAGCAGAGCACCACCGATTTCATGAATGAGGTAAAAAACGTGGTGAACCGGGGTATCCCTGTTTCCATGGTGGACGTATACTTTGCCAATGGATCTGATAATACCCTCATGAATCTCATGGTAAAAGATGACCTGCTCTATAAAGTAGCTGCTTACAACGGCTGGAACACGGCGTCCAATACCATCGGTTACGCCATCGCCCAGGCGGTGCTGGCGCCGGATATGTCCGCAGAGGACCACAAAGATATGCTCATCGAGCAGTATATCGACAACTGGGCTTATCAGGCCAACGTACGTAAAAATATCGCCCGCCTTACAGAGCAGGAAAGCCAAAACATGGTTCCCACGCCGGCCATTAAGGAAGAAATGATTGCAGAAATCCAGGAATTTGCAAAAAAGAAAATGGGCCTCAATCCTGCCACTGTATCAGCAGACTTTCCCTGGAACCGCCTTTTTGAAATTAACGCTCTTGTATCTTCCAAGCCCAGATACAAGGTATACCTTACCCGGGCAGAGCAGCAGCGGATAGCAGAAGAAAAGGCAGCTGCCGAAGCCAAAGCCAAAGCGGAAGCAGAGGCTAAAGCAAAGGCTGCAGCAAAGGCAGAGGCCCCCTCCCCTGCTCCTGCCGCTCCTTCTTCCGATGAAGAAAAGGATGGGGATATTTCTACGATAGTCATAAATAAATGATAAATTAACCCCAAAAGGGTTGTAAGGGATGCTCCTTTCCCCCTTCCTGTATCAAATAAAAACGGGTCTGTGACAAAATGATTTACATTTTTTCACAGACTCGTTTTTTATTCCTTTACTTTTTTCTTCATTTCCTCTGCCGATTCCAAAGCACTCTGGGAAGAATCGCTGCCGGAAATCATGAGAGCTATATCCGCCAAATGTTCTTTTTCGTTCAGCAAAACAGCTCTGGTGGCGGTTCTGCCATGGGAGACGGTCTTTACGATTTTATAATGACGGTCTGCGGCACAGGCTGTCTGAGGCAGATGCGTAATACAGAGGACCTGAATGGCATGAGAGAGGAAGGCAATCTTTCTGGCCACCTGAAGGCTACTCTGCCGCTAATGCCCACGTCGATTTCATCAAAAATCAAGGTCTGCTGCTGGAGAAGGCGGGAGATAACCATTTCGATGGCCAGAGCAATACGGGAGATTTCACCGCCGGAAGCAGTGTCTTTCATGCTTCGAAGAGGTTCGCCCATATTGGCGGAGAAATAGAATTCCATTTCTTCCGCGCCGTTGGGAAGAGGCGTTTTGGCCGGTAGGAGGTGGAGTTTCATTCTTGCATTTTCCATACCCATGTCTTTCAGGGAAGAAACCACTTTTTCAGAATGATTTCTGAGGATTTCATCCGTTCCCTGTTCAGCACTTCTGATTTTTCATGAGCAGTACTGTGAGGTCTTCGTAGTTTTTCTGAAGAGCTGCATTATCATAGATGATTTCTTTCAGGGAATCATATTCTTCCCGGGCCTTCTTTTCATAGGCCAGAACGTCTGACAGTTCAGGACCGTATTTCCGCTTCAGTTCCATAATCACTTCATTCCGATCCTGCAGGGTTTCCAGTTCTTCTTCTGAAAAGTCGGAATTTGCGATGTAATCTTCCATGGTGCCGATGGCATCTTCCAGGGAGAAAGAAGCTGACCGAAGGGATTCCAGAATGGACCCCAGAGATTCGTCATACCGGGCAGCCTGGGAAATTTCCTTATCCGCTTCGGCAATGGAGTCCTGAGGGCCTCCGTCGGCGGTGATAGTTCCCAGGGCATTGTGAAGAGATCGGAAAATGCGCTCATGGTTCTGAAGAACCTGGAGTTTCTTTTCCACTTCTTCGTCTTCCCCTTCCTGGAGGGCAGCAGAGGAAATCTGCTTCAGTTCCCACTCCAGAATATCCAGCCGTCTTTCTCTTTCCTGCTTTCTTTCCCTGTAATCATCCAGAGCGTCCTTCAGTTTCTTCCATTCCTTGTAAGAGCTGCGATAGGACTGATAGGCTTCTGCAGCAGCCGGGGTGCCGGAGTCCACCATCCTTTCACAGAAGGGAATGGACAGAAGCTCCATGTTATCATTCTGCTCATGGAGACGCACCAGTTTCTTCCCCAGTTTCTGCAGCTGCCTGACAGTGCAGAAACTGCCGTTAATGGTACAGATGCCCCGGCCGGAACGATTCAGTTTTCTGGAAATGATAATCTGTCCGTTATCGGAGTCAATGCCCTCTTCTTTCAGTTCTTCGATAATGGAGCTGTCGGCGTAGAAAACACCTTCTACCTTGAAAAAATCAGCACCGGTACGGATAAGGTCCGTGCTGGCCCGACGGCCGGTGAGCATGGCCAGAGCATCGATGAGGATAGATTTTCCCGCCCCTGTTTCCCCCGTAAAGACGGTGACGCCCTGGTCAAAATCAATGACCGTATCTTCAATAATAGCGAAATTGATAATATGAAGGCTCTGCAGCATACCGGCTCACCACCTCAGGACTTGAGCATGCCCTGGATATGGGACAGAAGTACCGGCACATCTTCCGGTGTTTTCAGGATGATGAGAACCGTGTCATCCCCTGCCAGAGTGCCAATGATGACATCATTCTTGGAATGGTCAATGGCAAAGGCTACGGAAGAGGCAGAACCGGGAATGGTGTGAAGCACCACCATGTTCATGGCAGAATCAATTTTCACTACGGCTTCCTGAAAGAGAATGGCCGTGTGGCTCTTAGACATGACGCTCTGCTTCTCATTGGAAAGGGCATAGCGATAGTGACCGTTTTTATAGGGGATCTTAATCAGCATAAGGTCTTTAATGTCTCTGGACACGGTGGCCTGGGTAACAGCAATGCCCTCTTTTTTCAGAGCTTCCGCCAGTTCTTCCTGTGTCTCAATGACCTGATTCTGGATGATTTCTTTAATTTTCATGATTCTGTATCTTTTCATAAAAGCTCTCCTTATCTGAAAAGTTTGCCTTTTCCAGCTGATTGGTATCATCTGTATCATCAAATGAATATACCTGTATTTTTATCAATTTTAAAGCATTTTAGCCTCAAGGTCAAATATTTTCTGCATAAAAATAAATTCTGTATAGATTTTAACGGCATTTTTTGCATTTCCTTGTTTATTTATTCACTCTGTCATGAAAATCATGCCTGTCATAAAATGAATGCGAATGAATTGCATTAATTTTATCGCATAGTGAAAGAAATTCTGCTATAATGAATCAAATGTGCAAATATTTTTAAAAGAAGGAATATACATATGGATAATTACATTGGAAAACACCTGCTTATTGACTGCTACAGCTGCAGTCCCGACACCCTGGAAGATTCCAAAACCACTCTCCAGGCCCTAAGTGATGCTGCCGGGAAAATCGGCATGGAAGTCAAGGACACCTTTTTCCATGAAAGCGAAGATGAAATCATTGCCGCTGCCTACGGCCCGAAATCCCACATTTGTATCCACTGGTATCCTCATCTTGCCTATGCGGCAGTGGATATTTACAGCTTCAACATAGACCTGAAACCCGCCCGCTCCATGGCGGTGCTCCGGGCTTCCCTCCATCCGGAAAAAATCAGAGCTACTTCGGTAAAACGGGGAAATATCAACCCCGACATGAAACCCAATATCAAGTCCAAGTCCACCACCCTTCATAAAGTTCAAAAACACAGGGCAGCAGATGAAGACTGCCGGCCAGAAAGTGGCCAACTATATGCGCCACAAGAATGAAAAGAGAGATACCCTGGGACCGAGTGAATGCATACGCCTGGCAGCCTGAGGCTTAGATGTTAAACCGGCCTTATGGCAGACAGGGCTTCATTCACAACAGCCCTGGGACAGCAAACGGTATGTGACAGACTTGCTGCGTTTGCTCCCCTTATTTCAGAAAAGGCATGTCCGCACCATTCCTCGCCAGCGTTTTTTACACCACATGAAAAGCCCCGGAAAATCATTTGGATTTTCCGGGGCTTTATCATGCCCAGTTGACTATGCGCGTAGGGTAATATCTGCTTTTTCCAGTGCTTTTACGATCTTTTCAATCCACTGGTCCACTTCTTTATCGGTCAGAGTCCGATCTTCAGCGCGGAAGGTCAAGTTGTAGGCCATGCTCTTACAGCCTTCCTTGACCTGCTCGCCCTGATAAAGATCGAAGAGGCGGAGGGTTTCCAGATGCTTTCCGCCGGCTTTGCGGATAATTTCTTCCACTTCATCATTGGTGCAGTGTGCCGGCACCAGGAGGGAGAGATCCCGCTGGGAAGCCGGGAATTTCGGAATCCTGGAGTAGTCGATGGTCTCGTCCACCATGTTCATGAGGTGAGGAACAAAGATGACAAAGCCGTAAACTTCTTTCTTAATACCCCATTTATCCAGTACCGCCGGATGAAGCTGGCCGAAGGACATGAAGGTCTTTCCGTCTTTCACAAAATCAGCAGAAATACCGGGGTGGAATACGGGATACGTGGAACGTCTGATTTCATAGTCTCTGATTCCCAGGCTTTCAGCACATTTTCCATAATGGCTTTGATGTCAAAGAAATCGTATTTCCTGCCATTATTCGGATAGCCTGCTTCGTCGGGACTTCCGTAGAGGAGTCCGGAGAAAAGTTCGTATTCATAAGGCAGTTCCGTCAGCGGCAGTTCCTTCGGCTGGTATACATGACCGGACTCGAAGATTGCTGCTTCTTCGTTCTTCTGGGAAAGGTTATAGGTCAGAGTATGCATCAGACCGGGGAGAAGGGTGGTCCTCATATCCGGATATTCTTCGGAAATCGGATTCATAATGGGAATGGCATTATATACCTTATGGCCCCAGGGGAAATTCAGTTTTTCCAGATCCCTCTTATCCATGAAGCTATAGTTTACGACTTCGGAAAGGCCGTCTGCCACCAAACTGTCGGTAATGCGGAAAATCACGTCCTGGTCTTTGGACATGGCTCCCTTGGCAATGGCGCTCCAGGGAGTGGTGATGGGGATGTTCTTATAACCGTATACCCGGGCCACTTCTTCTGCCAGATCCGGCATGCCGGAAAGGTCAAGACGGAATTCGGGAACCGTGACGGTAAGGTTGCCATCCTGTTCTTCTACTTTGAAATAGAGGGCTTCCAGGATTTCAATCATCTGTTCCTTGGGCATGTTGATGCCGATGTAGTCATTGATTCTCTTTACCGTGGTTTTGATAATCTGTGGTTCAGCCTTTACGGGATATTCGTCCAGCATGCCTTTGGCTGTGGTGGCAGCTCCCTGTTCTTCCAGAAGCTGGCAGATGCGATTGATAGCCATTTCACTTCTGGCAGGATTAATCCCCTTTTCATAACGGCCGGACGCTTCGGAGCGAAGGCCCAAACGGCGGGAGGTTCTTCTGATGGAAGCGGAATCAAAAACCGCAGATTCCAGAAGGACGTTCTTTGTTTCCGCGGTGACTTCGGAATCAAATCCACCATCACGCCAGCAACGCAGGCCGCCTTATCATCGCCGTCGGCAATGACCAGATCTGAAGGATTAAGCTGTCTTTCCTGGCCGTCCAGGGTAACGATTTTTTCTCCTTCATGAGCATGACGGCAGGTAAGGGAATGACCGGCTACCTTGTCGTAATCATAGGTATGGAGGGGCTGTCCGATTTCCAGCATCACATAATTGGCAGCATCTACACATTATTGATGGGGCGGATACCATTGCTGCGAAGTCTATCTTCTATCCATTCCGGAGAACGTCCGATTTTTACGTTTTCCAAAAGGCGTCCACAGAAGCGTTTGCAGTAGGCCGGTTCGGAAATGTGAACGGAAGCACGGCCTTCGATAGGCGCCCCTTCTTCTTTTACGGAAATGGATGGCAGGGTGACTTTCTTCCTGAAAATGGCACCGGTTTCCAAAGCCATGCCGATCATGCTGAAGCAGTCGGCTCTGTTGGCGGTGAGTTCCATTTCATACACCACATCGTCCAGGTCGTACAGGCTATGAATATCCACGCCTACCGGTGTATCTTCCGGAAGGATAAGGATACCCTCATGGTTGAGAGCCGGGAAAAGATTGGCATCCATGCCCAGTTCACCTAAGGAGCACATCATGCCGGCGGATTTCACACCGCGAAGTTTTCCCGCCTTGATTTTAATATCACCGTGGCGAAGTCCGCCGGGTGCTTTATTATCATGAGCAGCAGGTACATGGCACCGGAGAGAGCACAGGAACAATCTGTCCTGCCTTTACATTGGAAGCACTGGTAACAATCTGCACCGGTTCTTCCTCACCCACATCCAGCTGCAGATAAGAAGGTGATCCGCATCAGGATGTTTTTCCACAGAAAGGATTTTCCCTGTGATTACTCCTTTGATCCCTTCTCCTGGACGGATGACATGCTCTACAGGGATGCCGTCCACTGTCAGTGTTTCCGCCATATCATCAGGATTCATTCCTTTTATATCTACTAAGGTTCCCAGCCATTTTAAAGAAACATTCATCTATATATCTCCCTTCCATTAGAACTGCTTCAGGAATCTGACATCATTTTCATAGAAATTACGGAGGTCGTCAATTCCGTAAAGCAGCATGGCGATACGTTCGATGCCCATGCCGAATGCAAAGCCGCTCACCTTTTCCGGATCATAGCCATTGAGTTTCAGTACCATGGGATGAACCATGCCGCAGCCCAGGATTTCCAGCCAGTCCGGATCTCCGTCTTCTTCACCGGTTCTGGCAGCAAAGGAAATATCTACTTCTGCCGATGGTTCGGTGAAGGGGAAGTAGCTGGCCCGGAAACGAATCTTCGTGTCAGAACCGAAGAGGTCCTTCAAGAAGATTTCCAAGGTACCCTTCAAATCTGCAAAACTGATATCCTTATCCACCACAAGTCCCTCTACCTGATGGAATACAGGAGAATGGGTAGCATCATTATCCCAGCGGAACACTTTTCCCGGAGCAATCATACGGATAGGTGAATTGGGGGTATGTTTTCGGAGGGTTCTGGCCTGTACCGGAGAGGTATGGGTGCGAAGAAGGATTTCCGGTGTAATGTAGAAAGAATCCTGCATATCCCTGGCCGGATGATCCTTGGGGAGGTTCAGGCATTCGAAATTATAATAGTCCTGTTCGATTTCCGGACCTTCTTCTACGGAATAGCCCATCCGGATAAAAGACTTCATGATTTCACGGAGTGCCTTGTCCAGCGGATGGAGATGACCGATTTTATGATGGCGGGCCGGAAGGGTAATATCCACCGTTTCATGTCGGATTTTTTCTTCCAGCCTCTTCTGTTTCAGTTCTTCCATTTTATCTGCAATGGCTGCTTCCACATCACTTCTGACCTGATTGGCCAGAGCGCCGATGACCGGACGCTGGGCTGCGGAAACATCCTTCATGCCTCTTAAAATGGCGGTGAGTTTACCTTTTTTACCAAGGAAGAAAACCTTTGTATCCTGCAGTGTCTTCTCATCTACAGCAGCACTGATTTTATCCTGGGCATCCTTTTTCAGGGAATCCAGATCTTTTTCCATAAAAGAAACAATCTGGGCCCGTACCTGGTCAGCCAGCTCCGACAGATTTTTGTCGCTGTCATTCAGCTTCTTCACATCTCCCAGAAAACCGGTGAGTTTTGCTTTCACCGCTTCATAGGTTTCCTGTTTACGGTTTTCATCCCTGCAGGCCTTCAGCATTTCTTCTGCTTTTGCCTTCAGCTCATCTAACTTAGTATCCATCTATATACCTCCTGTAATTGATTCGGGCTGTCTTCCATCGGCAAAGAGGATGGGAAATAAAAAAAGCCCCGCCCCACTAAGGGGCGAAGTCTTTATCCGCGGTACCACCCTGATTTGTACTCGAAAGCTTTAACGCAGCCCTGCGTCCAGCCTACTCCGTTCAGCCAGCAGCTCCGAAGCGAACTAAGCCCAGCCGATCCTTTCCGGTGTCTCACTGGTACCGGATCCCTTTGTAGAATCCCTGCCGGCTCCTTCTTCATCATAGCCTCAATATATAAAGCTATTTTAACATGCCTGCGCTAAAAGTCAACCCCATGGCAGGCCCGGCATTAGGTCCAGAGCGGGACAAAATGTTTAATAGGTGCTGACGCCAGCCGCCGGAAAGGAACACTCTTCTCTGCACCAGGACAGCCTGTCTGTCCTTCCTATCACCCCAAAGGGAGCTTTACAGTTCTAAACGATTTATCTCCTTTCACTTGTATCAGTACTTGCCTTTACCAGCTCTCGCCGCTCCGCCGGTGCTATACTCCCACCACTTCTCCCAGTATCTTTCCCACGCTGTCATGGAAAACCAGATCGCAGGTACTATCCCTTCCCGTTTCATCCTGGTTAATCATCACAAGAGAATCGCCGGCAAAATAGTCAATAAAGCCGGCGGCCGGATAGACCACCAGACTGGTGCCTCCAATGATGAGCATATCTGCCGTCTGTATGGCATCCATGGCATCTTCCATGGTATCCATATCAAGAGGCTCCTCGTAGAGTACCACATCCGGTTTCACAATACCCCCGCAGTAAGGACAGTGAGGCACCGGGCTGCAGAGGGAAAGGAAACTGTCCACATCGTAGGAGTGGCCGCACTGGGTGCAGTAATTTCGCAGAATAGACCCATGAAGCTCCATCACATTTTGACTGCCTGCCTTTTGGTGAAGGCCATCAATATTCTGGGTAACAATGCCATGGAGTTTTCCTTCTTCCTCCAGCCTGGCCAGAGCATAATGAGCCTGTTCGGCTCAGCCGCCACCATGGCTTCTGCGAAGTTCTTATAGTTGGTAAAAAACTCCACGGGATGTTCCTTGTAAAAATGATGAGACAGCATTTCCTCCGGCGTCCAGGGAAGATTTGTCTTCTGCCGATAAATCCCATTGGCCCCGCGGAAATCGGGAATATGGGATTCTGTAGAAACGCCGCGCCGCCAAAGAAAGCAATCTTATGATGACTCTCAATCATTTCCCTCAGTCTTTCCAAATCAGTCATGATGGTCTCCTTTCTGATGGAATGCAAAAGCCTGTTTTTTTTATTTTACCATTTTTATAGAAGAAAAAGTCAATGGAGAACTTCGAGATTTCCTCACCATTCATTGACAACCTTTCTGCTATCCCCTATGCTAGATGTAGAATTTATGAAGGAGGAATTTATTATGAGTCAGCTTACACTGGCGAAAGCCAAAGAAATTTTACCGAAGTATACCACCGAAGACCATCTTTTCACCCATGCCATGGCAGTGAGTGCAGCTATGGGCGCTATGGCGGATTATTTCCATGCCGATAAGGACCACTGGGAAGCTATCGGCTATCTTCATGATGTGGATTATGAAAAATATCCCAATGAACACTGTCACCATGTCCGGGAATTTCTGGAACCGGAAGGCGTAGATGAGGAAGATATCAATACCATCATTTCCCATGGCTGGGGCATCTGCGACAACGATGTGGAACCCACCACGGACATGGAGAAGAGCCTTTTCACAGTCGATGAACTCACCGGCGTAGTCATGGCCTATGCCTTATGCGGCCCGAGGGCATTACAGGTATGGAAGTGAAGGGATTGAAAAAGAAATTCAAGGATAAACGGTTCGCCGCAGGCTGCAATCGGGACGTCATCAAAAAGGGATTTGCCATGCTGGGTCTTGACGCCGGTACTGTTATGCAGGCCTGCATTGACGGCATGACCGCCCATAAGGAAGAACTGGGATTGAAATAATAGATTTGTTCTCCATTTCTAAGGAGGTTCCTATGAAGAAACTGATTATTATCATTGCTGCAATCCTTGTCATTGCCGGCGCCTGGTCAGCTCCTACAACGGCCTCGTCTCCATGCATGAACAGGTGAATTCATCCTGGCCCAGGTAGATACCCAGCTTCAGCGCCGGGCTGACCTGATCCCCAATCTGGTAACACGGTTAAAGGCTATGCGTCCCATGAACAGGAAGCGGTGAAGGCAGTGGCCGATGCCCGTTC
>ENA-OQBJ01001002-OQBJ01001002.1-human-gut-metagenome-genome-assembly--contig:-NODE-1002-length-12452-cov-1.641866_pt1 | contig 12452 bp, 22 predicted proteins | sample MGYA00242743_ERZ504545 | MGnify/ENA primary metagenome ERZ504545 (study PRJEB26092, sample SAMD00036252) | human gut metagenome | host: Homo sapiens | study: EMG produced TPA metagenomics assembly of...
ACAATTTTTCGTTCGGAAATAGTTGCTTCCTTGAGCATAAATAAACCCCTTTATATAAACATAATAATAATTCCACAACCTATATAATAACCTATTTTTGTTCTAGAAATCTTACAAGATCCTTTACAGTTGTAAGTGAAAAATACTGAAAGTCTCATTTTATCGGTATTTTAAACGAAAAAACTATTTTTCTAGACGTTTTTAAGAATCAACGTCTTATTTGTCAGTAGGGGCCATTTTTGCTATAATATAAGGTAAATCAACGTTATAGGAGAAATGAATTTATGAACACCGTCCTTTGGATTATTCTTGTTTTTGTAGCCCTTTTGGGTGGTTTTTATGGAGGCGCATACTTTGCCCGCAAACAAATGGAGAAAGAATTGGCTGAAAATCCTCGTTTGAATGTGGACGCTGTTCGTACCATGATGTCAGCTGCGGGTCAAAAACCAAATGAAGCAAAAGTGCGTCAAACATATAACCAAATTATCAAACAACAAAAACAAGCACTTGCAGATAGCAAGAAAAAGAAAAAATAATGGTGGGGAGCTGGGACGTGAATCTCAGCTTTTTACATGTAACCTAGGGGTAGTAAGGAGGCAAGATGGATAATCGACCTATAGGATTTTTAGATTCTGGTGTCGGAGGACTGACGGTAGTACGTGAACTTAAACGTCAGTTGCCTCACGAGTCTATTGTTTATATTGGTGACTCTGCTAGGGCACCGTATGGTCCTAGACCGGCAGAACAAATCAGAGAGTATACCTGGCAGTTGGTTAAATTCCTTCTGACCAAAGATGTAAAGATGATTGTTATTGCCTGTAATACGGCAACAGCAGTAGTTTGGGAGGAAATCAAAGGAGCCTTGGATATCCCAGTGCTAGGTGTGGTTTTGCCTGGTTCTAGTGCGGCTATTAAGTCTAGCCAATCGGGTCATATTGGTGTCATTGGGACTCCAATGACGATTGCCTCTAACATCTATGAACAAAAAATTAAGCATTTGGCACCACAAATGAATGTCTTGAGTTTATCTTGTCCTCGTTTTGCCCCTATTGTTGAATCCAATGAAATTAACTCAAGTGTGGCTAAAAAGATTGTTTATGAGAGCATGGCACCTTTAGTCGGTAAGGTAGATACCTTGGTTTTGGGTTGCACCCATTACCCACTTTTACGTCCCATCATCCAAAATGTTATGGGGCCAAGTGTCAAGCTAATTGATAGCGGAGCTGAAACAGTTCGTGATGTTTCTGTTTTGCTCAATTATTTTGAGATTAATCGCAGCCGTGAAGTCGAAGACAAGACGGAAGAATATTACACCACAGCTAGTGTGCTAGGTTTTAAAGAAATCGCAGAACAATGGCTGGGTGAAGAAGTTGCTGTCCAACATGTCGATTTGGACAAGGAGTTAGAAAATGACTAAATCAATTTTTGAATATAAAGACGAACAAGACTGGTATTTGGCTAGTTTTGGAACTACAATCACTTGACTTGTTTTGGTGGTGATGAGGCCTATGAGCAATTTGTTGACTTTTTCCAAGCCTTGACTAACGTTTTGGCTGTTAGTGGCCTTCAGTTACATATTGCTAAACATTCTTCAGACCTTCGCTTAGTATCCTTTATTTTGGATTGCTTGAAAGAGGAAACTGGTCGTGACTTAGCTGTTACGCAACATCAAGGGGCTTTGGTAGTTAGTGAAGGAGATAAGCTTGTCTATGTGCATGTTCCTAGAGAAGGTGTCACCTTGAGTGATTTCTTTGGTTCTGATAATAAATCAGACTTTGGTGATGTCCTATTGATTGCGACACGCAATGAAGGAAAAACCAAGGAATTTCGTAAACTATTTGGAAAACTAGGCATTAAAGTAGAGAATCTTAATGATTATCCAGATCTTCCTGAAGTTGCCGAAACGGGTATGACCTTTGAAGAAAATGCACGCTTGAAGGAGGAAACCATTTCTGAATTAACTGGTAAAATGGTCCTCTCAGATGACTCTGGTTTGCAGGTAGATGTTCTTGGAGGTTTACCAGGAGTTTGGTCTGCTCGCTTTGCTGGTCCTGATGCTACGGATGCTGAAAATAATGCTAAATTATTGCACGAGCTGGCTATGGTGCTTGATGATAGCAAACGTACTGCGAACTTCCATACGACCCTAGTTGTTGCAGCCCCTGGATGTGATAGTTTGGTTGTTGATGCCGACTGGAAGGGTTATATTGGCCGAGAACCTAAAGGTGACAATGGTTTTGGTTATGATCCACTCTTTTTAGTTGGTAATACGGGTAAAACGGCAGCAGAGCTTCTGCAGAAGAGAAAAATGAACAATCTCACCGTGGACAAGCTGTTAAGAAACTTATGGAGGTCTTCCCAGCATGGCAGAACAAACAATAATCGTAATGAGCGACTCCCATGGAGAACGTGATATTATAGTAGATATAAAAAATCGTTATCAAGGGAAGGTAGATGCTATTTTCCACAACGGAGATTCTGAGTTAGAATCAAGTGATCCTGTTTGGGACGGTATCCATGTGGTTCGTGGTAACTGTGATTATGATTCAGGTTATCCAGAACGTTTGGTCGTTAAACTTGGTGATGTGATTATTGCACAAACACATGGTCATCTTTATGGCATTAATTTTACCTGGGACAAGTTAGATCTTTGGGCGCAACAAGAGGATGCAGATATTTGTCTCTATGGCCACTTGCATGCGGCAGCAGCTTGGCGAAATGGTAAGACAGTGTTTATCAACAGGTTCTGTTTCGCAGCCACGTGGGCCTATCCATGAGAAACTTTATGCTAAGGTGATTATAAACAGTGCAAAAATTCGTGTAGAATATTACACACGTGACCATGAACTTTATTCAGAACTTACACAGGAATTTGAACGATGATTGCTAAAGAATTTGAAGATTTTTTGTTGGCTCATTTAGATAATTATTTAATTCCATCAGATCAGGTTGCTATTTTTATTGATAGTCACAACGCTGATCATGTGGTCTTGCTTTTGACAAGCAATGGTTATTCGCGCGTTCCCGTTTTGACTAAGGATAAGCACTATCTTGGGACCATATCTTTGACAGATATTAAGCGTTATCAAGATGAACATAACTTGCAAGAGTGGGAGATGGTTAACCGTGATATCGGGCCGATGACATCAGATGTCGTGGAAACAGTGGAAGATAATGCCAATCTAAATGAGGTAATGCATAAGCTAGTTAATAATCCTTTCCTTCCTGTGGTTGACAGCCAAGGTATTTTCAAAGGAATTATCACACGAAAATCGATTCTAAAGGCGGTTAATAGCCTCTTACATGACTTTACACATGACTATATCATCATTCCAAAAACAACTGACAACTCAGATCACTGATTTTCTGGCTACTAAGATCATTTCGGAGAGTTCAAAGCAAGCTTATGCTTATGATCTTAAGCAGTTTGCAACATCGATTTCAGGACAAATTGATCAAACCAGTCTTAAGCTCTATGAAAACCAACTGAAGGAATGGAAGCCATCTGTACAAAAGCGTAAGCGCTCTGCGGTCAATCAATTTTTGCTATACCTCTATCAAAAGGGTGAATTAGAGAAATTTTTCAAACTATCAGAGAAGGTTACGATACCTTCTCAGGAGGATAAGTTGCGAATACTGGATCTTTCATCGCTTTATGAGGGGCGTGAAGGGTTGGTAAGCTGGCTTGTCTGCTGATTCTAGAGTTGGGGCTCTTACCTTCAGAGATTTTGGAGTTGGACTGGGCCGATATTGACTTGGATTTTGGTGTTGTAACTGTGGCCAAGGGAAGCACTAAGCGTGTTCTCAGACTTGAAGCAGATGTGAAACAGTATTTGTTGGCTATTAAAGATGTGAACAGTCAGGGCTTGCTTTTGGGTAAGGTATATACTCGACAATGGCTGTATAAGCAAATCCAGACTTATGTTAGTGACTGTGGCTTATCGAATGTAACCGCTCAAGTCTTGCGTCAGCAATTTATTCTTATACAAATTGAAAAGGGAACGGGCGCCTTTGAACTTGCTCGTTTACTGGGACTAAAAAGTCCAGTGACCTTGGAGAAATACTATAAAATCTAATGGATATTAAGTTAAAAGATTTTGAGGGGCCACTGGATTTGTTGCTCCATCTGGTTTCTAAGTATGAGGTAGATATTTACGATGTCCCCATTGTTGAGGTTATTGAGCAATACTTGGCTTATTTGGCAACCTTGCAAGCCATGAAGCTTGAAGTTGCTGGGGAATATATGCTTATGGCTAGTCAGCTCATGCTGATTAAGAGTCGTAAGCTTCTGCCGACAGTGGTGGAAGCTGAGCCAGAAGCAGATGATCCAGAACTAGAGCTCTTGAGTCAGTTGGAAGAATATGCACGCTTCAAAGCAGCTAGTCAAGAGTTGGCTAAGCAGCATGAAGTGCGGGCTCAGTATTTTTCAAAACCAAAAGTTGAATTAGTTTATGAAGATGTGACGCTGAATCAGGATAAGACCATTCAAGACATTTTCTTGGCTTTTTCAAAAATCATGACTGAAAAGCAAGAAGAAATTCGGCGAAACCACACGACCATTGCGCGTGACGATTATAAAATTGAAGACATGATGCTGATTATTGAGGAAGCATTTGGCTCAAAAAATGAGCTATATCTGGATGAACTTTTCACAGATGCTAAAGATATGAATCAAGTAATCACCCTCTTTTTGGCAACTCTTGAATTGATTAAGGTACATCGCATATCAGTACAACAGGCAACAATTTTTGGCACAATCACACTAAGAAAGGAATGGACGAATGAGTAGTCACTTAGCACGATTAGAAGCTTTACTTTTTGTGGCTGGTGAAGATGGTCTTAGTCTACGTACTATGGCACAGCTTTTGGAAATGCCAGTGACGGGTCTGACTCAGTCTTTGGAGAAATTACAAGCTAAGTACGAGGCAGATGAGGATTCAGCTCTGTGTTTATTGGAATCATCAAATACCTATAAGTTAGTGACTAAACCAGATTTTGCAAGTCTCCTTCGTAACTATTCTAAAACGCCTATTAACCAGAGTTTATCACGAGCGAGTCTTGAGGTCCTCTCTATAGTTGCGTATAAACAGCCCATTACTCGCGCTGAAGTGATGACATTAGAGGTGTTAATTCTAGTGGCGCTATTGCTAAACTTCAGGCCTTTGATCTTATTCAAGAGGTTGGTAAAAAGGATGCTGTCGGTCGTCCTAACCTATATGCGACTACTGATTATTTCCTAGACTATATGGGTATTAACAGTTTAGACGAGCTTGTGGCGATTGATCAACTAGAACTTGAAGATCAAGAAACGAGTCTCTTTAGGGAAGATGCTTCAGAGGAGCTTGAGGACTTGACAATTAAGAGTAAACCTTGTTGAAACTAATCATTAAAAATAAAGAAACATAGCAGAGATGCTAGGTAGAAAGGATATAGCTTAAGCTGTAGAAAAAGAATGCGAATTAATAAATATATTGCCCACGCTGGTGTGGCCAGCCGTCGTAAGGCTGAGGAACTGATTAAAGAGGGTCGTGTGACCCTAAATGGTAAGACCGTTACGGAACTGGCAACAATTGTCAAAAATGGTGATATTGTAGAGGTAAATGGTAGCCCAATTTATAATGAAGAGAAGGTCTATTATCTTCTTAATAAACCACGAGGGGTTATTTCTTCGGTATCTGATGAGAAAAATCGTAAGACGGTGATTGACCTCATGCCCCACGTTAAGGAACGTATCTATCCTGTTGGTCGTCTTGACTGGGATACGACGGGGCTTCTTATTTTGACTAATGATGGTGACTTTACCGATAAGATGATTCACCCACGTAATGAGATTGACAAGGTTTATTTGGCGCGTGTCAAAGGTATCGCGACCAAGGAGAACCTTCGTCCTTTGACTCGTGGTGTTGTCATTGATGGTAAGAAAACAAAACCAGCACGTTACAATATTATCAAAGTAGACCATGAAAAGAACCGTTCAGTTGTTGAATTGACAATTCATGAAGGGCGTAACCACCAGGTTAAGAAAATGTTTGAATCAGTGGGCTTGCTTGTTGATAAGTTGTCACGTACGCGTTTTGGTACCCTTGATTTAACAGGGCTTCGCCAGGTGAATCACGCCGTCTGAATAAGAAAGAAATCAGTCAGCTTCATAACGCTGCTGTCAATAAGGTTAAATAATGAAAAGATTTCTGATTGCCTTAGTAAGGGCTTATCAGAGATGGATTTCTCCACTATTTCCACCCTCTTGCCGTTTTCGTCCAACTTGTTCGGTTTATATGATCCAAGCAATAGAAATGCACGGTTTAAAGGGAGTTCTTATGGGAGTTGCCCGTATCTTAAGATGTCACCCTTTATCAGAGACTGGCGATGATCCGGTGCCAGATTATTTTAGTCTAAAACGTAATAAAACTCCTTTGGATAAATGAATCCAAAGGAGTTTTTCTATGCTTAAGTTTTTGACCAAGTTTTTGGCAGGAAGAGGAGTAGTAAAGGATAAATTTCCAAACGTCCTGCAATCATAGCAAATCCCATGATGAGCTTAGACAAAGGACTGAAAATAGCAAAGCTATCACTCGTTCCAAGTAAAGGTCCAATATTGTTAAAGGTTGAAGCAGCAGCGCTTGTCACAATCAAGAGGTCTTGATTATCCAGTGATAAAACAGTGACTAAACTTAGTATAATGAGTACATATACAGCTAGATATTTAAGAACACTGTGTTGTGTTTCTTTATCAATAACACTTCCATTGATATGAAGTGACAGGATACGATTAGGATAGAGACTAGCTAGGGTTTGATTTCGTGCAATCTTAGCAATAATCATAGCACGGATAACCTTGAAACCACCGGCAGTAGAACCTGCTGATCCCCCGATAAACATCAGGAGGAGTAGGATATACTGAGAAAAGAGTGGCCATTTGGTAATATCCGTTAGACCAAAACCGGTTGTTGTGATGATATTTGACACTTCGAAAAATGAGTATTTGAAAGAGTCAGCCAAATTGTGGTAAATTCCAAAAATATTGAGGATAATCAAACCAGTTGAAATAGCCACAATCGCAAAGTAGGTACGTAGTTCTTCATCTTGGAAGAAAAACTTGATTTTACGAAGGAGGATATAGAAATAAAGGTTGAAGTTAACCCCAAAGAGTAGGGTACCAACAGTAACCACATAGGTAATCAGATCGCTGTGGTAGTGGGCAATAGAGTCATTATAGACAGCAAATCCCCCAGTACCTGCGCCCCCCATAGCAGTGATGATACTATCAAAGATTGGCATACCGCAAAGCCAGAGAATAACAGCAAAAATAACAAACATAGTCAGATAGATGATGTAAAGAATCTGAGCTGTATTTTTGAGCTTGGCAACGACTTTACCAAATACTGGACCAGGCACCTCTGCACGCATAACCTCATGGTGACCATTTTTACTGTTGTTCATGATGGCTAGGGCAAAGACCAATACCCCCATCCCTCCAATCAAGTGGGCGAAGCTTCGCCAGAAAAGTAGGGAGTGTAAGTACTCCAGTATCTGTGAGAATAGTAGCCCCCGTGGTTGTGAAACCAGAGCTCATCTCGAAAAAGGCATCAATGACACTTGGGATCTGACCAGCAAAGACGAAGGGCAATCCTCCAAAGAAAGACCAGAGCACCCAACAGAGGCTACAATAAGCATTCCTTCTTTGGTGTAAATATGGTAGTTCTTCGGTTTAAAGAGAGTACCAAGCACCCCGAGAAAGAAGAGAATCCCCATCGTACCCAAGATGCTGGCAAATACTTTAGCATCTTCTTGATAAATAAGAGCGACGATAAGTGGCACAACCAAGAGAGCAGCCTCAATCAGTAGGAGCTTGGCAATAAGAAAACGGACAATAGATCGATTCATGGTGGCTTACCTCTTCAACAAGTCGTAAATGTGAGTTACATTTTGTAAGAGTGTAACGACCACGATTTTATCCCCAATAGCGAGTCTGTCTTCTCCTGTTGGGAAAATAGATTTTCCATTGCGGATAATAGCAGCGATAAGGACACCGTTAGCAAGTTCAAGCTCAGAAAGTTTCTTTCCGGCGATTTTGTTATTTTCCTTAATTTGGAATTGCAAGGTTTCGATACGACCATTAGCCACATGGTGAAGGGCATCAAGACTAGAGTCTTTGGCATTAAAACGCCCGCGTACAAAGTGCATTACAGTGTCAACAGCGATACTCTTAGGAGTGACAATTGTTGTTGTCTCACGTGGATCGATAATCTCTAAGAGACTAGTACGGTTAACCTTAGTAATATTCTTGTGAATACCAAGGCTTTCGAGGAACATAGAGGTAATGATATTTTCCTCATCTACTCCAGTTAGGGTAGCTACGGCATCATAACTGGCTGCACTTTCCTCGAGAAGAAGGTCTTTAGCAGTACCGTCACCTAAGATAACAGAAACTTCAGGGAAGACCTGACTAAAGGTTTGCGCACGGTCCATTTTTTGCTCAATCAATTTGACCTTAATACGATTGTTTTTCAAGATATTGAGCAAGTAGTAGGAGATGCGCCCAGCACCAATCAACAAAAGTTTTTTGATGCTTTTTGGCTTGATGTAACTGTGGAAAAGTGCCATATCAACACGTTTACCAGTGACATAAATCTTATCCCCAATTTGCATGGTAGCATTTCCATCTGGAATGATGAGTTCACCCTGACGGTGAATCGTACAAACTAGAATATTACCGAATTTCCTACGGAATTGTTCCATTGTCATACCAGATAATTGGCTATTTTCAGTAACTTTAAATGCCATAAGAATAACGCGTCCATTAGCAAAAGTTTCAACTGATAGGGCGTTTGGAAATTCAACTGTATTGGCAATATAGCGAGCTGTTAAAAGTTCAGGGTTAACTACTAATGAGAATCCAAGAAAGTTTTTGTCTTTGAAATAAGCATTAGAGTATTCTGGGTTACGTACGCGAACAACAGTTTCTTTGGCACCCATTTGTTTAGCCAGAACTGCTGAAATCATGTTCACTTCATCTTTATCAGTCATCGCGATAAAGACGTCACAGTTGCTAACTTCGGCTTGTTCCAAAATTTTAAAATTAGCTCCATTTCCAGCAAAGCCCATAACATCATAGCGTTTGCTGAGGCGTTTGAGGACCTCTTCCTTTTCTTCAATTAAAATAACATCGTGCTTCTCTTCAACAAGAGAACGACAGAGTGCGGTACCGACCTTACCGGCACCTACGACAATAATACGCATGAGTTACCTCCAAATAATCATTACTATGATACTCTATTTTAGCGGAAAAATCACCCTTTTCAGCTAGCTTTATCAACTATTCCTATTTAAGTGAATAAAGGTAAAATTTTTCTTTAAATTGTCTTGACTTTTTAGACCAGAAGTGCTAAAATATATTCAAAGATTCGTTATTTTAAATCTAACCTGTCATGATTTAAGCTAATGAACGTCCACAACCATGTCGTCTGCTGAGCTTGATCCGGGCGACATGGTATTTTTATGTCTAGGAGAATTGAGATGTCACGTAATCATATTGTCTTGTTTGAACCTCGTATTCCACAAAACACCGGAAATATTGCACGTACCTGTGCAGCGACTAATAGCCTCTTCATATCATCCGTCCTATGGGCTTTCCAATTGATGACAAGAAAATGAAACGTGCAGGTTTAGACTACTGGGATAAGCTTGACATCACTTATTATGACAATTTGGCAGATTTCATGTCTAAAAATCAAGAGGGTCGTTTGCATTTAGTCACGAAATTTGCGGAAAAGACTTATTCAGAAGAGGCCTATGCCGATGGTGAGGACCACTATTTTATGTTTGGTCGTGAGGATACAGGCCTACCTGAAGATTTTATGCGTGAGCATCCTGAAAAAGCTATTCGTATTCCGATGAATGATGAACATGTGCGTAGTCTAAATGTGTCCAATACTGTTTGTATGATTGTTTACGAAGCGCTTCGCCAGCAACAATTTGAGGGGCTAGAGCTGAGTCACCGTTATCAGCATGATAAATTAAAATAGATACTTCATTTTGTTTTGAAAGAATAATTATAGTCATTGACTATCAACAGATTAGAAATCCATAATTTGAAAACCTTGTCACCAAGGTTTTTTATGTTATCCTTAAAAGGTCTTCAGGGCAGGGTGAAACTCCCGACCGGCGGTGATTCTTTGGATAAGTCCGCGAGCGCAAGCTGATGAGGTGTGATTCCTCAACCGACAGTACAGTCTGGATGGAAGAAGACCAGTCTTTTTGCGTAGGCTTTTTTTGGCATGGGCAAATCCATTGGGAACTTCTTTCAAATTGTTAAAATTTGGAGGAATTTTTTTATGACAAACACACGTAAATTGCTTACATTGCCATTTTATCCGCAGTTTCATTCTTGTTGCTTTATTTTTCGTTTCCATTGATTCCAGCAGCAGACTTTTTGAAGGTTGATTTTTCAATCCTTCCTGTTCTGATTGCCTTGGTTATCTTTGATTTTAAGAGTGCCATTGGTGTTCTCTTGCTTCGTTCATTGTTGAAGCTCTTGCTAAACAATGGTGGACCAGGATCAATGATTGGACTTCCTATGAATTTTGTTGCTCTAGGCGTCTTTGTTTGGGGCCTAAGCTATTTTTGGAAGAAAAATCAAACAAGCAAGAATTATATTCTTGGTTCTGTTGTAGGAACTGTCTTGCTTACAGTTGTTATGGTTATTCTTAACTATATTTATGCAGTACCACTCTATGCTAAATTTGCCAACTTTGATATTGCGCAATTTATAGGTCTCTATAAATACCTTTTCGCTATGGTAGTACCTTTCAATTTACTTCAAGGATTGATTTTTGCGGTAACCTTTGCTCTGATTTATGCTCCACTTAAGTCTATTCTAGTAAAATTATAAATATGAAACACAAACACACACATTATACTTATGCTTCTTTTGCCTTATTGTTATTTGTTGCTCTCGGTTATATGGTTAAGTTCTATCCTGAAGCCTTGACAGGATTTGATAGCAACATTCAAACTTGGGTTCGAGGAGGCTTACCAGCAGGATTGACACGCTTTTTTAAAACTATTACCATGCTTGGGAATACGCCTGTACAGGTATTATTGCAATCGTAGCAGTCATCTTGCTTTATCTACGTCAGTATAAATCAGAAGCTATCTTTGTGGGAGCCAGTGGGCTTCTCGCTAGTATCTTGATTGTAAGTTTGAAGTATATTTATCAGCGTCAGCGCCCATCAATTACGCATTTAGTGCATGCTAGTGGTTATTCTTTCCCTAGTGGTCATTCTTTGGGAACTTTTATGATTCTTGGAGCAATTGCCATTGTCCTTGCTCAGCGTTTGGAGAAAAAAGAATCTAAAATAGTAGTTTATGCTATTACTGGGCTTCTGATTTTCCTTGTTGGACTTTCGCGTATTTATGTGGGTGTTCATTATCCAACAGATGTTTTAGCTGGCTTTACCTTAGCCTTTGGGTTGCTTAATGCGATTTATCCAACTTATGACCGCATTCGCTTTGAATGGCGATTCCAAAGTAAACAGAAATAAAAAAACATGTAGTTTGAACTGCATGTTTTTTGATACAAAGGAAGGTCTTTCCTATATAAAATGTATAAAAATAGCTTATTTTCACTATTGTTCTGTTAAAAATGCATTAACTGTATATTAATTATATTATAATTATGATATAATGTTTTTAAAATTTCGAAATAAAGGAGTGTCTCTTGAACATAAAAGACAGCATTGGAATAAGAATCAAAACTGAGCGTGAACGCCAGCAGATGTCACGTGAAGTGCTATGTTTAGATGGTGCGGAATTGACTGTTCGTCAGTTAATTCGCATTGAAAAAGGGGAGTCGCTCCCGTCTTTGGATAAATTATCTTATATTGCAAAACGTCTAGGAAAAAATATGACCGATTTATTGGATCATGACAGAATTGAGATTCCTGACACATACTATGAGATGAAAAAATCGATTAATAAAGTATCCTTCCTATGGAGATAAGGAGAAGAGTGAAACAAAAACTGGAACTTATCGAAGAAGTGTATGAGAATTTTTTTGATATTCTTCCAGAAGAAGAATTATTAACTTTAGATATTTTGGAAAATATACTGAGTTTCACTAGCTGGGAGGAGAGTCCCAAGGTTGAAGAAATATATGAGGATTTATTCGAACAGGTCAAAAAGAAGAAGAAATTTTCAACTAATGATTTATTAGTTATTGATTATTATCTCTATCATCTTTATGGAAGAAAGACAGTATGATAAAAACTACTTTGTATAGAATTGTTGATAGAGTCTTGAGACAGGAAATCCCGACAGATTGTGCCTACAATATTGCTTTATTTAATGATTTGATGGCTATTGCTGCTTTAAAGATTTTTCATAAGTCCTTCTCAGATTTTTAGTAGTTGTAGATTAAAGCTTTGGCTGTTATAGAGAAATCACAGTTTCAT
>ENA-OQBJ01001003-OQBJ01001003.1-human-gut-metagenome-genome-assembly--contig:-NODE-1003-length-12450-cov-9.518948_pt1 | contig 12450 bp, 9 predicted proteins | sample MGYA00242743_ERZ504545 | MGnify/ENA primary metagenome ERZ504545 (study PRJEB26092, sample SAMD00036252) | human gut metagenome | host: Homo sapiens | study: EMG produced TPA metagenomics assembly of...
AGCACGGTATCAAATAATCCCCTTGCCTTTCGTATTTGCCGCCCAGTTCCTCAAATAATGATTTTGCCATTGTCTGTTACCTCCACATTCTTTTTTATTTTGAATGTCCGCAAAATCCGTCCTACATCAGACGGCTTCCACGGACAGTCAAGGTGATGCAGCGCAATAAGCCTGTCTTGCACGTTGGTACCAGCACCGAGTTTCGGTGTAGAACCCATGAGGATTCTCACCTGTCCGGCCCGCACCTTTGCAAACAGTTCCGCTTTCTTTGCCTCCGTGTTATATTCATGGATAAAAGCAATCTCTTCTTTCGGGATTCCTCTGGCAACCAGTTTGTTCCGGACATCATCATATACGTTGAAAGTCCCATCCCCTTTTGGAGTAGACAAGTCACAAAAGATCAGCTGGGTTGTCCGGTCTGTCTTTCCCTCATTCCATACCTGGAAAGCATTTTCCACACAGGTATTGACTTTGCTTTTTTCGGCATCCGGGAGAAGTTCATTCAAAAGCCTTTGGTCTAACGCACACTTCCTTCCATCGTTGGTGATCTTGAGCATATTATCTTCTGTCGGATTCACAAGACCGCCTCTTACACTTTCGGCACGTTCCGAAAATGCCCCGACCATTTCCTGCTGTTCTTCACTTGGCTTCAAGACTTCATTGATAAACTCTGCTTCCGGTACAGGAAGGTTCAGCATATCCGATGTCTGGATGTCCGCAGCTTCCTTAAATATAGAGATCAGCTCCGGAAGATTAAAAAAACGGGCAAACCGTGTTTTCGCACGATAGCCCGTTCCTTCCGGTGATAATTCGATTGCGGTCACTGTCTCCCCAAAGGTTGCCGCCCAGGAATCAAAATGTCCCATGCCCATACGCATGAGTGTGTCATACTGGAGATAACGCATGATAGTGTAAAGTTCCGTCATACTGTTCGATACGGGAGTACCTGTAGCAAAGGTAATTCCTCTGCCGCCGGTCAGTTCATCCATGTACCGGCATTTCATAAACATATCCGAACTTTTCTGTGCATCCGTCTGTGAGATTCCCGCCACATTTCGCATTTTTGTATACAAAAAAGGTTCTTAAAACTATGGCTCTCATCCACAAACAGCCTGTCCACACCCAGCTGCTCAAAAGTTACTACATCATCCTTTCTGGTCTGGTCATTAAGTTTCTTCATCCTCGTCTGCAGACTCTTTTTTGTTTTTTCCAACTGCTTGATGGTATAATTCTGCCCTGCCTGATGTGCTGCTTCTTCAATGGAAAACGTAATATCTGCAATCTGCTGTTCCAGCATGGCAATCTGACGTTCCCTCGAAAGAGGGATTTTCTCAAACTGTGTATGTCCGATGATCACCGCATCATAATCCCCTGTCGCAATACGGGAACAGAACCGTTTTCGGTTTGCTGGTTCAAAGTCTTTCTTCGTTGCCACCAGGATATTTGCCCCAGGATAAAGTCGTAAGAAATCACTGCCCCACTGCTCGGTCAGATGGTTTGGCACAACATAAAGATTCTTCTGTGAGAGTCCCAGCCGTTTTGATTCCATACCGGCTGCGATCATCTGGAACGTCTTTCCGGCTCCTACGCAATGAGCCAGTAACGTATTATTTCCATACAACACATGAGCACTGCGTTTTTCTGATGCGGCATCAGAGTGATCTCCGGATTCATGCCAACAAACTGAATATGGCTTCCATCATATTCCCGTGGACAGATGCTGTTAAATCGTTCATTATAGATCTTACAGAGATCTTCCCGTCGGTGCAGGTCTTTAAATATCCACTCCTTAAATTCCTCTTTGATCAGTTCCTGCTTCTGCTGTGCCAGCATCGTTTCCTTCCGGTTTAATTCCCGGTGTTCTCCATCGGCATCCTGTACCGTGTCATAAATCTTGGTATCCCGGAGGTTTAAGGCATCTTCCAAAAGGCGGTAGGCATTGGCTCTCTGTGTTCCATAAGTGGAAGTGACAAGAGCATTTCCGTAGCTGTCCACATTCTTTCCCATAACATTCCACTGTCCGGTCACTTCGGCATACTGGACTTTGACCTTGCTCCCTACATAATATCTTGGTGTATGGAATGTCTCTGCCATGAACTGTGTGATATAGTTCTCTGAAATCCAGGTTGCTCCAAGTCTTGCCTCAATCTCTGATGCATCCAGATCTTTTGGCTGTACCTGCTCCAAATACTGCACGTTCACCTGATATTCCGGGTGATCTTCTGCAAACTGTTTGGCAATCTGCAGTTTCTCCCTCACATTTCCAGAAAGATATTCGTCCGATGGCTCCCATTTTTCACTGATCGGGTTCTTAAAGATTATCCCTGCCAGTTCTTCGGTAAGCTCCTCTTCTGTTTTCCCGGAAAGCTGTGCCATATAGGAAAGGTCAACGCCTGCCCTCTCACCGATAGAAACCGCAAGTGCTTCACTGGCAGTATCTACAGAAGTTACCGTTTCTGCCCTGCGGATTGTCCTTTTGGTAAAAATATCCGCTTTCCGTTTCAGTTCTCCCTTATCATCCAGAAATTCCAGAGAAGTCAAAAGACAATAGCTGCTGTCCTGGCTAAATGCCCGCTTATTGGCATTACTGCTAAGCAGACCATATTTTGCTGTAAAGGTATCGTATTCTTCATTGAGTTTTCCCTGCAGCTTTGTGATCTGTTCATCGCTTCCCTCTTCCATCTGGCACTGGATCAGTTCATTCGTAACATCACGGATCTTCACCATCCCTTTGACACGTTCCGCTGTCATTGCCGGAAGGTCCATCCAATTCATCACAGAATTTTCCCGGTAATAGACTTCATCATTCACTACGGTATAACTGAAATTCTTTACTTCTGGGTCTGCTGGAATGGACACCACATCTTCTTCCAGTTCGGTGTCGGAAAGTTCCAGTTCCGTAATGGTACCATGTATATGCTTTACAGCTTCCTTTAACTGCTCCTCTAAGGTGATTCCCTCTTTTGGTCTTACGGTTACTTCCTGCTTTCCATACTGGGTACTCTCCGTTGTAAACTCTCCAAGCACCATTTCCGGATGATCTGCAAAATACGCATTGACCGAATATCCTTCGGCAGTTTCCTTCAGATGTATCCAGTCCGGTTCCTCGATGGAAGCCCTGTCTCTTTTCTGGAAAAATAAAATATCGGAAACAACACCTGTATTGGCATTTCTCTGGAACGCATTATTTGGAAGGCGGATCGCTCCTAATAACTCTGCCCGGTTTGCAAAATACTGTCTGACTGCCGGATTTTGTTTATCCATCGTCCCACTGGAAGTCACCACGGCTACCACACCACCGGGACGAACCAAATCAAGGGATTTTGCGATAAAATAATCATGGATCAGAAAATGGTGGCGGTCATATCTGCGGTCACTGACCTGATATGCTCCAAATGGTACATTCCCGATCACGCAGTCAAAAAAGCTGTCCGGGTAATCTGTTTCCTCAAATCCCTGTATGGCAATCTTATTTTTCTGGTAAAGCTGCCTTGCAATCCTGCCGGAAACCGGGTCAAGCTCCACACCATACATCTTTGCCTTGTTCATACTCTCCGGGATCAGTCCCATAAAGTTACCAACACCACAGGACGGTTCCAGAATATTTCCCTGTTTCAGTCCTATATTTTCCAGTGCTTCATACATGCTTCGGATCACGGTCGGTGATGTATAAAAAGCATTTAAGGTCGATGCTCTTGCTGCACTGTATTCTTCCGGTGATAAGGTATTCTTTAACTCCAGATACTCATTTGTCCAACTACTGTTATTCTCTTCAAATGCCTGCGGGATGCCACCCCAGCCAACATAACGGGATAAAATTTCCTGTTCTTCGGGTGTTGCCAGACGTTCTTCCTGCTCCAGAGTCTGCAATAAATGGATGGCTTCCATATTTGCTTTATACTTTGCTTTCGGACCACCTGCTCCAAGGTCATTATCCTGAATCCGAAAGTTATGCGGTTCTGTTACAATCTCTTCTACTTCCGGTTTTAAATATGGTTGAAATTCTCCCTCATATCCAAACATTTCATTTTCTCCGGGAATATAATTGCGTCCGGTTTCCAGACACCGAAACACATCGGCAGTTGGTGCATTGCTGACTGCATAAAAATCATCATAAGAATACTTTGGGAAATCTTCTGTATGGTAGGTCGATAAATGCAGTTCTGTATTGGAACGGGTCTGTGCAACCAGATCTTTTCCTTCTATTCCTTCCGGCAACATTCCAATCGCTTCAAAATGATACCCCTGATACTTAAAAACACCTTCGTCCCAGGAATCTGCAATCTGTTCTGCAGTCTTTCTATCTTTCTCGCTTTGTGGCTGCTCCACTTCGGTCTGTTCTGATACTTCTACAATATCTTCGTCTGTCAGAGTCTCATCCTGTTCTTTACTTTCTGAAACAGTTTCGTCTGTTTCTTCTACATCCGACATATCTATCTCTGTCGGTTCAGACAATGCCCTTGTATCCAGATAATCAAACATCGACATCTGATGTCCGGACAATCCTACTTCCGTAAAAGATGCTTCTGCTTCCGATGTCGGGAAAATCGTATAGGTTCCTTCTGCATACTGGTGAAGTTCTGAAAGAAGTTCTGTTTTCTGCTGGTAGTTTGTCCCATATGCCTCAAAATCTAATGGCAGAACTGCCAATGCTGCATCCATCTTCTGTAACAGTTCTTCTGCCTGCTCTGGATTCTCTAAAACTGCCACCATTTCTTTTCCTGGTTTTTCCCAGAAGAAATCATCCGTAAATGGTCTGTCTATCTCTTCCGGAAGACGGTCATAAAAGCGGAGTACCTTGTTTGCCATCTGTTCCCGTTCATATTCCGGCATACGAGCATAATCTTCTGCCTGCAGGAACTGGTCATTCTTTATCAGATAAGCTACTCTATTTGCAACTTTATTCCAGGATAATAAAACTGACGTATATGGATTTCCATAAGCACCTCTTGCAAGAAACAATCCTTTTCCATCATAATTTGCGTGTGAATCATCGGCACCAGACAGTGCATGACTGCTTCCACCGATCCCATACTGTTCCTTGATAAAACCTGTCCTCGATCTTTCATCCTCATGCAGCAGATAAAAGGAATACGTCCTGAGCCTGCCCTGCGAATACGCTCCACCTCCTGCAAGAAAAACATCAATCTCATCCTGCGTAATGAACATCGGATGGTCTTTCCATGCAAACCCGTCTCTTGCCTGATAAGGGATGACCTCATCCGCAAACTTCTGAAACTGCTTTGAGATATTTATAGGATCATAATGATGGAAACGCATAATGGAATGATTTTCTTCATAGGCTTCTGCCAGTGCATCCAGTCTTTCATTCAGTTCCGAAAGCCACTGTGGATCTTCCAGCTTTTCTTCCAGATAATCCGTGATCTCCGGATAGATACTGTGAAGATGTGGTAAATCCTCCTCATCAAAAACAATCTCGGCTACCCCTTCTGCCATATCCCCTTTCATATAGGCAAGAGCCTGTGCATGTTCTTTTACTGCATTGTTTCTTGCTGCATCCAATACAGACTGCGGTGCATATTCACCCTGGTCTAAAAGCTGATGGATACGTCCGCTGACATCTTCCCATGATAAAAATGCCTTATCTAAAATCTGGTCTGTGACCGTATGCCCCACTGCGATCTGCATCCCGGTTTCATCAAACCAGACCGAATATTCACTTCCATCAATCTGAAAGCCTTTTCCACCTTTGCGGTATTCACGCTTCACAAACTCCGTATATTCCTCCGGGGCCTGTTCGCTCATAAAATTATAGATGATACGAAGTTGACTGCCCGCCTGGTTTCCTCCTGTCCGTAAAATCTCATCGACAACGCTTTCTGGAATCGGGATTTCTCCGGCATAAAGGGCTGCTGCCCTTTCCTCGATCTGCCGTCTTTGTTCATTTGCAGTTGGATATTCGGGCAAAGATAAAGCAGAGGCAATTTCTTCCTCTGCTTTACTCAGTCCATCTTCTCTTGTATCTTCAACTAGCTGTATACCAATTCCGTCAAGATGCTCTCTTCCGCTGTTGCCATCAGTGCGTTCATATGTGCTGTCCAGGCCATCGGGTCTGCTTCCTTGTCCGGTGCCGGATGGTTCTTCAGCAGTTTCTCCATCTGGCTGTCCATCCTCTCCTGTGCTGCCTTCTCGATCTCTGCCAGATGGCTGTTCAGCTTTCCTGTCAGGAACAGGCTCTGATACAGGCTGTTCTTGTGTTCCTTCAGGAATGTCCTCCGAAGCATCCCGTATTTCCCTATTGTCACTTCTTTCTCCTCTACGGTCAGGTTCGGAAACAGGTAATCCCCCTTGCGATGATATGTCAGTTCCATAGTCGGTTCCTCCTTCATTCTCGATATTTTCTTCTTTGTTGTTTTCTACGCCCTTATTTTTATTTTCACGCATTAACGTGTTAAAGTTATTATAATTCCTTTCATTGGAAATTTCAACCTCTTTTCTGGCTTCTTCCAGAGAAATTTTATGTACCGTCCTTCCAATGTCAATCAGAACACTCTCACTGATCTGGCTTGCTGCATTTCCAAGAAAGGTCAGTACAGACAGCCGGTTATAATCTGTGATATGCATGAAGTCCTCTTCTTCCAGAAGTTCCATCGGTTCAAGCCCGCATCGTCTGGAAAGCATGTAATATACACTGTCCGTTGCAAGCTGGCGGAAATCACTGCGGATCGTAACTTCATCCAGATCTTCCAGATACGTTCCTTCCGCTGCATATTCCAAGCCGTCCAGATATTCTTCCAGACTGTCTGCGACCATTTCCCTTGCAACCGCCATCAACGCATCCGATAAAGTCCCTGTATCTTTTTCTTCCAGACCATACGCTTCTGCCAGATGGGTAAGGATCTCTTCCTGCTGATGTTCCTGCATCTGCCACAGGTAAGGGCTTCTTCCGCCTGCCACCATGTGCGTATCTGAAATATCAAACACATACCGGAGTCTGGTATTATGACCATTCTCGTCAAGCAGAGCGATTCCCCTAGCTCCCCGGTTTACCCAGCGGAACATTTTCTCATTCCACAGTTCCAGGGACGCACAGGCGGTTGCCTGTGGATGCTGTGCGTGGATCAGTAACTGGTCTGTAAAAGGATACCGGTATAGTCTCGCTGCGGTATCCATATAACCCATCCAGTCCCTTGGCGAACTGCTCACCAATGTCGCATGTTCCTGTGCCAGTTCCCGGATGTCCTGTAATTTCGACATACTGCCTACCTCCTTGTCTTATTTCTTTTTCTTCTTTGGAAATTCCAGATGGAACCTTGGCTTTCCGTCCTCCAGTGTCAGTAAAAGATCTGCGTCAAACTTTATATCTTTTTTTCTGGAATACAGCCCTTTTACATGAGTACAGGCTTTATCAAGAAGCTCCACTGCCATCTTTTTATCCAGTGTTTTCTCCATGCTTCCTAAGAAACGGTTTTCTTTCCAGAGGGCAAAATCACACTGCCGGTTGGAACAGTAAAAATTCTGTTTTCCTTCGTAGACATCCGAACCGCAGACCGGACACTTACCGATCACTTCCCTTGCTTTCTGGAACCTTCTCCTTTCCACTTCCGGTATCTCCCTGCACACAGAAAGAATCTTACCGACTAAGGAAGTGATCTCTCCCATAAACTGTGTATCTGTGATCTGCCCTTTTTCCATCATTAAAAGCTGATTCTCCCATTCGGCAGTCATTGCGGCAGATTTCAGATAAGCCGGCATGACATTCACCAGTTCCCTGCCTCTGTGCTTGGCAAGATCTGCTTTCCTTTTCTGACTGCATAGCCGGAAGAAACCAGTTTTTCAATGATGCCAGCCCTGGTTGCCGGAGTCCCCAATCCTTTCTTCTCTGTCTCCGAATCAAAGTCTTTATTCCCTGCGGTTTCCATAGCAGCAAGGAGGGTATCTTCATTGAATGGTTTTGGCGGGGAAGTAAAATGCACTGTCTTTTCTGCCTTTACCGGAGAAATCGTCATTCCTTCTTCATAGCCATATGGAATGGAAGTTTCTTTTTCCGTTTCTTCTTCCGGCTTGGCTTTCACGCACTGGTTCTTAAAAGCATTTCCCGCCTCTTTAAATCCCATCTGCACCGGCACTTTTCCTCTGGCGGTAAAATCATGTTCCTGACATTTGACCGTAATATCAGTCTGCTCATACTGATACTCTTCCCCGGTTGCCTGCACCAGCTGCTGGCAGACCAGCATCATCAGGTTCTTTTTGTCCGCTGGCAGATCAGAGATTCCTTTTTCTACGGCTTCTTTGGTTGGAAGAATCGCATGATGGTCGGATACTTTTGCATTGTTGATCACTCTGGTGATATTATGTCCCAGCTGTCCATAATCCAGGAACGGAAGTAAGACTGGCATTTTCCCTACCAGTTCCTCTACGGTATCCCTCATATCCTCCGTCACGAACTGGCTGTCCGTTCTTGGATAAGTGACCAGCTTTTCTTCATATAATTCCTGCAGCATATCCAGTGTTTTCTTTGCCGTATAGCCAAAGTAACGGTTTGCTTCCCTTTGCAGGCTGGTCAGATCATAAAGTTTGGGAGGAAATGCTTTCTTTTGTTCCTTCTTTACCTGTGTAATCACAGCTTCCGAACCCATACATAAGGAAGCAAGGAGATCGGCGGCTTCCTCATTTGCAATATTTTCAGAAACCACCGTAAGCCTTCCGTCTGTCAGTGCTACTTTATAAAAGGCTTCTTTCTGAAAATGCTCAATCTTATCCTGACGTTCTGCAAGCATGGCAAGCGTTGGCGTCTGCACCCTGCCCACAACCAGACGTTTAAAATAACAGGTCGTATATGCCCTGGTTCCGTTCATTCCGATCAGCCAGTCTGCCTGTGCCCTGCATACCGCAGCCATGCAGATATTCCGGTATTCCTCTGCTCCTTTCATTGTATGAAAACCTGTCCGGATTGCCGTATCTTCCATGGAACTGATCCATAAACGCTTCACCGGTTTCCTGCATCCGGCAAGGTCATACACTCTCTGGAAGATCAGTTCCCCTTCCCTTCCTGCATCACAGCCATTTACCAGATAGTCCACATCTGCCCGGTTCATCAGGCTTTTTAACACATCAAACTGTTTCTTCTTATCTCTGGAAACTTTCAACTTCCAGACCTGCGGAAGAATCGGAAGGTCATCAAACTGCCATTTCTCATATTTGGAATCGTATTCTTCCGGCTGTGCATACTCTGCCAGATGCCCAAGGCACCAGCTGACAATACAGCTCTCTCCCTCTAAATATCCGTCCCCTTTCTTATAAGCTGACAGGTTTTTGGCATAACTCTGTGCCACACTTGGTTTCTCTGCGATCACTAAAAATTTTGACATACGCTTTTTTGTCCTTTCTGAAAAAAGGGCAGCCAAACTGCTCTGGCCGCCCCTGTCCTTATTTTGGTTGCTTCTTTGGAGATGGAAGTTTATTCTTTTCCTCATCCTCTTCTTCATTTACATACGGTCCGTCAGAGAACTCCAGCTGTTCGCTTACATAGTCCTCCTCTTTGCCACGTCCATGCTTTTTATAAACAGCGATACCTGCCACTCCAAGAATCACTGCAAGTACGATTGCTCCAAGACCTTTTACATTCATTCCTGTCTGTTCTTCTTTCTTCACTTCGGTTTCCTCCTCTACTGCCGGGGTAGTTTCCGGTGTGGTTTCCGGAATCACTACGGTTGATTCTTCGGTTTCTTTGCTCTTTTCTGTCTCATCCAGAAATTCTGCCAGGTCATTCTCATCGACCAAGGACATCATGTACACGTTTTCTGTATTGCTGGAACGGTCAATGACCATGTAAAACGTGTTTCCCTTCTTGGTCTGGATGGTAAGGAACTGTTTCGTATCATCATTTTCCTTATCATCCACCAGCTGGGCATTTCCCGGAGTAGAAAAAGCAGAATTATCCCCTTCCCCGGTGACCCTTCCGATATCCTCTTTCTTCTCCGTATCTTCTGTTGATTCTGTTGTTGTTTCTTCTACTACCTGTGTCGTTGTCTCCTCCGCCGGTGGGTTTGCATTTGCGTAAACCGTAGCAATGGATGTCCCGGAGATCATGGTGACTGCCATGGCAATCATAAGCAGTTTCTTTACCACTTTATTCCTCATCGTCTAAAACCTCTCTTTCTGTCATCTGACCAACAGATGGTCTATGAACTTCTGCGTTGTTTTCCTTTTTCTGCGGAGCTTTTGCATCCTCCACCGTAATACCGCCATCCTCATCCATCTGGATCGTAACGGTTCCTTTCTGAATCCCGTCAAGCAGGACAAGCAGGCTGCGGCTGTCCAGCTTCATGGAACGGAACGACTTAACGATCTCTATATCTTCCATCTGCTGTCTCAATGTATTCTGCCGCTTCAGGTGTTCCTGTAATTCAGCAATCTTATCCTCCGTTTTCTGAATATCATCCAGAAGTTTTTTTAATTTCATGTTCATCTGCCTGTCACCTCCTCTAATGCAGACGACCAAACGCCATAAAATGTTCCTGCCAGTAGGCACTTGCGATGCTCGTATACTGGACAGGCTTGCCACAGTGGATCATCATGTTATTGCCGACATAGATTCCCACATGGCTTGCTCCCGCTGTGTCATAGGTTCCCTGGAAGAAGATCAGATCTCCCGGTTTTGCCTCCGATGGCGATACCTGCGAACAGTGTGACCGCAGCTCATCGGCAGTACATCTTCCGACATTCCATCCATTTCCACAGTTATTGATAACCCAGCTTACAAAGCCGGAACAGTCAAAACCACTTGGGGAATAACCGCCCCATACATATGGAACACCCAGATATTTTTCTGCTTCCTGTATCATTTTTGCAAACTGTGGATCAGATAAAGCATCTGCCGGTATGTCGTAACCAAATCCACTGCTTCCGGTGGGTATGCTGTTTAGATCAAACAGATAATCACGGTTGCCATAATATTTGTTATACGCATCGTAGCGTTCCTGTTCTTCCTCTGTCATACGGCTCCTTAACACGGCATCCAGGCTGTGGTTTGTCATCGTTACATCCAGGCGGTTCACTTCTTTTGTGGTCGTGACCTGCACTTCCTGGCTTCCATTACTGTCTGCTATGTAGCTTCCCATGTCTGGTGTCCATGTGCGGATGCCGCCGCATGATTGTCATAGTAAACATCGAACTGTACCCCATATCTTGCAAACGCTCCAGTATCTTCTACTACATATTCCACACCGTTCATGACTACATGTGTTCCGATCGGCACAAATGGGTTCGCTGCATCCACGGCAATCGTATGGTTTGCTGTCGGCATCGCCCCACTGGCTGTCGGTCCGCCACTCCACTGCCCACAGCAGATCGGGCAGTTACAGTATCCACTCGTCACAACCTGTCCCAAGGATTCCCCTACCCGGACCGTCTTGGTTTCCGTAACCGTCTCTCTGGTAGAGTCTGTGGTGATCCCATACTGCTGTCGGAAGATTTCCTTAATCTCCTCTGCCACTTCCTCGTAAGTGAAGCCGCCATATTTTACCGTAAGATAAGAGATCAGCTGATATGGGTTATGACCGATCTCATCAATCTGATACCGGTATTCATCGTAATCCGGATGGGTGGATTCCATCTGGTTGATCTGTGTATTCAGTGCTTCTTCCAAGGCACGGTACGCATTTTCAGCGGCATAAATATCTTCATCCGTACTGGAATAGCTGGTAGAGATGATCGCTGAGGAAGCTCCCTGCAAGGATGCCGTACAGCTGGTAAAACTGGCTGCGATCAGCACAAAGATCAGGGCAAAGACTGCTACCGTGGCAAAAATTCCCCGGTTCTGTGCCATCACCATCTTGACCGCATCTTTCGCTTTTTCCGTAAACTTCTGTGCGGAAGTGATCGCTGCATCCTTTACTTTTTTACTCTGTCTGGCTGCCTGATACTGCTTCTGGTAACGCTTCTTCTGAAAGAGTTTCTGCAGGGCAGATTTCTTTTTCTTCTCTGCTTCTCTTTTCACTGCGTCCTTCGCTTCATTTCCATAGGCAGTCTCAAATACCAGCCTGCTCCTTTCTGCTTCATCCAGGACGCTTTCTTTTAATCTCCGAGATTCTTCCCTCCGCCCTTTCAGCTGTTCCCGCATGTAGATGGATTTCCTTGCAAGGCTTTCCCCGGCAAGTTCTGCCCGGTGTGCCCCTTCCACTGCCGCATTTTCATCCTCTTCTTCGTGCGTTTTCCAGTGTGCTGCTGTGACTGCCGCATCTTTGACTGCCGATGCCGGATTCCGGATACCGATCCCGGCACCATGTACCATGCCGTCACCCTCATCACCAAAAGACAGACGGGAAACTTTTTTCCGCTGTTCCTTCAGCACCCGTTCCCTTTTGGACTTGCCTTTGATCTCCTCGTGGAACTTATCCAGGGAATCTTCCATCACTTCAGAAGTTTCCCGGTAACGGCAGATTCTCTTTTGGCTGCTTTTTCTTCTCTGGAAGTCTCCTTTTCCTT
>ENA-OQBJ01001004-OQBJ01001004.1-human-gut-metagenome-genome-assembly--contig:-NODE-1004-length-12444-cov-1.848989_pt1 | contig 12444 bp, 14 predicted proteins | sample MGYA00242743_ERZ504545 | MGnify/ENA primary metagenome ERZ504545 (study PRJEB26092, sample SAMD00036252) | human gut metagenome | host: Homo sapiens | study: EMG produced TPA metagenomics assembly of...
ACGCCAACGGCGACGACGGGATCGAGGTGCCCGCCTACGCGGACCGCAACGTTTCCGCGAAGGTCATCAAGCTCGTCCAGAGCTACACGGGCATCGTGAACAAGATGGTGTGGAGGAAGAATTAGCTCATGCAGGCACATAAGGTTTGTATGCTCGGGACAAGCCCCAATTCTAAAGGTGGTATCGGCACCGTTGTTAAGGGTTTTAACGATTCCGTTCGGCCTCAAGGTTACAGTTTCGAGCATATAGTTACACATGCTGATTACGGAAAAGCGGGAAAGTCGGCCCTGGCTCTAGCGGCATATTTTAAATGCTTGTCGAGGCTGACAACGAATAATTACGATTTGGTTCATATACATTCTGCCTTCGGAGCAAGTTTTACAAGGTCTATTCCCTTTATCGAGCTTGCGGCGAAAAGGGGCGTTCCAATAGTCAATCATTTGCACTCAGATGACTGGGAGATGTTTTACAACTCTGCCTCAGCCGAGAAGAGAAATTTGATTTCGAGGGTGTATGCCAAATGCGACAAGCTGATTGTGCTGTCTGAAGAGTGGCGTACTATTCTGTCCTCTGTTGTCTCGCGTGACAAAATAGTCGTTTTGGAAAACTTTTCACCCGTTTTCGATCCTTCGTTTTTGCCTGACTACAACTGCAAGGTAGTTGTGTTCATGAGCAGAATCGAAAAAATCAAAGGTTGTGACATCTTGCCGCGAATTTGCGAAATGGTTGTGACCCGTGTTCCGGATGCGTCTTTTCTGATTTGCGGCGAAGGGAGTATGGAGGACTCCCTTCGGGATGAACTAGCTGAGCGTTCGCTTGAGAGCAATGTCAAGCTTATGGTTGGATCGATTCTGAGAGAAAGCTAAATCTGTTAAAGAGCGGCGCGCTGTTCTTATTGCCTTCATATGGTGAGGGCATGCCAATGTGTATTCTTGAGGCAATGGGCATGGGTCTTCCGGTCGTAGCAACCGATGTGGGTGGAGTGCCGAGACTAGTTGAGAACGGTATAAGCGGCTATCTCTGTGAGCCGGGTAATGCTGAGGCCATTGCGTATGCGATTGTCAACTTGCTCGAGCACCCAGAAATGCTGCTTCGCATGGGAGTGGAAGCAAAAGCCAGGGCCGCGAGCCGTTCTGTTGAGGCATATGGTGAGCGCCTTAAAGCGATATATGATGACTTGATTGGTGAGGTGTTATGAGAGCGCACCGCATCAAGACACTTCAGGTGTCCGAGTTGAACCTAATCATGCTCTTCCTCCTGCTTCTTTGCGCGCCAATGCTGGATTATGCGTTTGGGGGGCTGTTCTCGTTTGTCGATGAACTATCTTGTCTCATTATCTGCGCTTGGGCTTTTTTGAGGGCTTGTGAAAACAAGCTCGGTACGCATGAGAAGCGCTCCATCGCATACATGGTCATAATTTGCATTCTGGGGTGTTTTGGAAATCTGCTGTATGGTTTCCAAACGAACATATTTGGTGTAGCAGTTGACTTATTTACCTGCATCAAGCTGTTCATTTGCTATCTTTCAGCCAGAGTTGTACTGAAAGACAGGAGAAATTGTCTAAGTGCGTTCCAGACGATCAGTAAGATCTTTTTGAGCTTTGCCTTTTTGGGGCTCATCTTACATGTTACAGGAATAGTAAATATGGGCTCGGGTCGCATGATGTTCGGCGTTCCGTGTTATCAGTTCTTCTTTAGCCATCCAACTAACCTTGCTGCATACTGCGTGGGTTGTGCCGCTCTCTTGTTTGTTGATACGACACCATCGCGCGGCTGGATTGTCTTGTCGTGCATCCTCTTGATTGCGACTCAGAGGGCGAAAGCCATCGCAATGGCATTCGTTATTATCTTTTTACTTTTTTATAATGTGGCGAAGCGTGGTGACCAAGCGCCTTCAAGATGGGTGTTTGTCCTGCTTGGTATCGGATCGGCAATTCTGGCGATGGATCAGATTCAAGAGTACTTTTTGACGTCAACTTCCGCGCGTTCGCTTCTCATGCAGGATGGAGTGGATATTGCGTTTAATTGCTTTCCCTTCGGATCGGGCTTCGCGTCTTTTGCAACCTATATGTCCGGAGCTTATTACTCGCCCCTATATTACGAATATGGACTTAATTCCGTTTGGGGGCTAATGCCTGCCAACCCCTCTTTTGTGTCCGACTCGTTTTGGCCTGCGGTAATCGCTCAGTTTGGCTTTTTTGGAACGCTCCTTTTAATCCTGCTATTGGGAGAGCTGTTTAAGTCGATTTCTTCGGATGCCAAAGGGAAAGGGGTTAGATTTGCAGCTTATGGAATCATTCCAATCTACTTGCTGATATTGAGCACGGCCGATGCTTCCTTTTTCAATTTCTACGGTCCTTATTACGCACTTGTTGTTGCGGCAATAGTTAATCTTCCATCTGAGCAAGGTGCATCCGTGTTGTCGGCTTAGTGCCCGAAGCTACGGTAAAACTAATTAGGAGACATTACGATGATAAAAATTCTCGGCGAGAGCATCCAGATCAAGTAGTTTTTTTCGACCCTGCCCTCTCGAGTCAGAACGTGGGTGACGAAATAATTTCATCAAGCGCTCGAGAATGGCTTTCACCCCTATTCGAAACGGACTTTAAGATGAGGGTTTCAACTCATCAGAAGATGTCCTTTCGCTTAATAGACGATATTTAAATGATTCAAAACTGATGTTTGTGCTGGGTTCTAATTTGCTGAAATCCGGCATGTTAAGTAGGTTTTAGACAATGGGATATTTCTCTTTTCGATGCTCTCCAGTTGAATGACGTGGTGTTGGTGGGGTGCGGTTGGCACTCTTACGAGAAACGGGTGGATGCCTACTCTTCTCTTCTGTACAAAACGGTGCTTTCTGACCGCTACTATCATTCTGTTAGGGATGAGTATACAAAGAACAAGATGGAGCAAATTGGGGATAACCAATGTAATTAATACTGGATGCTCAACGATGTGGGGATTCACTCCAGAATTCTGTGAAAACATTCCACGGGAAAAGGCTTCGTATGCCGTTGCGACGCTTACGGATTACAACAGGGATCCCGTTCGTGATGAAGAGATGCTCTCAACGCTACTTAGGAATTACGATGACGTGTCGATTTGGCTGCAGGGGAACGGAGACCGTAGGTACGCCGCATCGCTCCCCTCATTCCGCAAATGTGGCACGATTTCTTCTACTCTAGAAGCTTTTGACGAAGTGCTCGCCTCGAAAGAGGTTGATTATGTTGGAACTCGCTTGCATGGTGGTATTCGGGCGCTTCAGCATGGCAGGCGCGCCTAATCATTGCTATCGATAATCGTGCAAGGGAAAAGCACAGGGATTTTAACATTCCGGTGCTGGAACGCGATGCAATGGTTGATCTGGAAGCTTGGATCAAGGGGGGGCAAGCGACCGACATCCATATCCCGATTGCGAGATAGATCGCTTCCTCAGGCAATTTGAACGAAAGTAAAGAGTGTGGACGGTTGCTTGATATGGAAGATAAGAGTAGATATACAAATCTGTTTTTGAATGCCGCTCTTTTTGCAGTAAATGCATTTGCGACAAAATTCGTAGTGTTTCTTTTGGTGCCTCTATACACGTACTTCATGTCATCGGAGGAGTATGGTATTGCCGATATGTCACTGACGGTAATCAGCTTGGTCACTCCTTTGGCGACTCTTTCGATTGCTGATGCTGCGGTGCGCTTTATCGTCGGCAACAGAAAAAACGAATGTGAGTACGTTGCGATTGCATTTATCGTTACGTGCGTATCGGTGCCGTTGGTCCTTTTTTTAACACCTGCCTTGATCTTCCGTTCTTCGGCGCTTGGCGGCTACAAAATAGAATTCGTTGTAGCGTATGCTGCTGGCGCCCTTTTGCAGTTCTGTAGTGAGGCCGCGCGCGGCATAGGGAGGATTAAGCTCATCCCCATATTCGCTGCAATATCTTCCCTGTTGACCTGTGCCAGTGCTGGAATTCTCATTGGCCTGTGTGGCTACGCAATAAGGGGATATTTTATTTCCGTTTCTGTTGGTCCCATGGTGGCAGCAGCGCTTTATTTAACCGTTGGAGACTAGGGAAACTGGTGGTTGTGGGCGTCGGCAGTTTAGCAGCTCGGGGCTTTGCGTCTGGTTTTAAGCCGACTGCAGGGGCAATGTTGAGATATTCGCTCCCTTTGATTCCCAACTCTTTATTCTGGTGGATGGGGACTAGCATCAATCGGTTCTTCATTACAGGGATGATAGGAATCGGTGCCTCTGGACTTTTTGCTGCTGCCGGTAAGGTTCCAGGGCTGGTAAACACCGTATATGCAGTATTTCAACAGGCTTGGCAGCTGTCGGCATTTCAAGAGGCAAGGGAAAGGAAGGGGTAGATGCCTTTTTCTCACAGGTCTTTCTAGTGTTACAAGTTGTCATGTTGGCCCTGTGCTCAATCCTAATACTATTTGCCCCAACGGTGGCAGATTTGGTTTTGCAAGGTGAGTTTTATAATGCGTGGCCATTCATGACGCTCCTTCTTCTTTCTAATTTGCTGAACGTCTTTAATGCGTTTTACGGGACTGTCTATACCGCCACTTTGCACACCGGATACATCATGAAGACAACCGCCCTGGGCGCTGCTGCGTGCACCGTTCTGACTCCGTTGCTCATTATGCCTTTTGGCGTGGCGGGGGCATGTGCAGCATCATGTTGCGGAAACGCAATAGTGCTTGCAATGCGTGCCAAAGATTCAAGGAAGTATATAAAGCTGGACGTAGGATGGCGATATCTTGTGCCATCCCTTCTCATGATTGTTCTTCAAGTTCTGCTAACTATGCTGAGAGTTTCATTCTGGAGGGGACTGTCAGGCGTGCTATTTGTTCTGATCTTGATGACTCAGGCGATTAGGTTCATGCCGTCAAACTTTCAAATGAAGAGGCTCCACTAGCATCAAAATCGGTTTTGAAAAGACGAAGGGATAGGAGCATCATGTTCAGGCGGCGACTAAGTCCAAGGCATCGACGCTCCTCCATACACACCGCGAGGGACTCTGTGTGGTGGGTTCGTCGTCGTGAGCGGAGACGGGAACGAGCGAGGATTGCTGCCCACTTACGAAACGCCCCAAAGCTCGGCATTGCATTCGATTACTTCGACGCGATGTTCTTCTTCGCCGACTACATAGGCTCTTTCCTGCTGTTCCTCTACGCATGCTGTGGTGTAGAAGGCCCTATCGATCGACGTTTGACGTATCTGCTCGCGCTTTTCATGTGTGTGCTGTATGCCATTCGCGAGGCGCTCGAGTTTTTCAAGCATCTTGACGAGGACAATGAAGCTCATGAGTGCGTCTATTACTACCCGAAGTTGTATCTCCTGTCCTTGGGGATGATGTTCTTCTTGTCGCTCTGCACGGCGCTGTACATCTTGAATTTCAAGGATGGTCCAGGCGATGCGCTTGTCTACCGCTGGATCGCCCTGTTCTTGATTGTTCTTTACGGCCCGGGTGCCGTTCTTCGTATTCATTCTTCGTGTAGCTCCCTTCGAAGGCTCTGGTCAGGGGCTCGTATCAAGCTATTATGCTCTGAGGAATTGGATGGGTAACGTTGCCGCCCATAGCAAGATGGGATATCTTGCTGGCGGGGCTTCGCCACTCCTGTCATTTCCCAGGCAAGCGCGGGAGCGATATCCACGAGCATGATTCGCCCTTTTCCCATGTCACTCAAGCAAGGCAGAACCCATTGCTGTTCCTATCGCTTTGGAACAACGTGATCGAGCCCGAGATTCAGGGCCTCATCAGGGAAAGGGGCGTTAGGTGCGATGATCTGACGGCCGCAAGGGATAGAATCTACGCCGCCTATCTATATTTCAGCAGCTATTGCAGATCGGCCTACTATCAAGACGATGCCGCCCTGATTGATAGGCATCAGATTGCGGCTTGCCTAACCTATGCAGTGCTTGTGGCTGAGCCCTCATGGTTGATTCGGCCTTGGCAACCGAGAAGTCCTATTATGCAAATGAGCGGCTTGCCTTCACGCTCGCTTGTTCAACCATGGTTTCTTTTCTTGTTCAGTACCATTCAGACAGATACATGCGGGGATTGCGGACCACGACGAGTATCAAAAAATCGGGGCTGCACGGAACAAGCTGCTGCAAGAGGGCATCGCAGTGCCAAAGACCGTTCCTAATGAAGATTCATATCCCATGACCCTTTATCGATGCTTTCGTTTTACGGCTGCGGAAGGGTCGTTCAATCTGTTGAGCCTCGCGTCTCTGTATTACCTTTTGGAGAACGCTACGGTTGGAAAGCAGCTGTATGGAGAGATGCGCTCCTATTATTCGTTCGTGGCCGAAGAGGTGTGATTCAGATGCTGTGGATCATGATAGCAACCTTTATTCTCACAGTGGTGGCGAGCACCGCTATTGCTCTCGAGTATGCGAGAATCGACTCCATTGCCGTCGATTACAAGGTTGAAGAGTTCGAGCATGCCGTGGGCAGTTCCGTGCCTATCGAAGCCGTGCGGACGAACTCGACTGTGCGCGGGGAAGGGGCTGAGGAGAGTTGCTAGCAGCCCTGATTCCCGTCCAGTTCCAATCAAAAGTTTGGCTATCGACCCCATAGAACTCTATATCGGAATCTATATCTGATAATAGCGGGATATATCTGAACTCAGATATAATTTCAGATATAGATTCAGATATAAGGAGGGCTGAGTATGGGCATTCCGGAACACGAGACCTTGTCAATCGAGTTTAAAAGTGACCGCAAGACAATCGCGGAAGGCGTCATTGTCGACGAGGTGGTTGCCCTTTCCAACACTGATGGAGGCGAGCTATACATAGGCGTCGAGGACGATGGCGTTCCCACTGGCGCCCAGCCTCAGCATCGAGACCCTCTGCAGATGAACGCTATGATCGCAAACAAAACGGTACCATCCGTTTCCGTGCGGACAACCATCTTGACGGAGAGCGGAAAGCCCGTCGTTCGCATCGAGGTCCCGCGATCGGCAAGCGTTATCGCCTCGGCTCAGGGGCGCATCTTGCGCCGCCGCCTCAAGGCGAATGGGGAGCCAGAGAGCATTCCCATGTATCCATATGAGATTTCAACGCGGTTGTCTGATTTGGGCCGTCTTGATTATTCCGCCCAGCCCGTCCCCGATACCGCTCGTGAGGATTTTGATCCCGTGGCACGGGAGAACCTGCGAAATATAGTTGGGAAATACAACAACAGCGACAAAACGCTCTTGGAACTCAATGATGAGGAGCTCGAGAAGGCGCTGGGGTTCACCACGACCGTTGCAGGTCGAATCATGCCGACGTTGACGGGCCTGCTCATGATCGGTCGCGAGGATGTTCTCGCAAAGGCGGTTCCAACTTCGGAGGCGGCTCTTCAGGTCCTTGTGGGCACGGATGTCAAGGTCAACCTCACGTACAAGGCTCTCTGCTGCGCGCTATCGAAGACATCGCCCATGCAATTAAGCCATGGAATCCCGTCACAGAAGTTTCTCTTGGGTTGTTTACTAGCCCAGTTGAGACGTTTAACGGCCGTGCCATACGCGAGGCGCTGGTAAATGCGTTTGGTCACAGGGACTACTCGATGCTCGGAAGGTCCGCGTCTTGATTGACGATATGGGCCTCACGATCTCCAATCCCGGTGGTTTATCGAGGGCATATCAATCGACAACCTCCTGACCGCCGATCCCCATGGCAGGAATCCGTGCCTTATGGACGCGCTCAAGCGCGTGGGCCTTGCCGAGAGAACGGGACGCGGGATCGATCGAATCTATGAGGGGTCTTTGCTGGTGGGGAAACCGCTTCCAGACTATTCTGAATCGGGGCCGACGTCTGTAAATCTTTTTATCGCCCGAAGTGAGCCCGACCAAGAATTCATCAGGCTCATCGCGGAAGAGTCAGAAAAGAGAGCCGCTCCGCTCCCGCTCCAGACGTTGCTCGTGCTCGATGCGCTCAAGCGCATGCGCCGCGCAACCATTGAGATGCTGTCGAGAACCGTCGACGTGAGGAAGAGCCAGCTTGTTCAGGTGGTTGAGCTGCTGGTCGAGTCGGGTCTGGTTGAGGCAGTCGGGTCGGCTGCCCACAGGGAATACCGTCTGAGCTCGAAGGTCTATAAGCGCTCGGGACAAATCAAGGAGTATGTCCGACAGGCGGACATCGATTCGATACGCTATCCGGAGCTCATCATGAGGCTTGCCCGAAAGCAGGGGCAGGTATCCAAGAGGGATGTAGCTGAGTTGTTGCACGTCGGCCCCGATACTGCATACTACGAGATTAGAAAGCTCGTTAAGAGCGGCGATCTTCTGGCTGCAAAGCGCGGGCCCGATGCCTATTACGTGCCATGTGTCTGATAGATATCGAACGTCTCTATTTGACCTAGATGGCGGTAGAGCAAGATAGGCGGTTCCGCCGTCCGGTTAAACGGTTACAGTAGATGTCGAGCAGATGGACGTTCCGGAGCTGTTCTAGTCTTTCCTAGATGCCTGCCATATCAATGAGAGATCGGAAGTCGAACGGCCGCTGGGGGCGTGAGATGAAGGCTTAAGAGGTGGGAGGATGTTAAAGAGTCACGTATTGATTGCGAGGCACCTGGCCCTTCTCGACCGCACCTAGTGCGTGCACAGTTTAAGCCCCGAATTTTACCCTTATGCGAAAGGGGCGCCCCGTTCTTTCCAATGAGACGCCTCGGAGCTTAGCAAGTTTTCCGGTCGACCTTACAGCGGCAACGCGGTCATCTGCGTGTACACGCGCGCCTGGTACTCGCGGTCCAGGTCGTACAGGCCCTTGGGATCGCTGCCGAACAGCTTCATCTTGGTGACCATGTCGCGAGCGTTGGCCTCTTCCTCGCCTTGCTCTTTAACAAAAAAGTCGAGCATGCGCAGCGCGCGAATGTCGTGCGCCTCGTGTGCCACTTCGTAGCAGTGGTGGATGAGGCTCGTCACGTACTCCTCGTGTGCCAAGCCGGCTTCGAGCGGGTCTAGGTCGTTTTTGAAGCGCATACTGGGCTGCTCGATAGCAAGCATCGTGGCTTGTAGTCGTTGTCAAGCAGGTAGCGACGCATGGCCATGGCGTGGTCGACCTCCTCCTTGACCTGGATCTCGTACCAGTTCGCGAAGCCCTTGAGGCCACGGTCCTCGTAATAGTCGGCAAACGTGAGGTACAGGTAAGCGGAGTAGAGCTCCTTGTTGATCTGCTCCTCAAGCACCTTTGCGACATTCTCGTTTATAGCCATATGCACTCCTTCGGTCGATCTGGCGCGTGCGCGCAACCTGAGTATACCGCCGCATGGCGCGGCAAATTGACTATGGCTGCCAGGTAATTGCCGGCCTGTTACGGGCTGCTGCGCCCACGTGGAAATGCAAGGCCACGATAGATTAAACGAGTTTTGAACTGCTTTCCGTGCCAGCTTTGGTCGAGCTCCCGTTCCGGCGCATGCCGTTTGCGGGGTCGCGGGGCACCGCCAGGCAGAACCGAATCCCGCACGGGTACAATGGGCGCATGTATACATAGAGAAAGGTGCGTCCCATGCTCGCACGCCCGTATTCCTCCTCTCCTGTCCGCGCCATTTGCCAGCGCCGCGCTTCATGCCCGCCGCGCCTTTTGCCACGTTCTGCGGCCTCGTCCTCGCGCTCGTCTTCGCACTTGTTGCCCCGGCGACTGCCCATGCGGACACGTATTCGCTTCCACGCGTGAACATTCAGGCGCAGGTTATGGAGAACGGCGACCTCAATGTCACCGAGGAGCGCACGTTCGCGTTCGAGGACACGGTCAACGGCGTGTACTGGAGCATTCCCTTTGCGCAAAACGAGCAGGGCCAGACCTCATCCGTAACGGTCTCCAGCGTGTATGAGTACGACGGTTCGGTCGGTGAGGGGGCAGAGGCGGACGCTCGTCGTGCGTCTCAGCCCATGCAAGAGGTTACTTCGGCAGAGCCGGGCGACCAGCACGTGTACACAGTGGAGAACGTAGGCAATGCCCTCGAGCTCAAGGTCTTCGTCCCCAGCGAAGATGGTGACGAGGTGACCTGTGGGTTTCGTACACGATCACGGGCGCGTGATGGCGTGGCCCGACACCGCGGAGCTCTATTGGCAGTTCATCGGTCCCGAGTGGGAGGAGGATGCCGAGGACGTCGAGTTGAACGTGACGTTCGCGGGGGCTTCTGATGGCACGCCGGCGACCGCTGGCACCGATGATGCCACTTTTCGCGCTTGGGGCCACGGTCCGCTTGATGGAAGCGTGGTGCTCGATGATGGGGATGTCGCCAACCCTGTGGTGACCCTAACCGCCCCACGTGTCCATGCAGGCCAGTTCGCCGAGGTTCGCGTTGCGTTCCCGGCGGATTGGGTGCCCGGCCTGGCGCCGATGGGTGACGCGCGCCTGGACACCATACTTTCCGAGGAGGCCGCGTGGGCCGGACGAGGCGAAACGCCCAGCGCGAACGCGCCCGCTTGCATCGCCACGCGGGCACGGTCGCCTTAACGGCGCTGCCCGCCGTACTCCTCGCAATAACGCTCTACCTGCGCAAGACCAAGTACACCAGCCCCAAACCCGTCTTCGACGAGAGCTATTTCCGCGACCTCCCGTCCGATGACCATCCCGCCGTCCTCTCCGCCTTGGTGTACAGCGGTGCGGTGCAGGATTGCGCCTTCGTGGCGACCCTCATGAAACTCACCGACGACCGCGTCATCGCGATCGACCATGAGTCTCGCACCGAGAGCCGGTTCCTCGGTCTGGGCGAGAAAACCGTCGAGGAGTACTCGCTCAAACTCGTCGCGCGCGAGCGCGTGGACGACCCCATCGATCTGGCCGTGATCAACCTGTATTTCGGGCCGAGCGCGAAAAACGGCGACGAGGCTAGTTTCGATGCGCTCAAAGACGGCGAGGACGCGGGCGATCTCATGCAGGAGTTTAAGGACCAGGTGATGGCCGAACTTGAGCGCCGCAACCTCGTCAACCTCGTTCCCACCGGGTTCAAATTCGGTATGGGGGGCATCGGAATCATCCTGATGATCGTTGCCGTCCTCTTCATTCTCTACACGGACGCAGCGAATCTGCCGTTCGTGCTGTTGGGTATCGGCATGTCCGTCACGGCGGCAATCATCGCCGCGACTGCGAAGATGTACTCATCCGAAGCTGTCGAGCTGCTCAACCGCTGCCAGGCGCTCGAGCGCTGGCTCGAGGACTTCACCAATCTGGATGAGGCGGTGCCCGATGACCTCATCCTGTGGAACAAGATGCTCGTACTCGCCGTGGCGTTCGGCGTAAGCGACGAGGTTCTGCGTCAGCTTGCCGACGCCGTGCCGCACGAGCTGCGCGAGGACGAGAACGGCATGTATTACTATCCCAGCTACTGGTGGTACTACGGTCACGGTGGCCTGCATTCGCCCATGAGCGAGATGCACGATGCGTACCAGGCCACGGTCGCGGAACTCTCCTCGAGCTCCAGCAGCTCGAGTCGGTGGTTTTTGGTGGCGGCTTCTCCGGCGGAGGCGGCGGGGGGCGTTGGCGGCGGAGGCGGCGGCAGCTTCTAACGCGCATTCTGGTGGCGACAAGCCGCATCTTTCGCTTGTGGGGCACTTCTCGTGCCCCACAAGCTCATGTGCATGCCGCAAATCGGGCGATTTTGTAACGAAAATCAGAACGGCTCGAGTAGACGCCATCATGAACGGTTGTGACCTGCGGAAATGCCGGCCGGATTTCCCTGCTACTTGCCTCGTTCGAAAACTCGTTACAAAAACGCCCGATTTGCGGCATGCAGGGGATGTTTTGTGCGATGAATCGGCTTTGCGCGGCGCGAAGTCCGAGGGATCCCGTGATGCATGAGAGGGCTACAGGACAGCGGCGTCGATTCTAAGCGGAGAGGTCCAGTCCGTACACGTACATCTCTTTGGGGAGCAGGCGACGCTCTTCGCGCGTGCTGCGATACGTGCCGGCGCGTTTGAAACCGTGGTGTTCATAGAACTGCCAGGTGCAGTCGGTGTCGGTGTAGAGGAACGCCCGCTGTGCGCCCTCTTCGGCCAAATACGTGGTCGCCGCATCGATAAGCACGCTGCCAATGCCCATGCCGCGTGCCGATTCGCCAACCGCGAGCAGGGTGATCTCCGTTGACCCGGCAAAACCGCTGTCGCTCAGCAGCTTGTCATTTTTAGACTCGGTGAGTTGGACACCCTTCCAGTAATTGGCGGCAGCTCGGGTTCAAGTTCGCGCATGCGGCGGAAGTAGTCTTTGGACATGACGAACCAGCGCTTGTGGGCGCGGACGCGCGTGGCGCTCGGGCAAGCGAGCACAATGCCGCACGGCTTATCGTCGATAAGGGCCACCTGCGAGAAGGGGGAAATGGAGAGCGAGTATGAGAGGTCGTTGCAGGCCTCGAGAAATCCGTATTCGGGCGAGGGGACTTCGGTGTGCCACGCTCCTGAATGATGGCGGCAATATCCTCGAAGTCGCCTTCGTCAAAAGGCCTATACGTTACGCG
>ENA-OQBJ01001005-OQBJ01001005.1-human-gut-metagenome-genome-assembly--contig:-NODE-1005-length-12443-cov-3.603524_pt1 | contig 12443 bp, 17 predicted proteins | sample MGYA00242743_ERZ504545 | MGnify/ENA primary metagenome ERZ504545 (study PRJEB26092, sample SAMD00036252) | human gut metagenome | host: Homo sapiens | study: EMG produced TPA metagenomics assembly of...
ACGGCATATTGTACCACCAGAAAGCATGGACACAGGGAAAAATAAATCATACTCTATGAAAAATGAGAAACCGATGGTTCTATAACGAAAAAGAGGATGCATCATTTTGACACATCCTCTTTTTTGTATTGAAGCCAAAGTCCTGTAAAATAGTTCTTCACATAAGATGATATTGAAAGAAAGTTCCTGAATCTGGCACAAATTATTGCCAGTTCCGAATCTTTTCAATAACTTTCCTGCAAATTTCTAAAAACGATACAGAAATGTCATTAATCAGAGTGATTCTCTCCATTATTTTTCCGCCTCTTGCCGTAATTGACAAAGGCTGCGGATCGGTACTGATTGTCTTCATCCTTACCCTGTGCGGATGGATTCCGGGCGTAATCGGTGCCCTGATTATCCTCAACAAGAACTAAATCTAACTCTATTCCTAAATAAAGAAACATTATGAAAGAATTACATGTACATGAAATTACGGGACATTCGCTTGTCCCCGCAAAAGACATTCCGGCATTGCTCGATGAAAACCATATTGAATTTCAGGCCATCGACTGTGTAAACTGGAACGCCTATCCTTACCGCCCTGAGGTGGAATTCCGCATGGCTCACACAGGAGAGGCCATTTTATTGAACTACCGCGTCAAGGAAGAAAGCATACGTGCCGTAGCAGCGGAAGACAACGGCAGAGTATGGGAAGACTCCTGCTGTGAGTTCTTCTTTCAGCTTCCCGAAGACCAGGAAGAAAATATCTACTATAACTTTGAATGCAACTGTGGAGGTACCTTGCTTATCGGTGGCGGAAGACCGGGCGACAGACCTCATGCACCATTGGAAATCACCCGAAAAGTAGACCGCTGGACCTCGCTCGACAAAGCTCCTTTTGAAGAACGTATGGGCGAATGCAGCTGGCAACTGGCCCTTTGCATCCCAAAGGAAGCATTTTTCCGTCATCAGCTCAAAGGTTTCAAAGGAATGACTGCGCGTGCCAATTTCTACAAATGCGGCGACAAGCAGCATACCCCGCATTTCCTGTCATGGAACAAGATAGACTTGCCGGAACCTTGTTTCCATTGTCCGGAATTCTTCGGCAAGATTCTGTTTGAATAAGAAACTGACCCAATAAAAACAAGAACGAATGTCCTTGACTGTTTTCCTCTCAGGGTATGAATACAAAAATGAATATAAGTATGAGAGAGAGAAAAGAGGAAAAACAGTCAAGCAACATTCGCCTGCAAACACAATAAGAAACTAAAAAAAGAGAACTAAATATGCTGTCCTCCACCCAGCACCTGATACAAGTTGATAAGGCTTTGTATCTCCTTGAAACAGTTAGCGGTTTGAGAGAGCTGGGCATTTAACAACGTCTGCCGGGCAGTCAGCACTTCCAGATAGGTAGTATTGCCATGCTGCATCAGCAGTGACGTACTGGTGAAGGCCTTTTCCAGGGCAGCCACCTGATTTTCGTAATTATCTTTTTTCCTTTTGCTTATCTGATAAGACACCAGCGCTTCGTTCACTTCCGTACCGGCATCCAGCAACTTTTGCTCAAAAGCCAGAAGAGCCTCTTCCTGCTGTGCTTGGCAATGCGCCGGCGGGCAATCAATGTCCCTCTGTTAAACAGCGGCTGCGTCAGAGAAGCCAAGGCTGAGGTAACAAACTTGCCCGGATTGGTAATCGGTCCGCCCACCGAATTTGTCCATCCGGCACTTCCACTTAAGGTTATGGACGGATAAAAGGCTGAATTGGCCTGATTAGTCACATAAAACGCTTGTTCCAGGTCACGTTCGGCCATACGCACGTCCGGACGGTTGGAAAGCATCTGAAGTGGAACTCCCACAGACAGACGTGAAGTGAACTGTTTCCGTTTGCTCCGGCACCGGATGAGAACATCAGCGGAAGCATACCGAAAATCATACACAAGACGGTCATGATAATAGGACGGAAACGGGCCTGAGCTGCCGAATAAGTAGAAGAGATCATGGAAAATTTTGAACGAGTATTAAATTCAACCAGCGGAACCATCTGGCTGATGTGGGATGCAGTCACAGCACGGCATGGAACGGAGGAACAAACATTCAGCGTCGCCAAAGAAGAAGAAACGACATCACGGTAGGAACCGTAGCACTGTCTGACCTGATTTACATTCAGATGTACAACAATGCAGAGCAGCAATACGAACCACTCGTATGGTATGGTCCCGGAGCACAATGGAATGACGATGGCATCAAACACAATCACTACAATGCCATGTTATGGGCCACTTACTCGCCCAGCAACGGACAGGGATGGTTCTATAACGGCACAATGGCAGGACTTTATCCAACCAAGAACGGCGCAGGTCCGAACGACACCCGACTTCTCCGCTTTAAGAAGTCGGATGTAGAATACATCTATGAATAACAACCCTCAAAACGTCTTTGCGTTTCAAAGTAAACGCAAGGACGTTTTACTTAAAACGCAAGTGCGCTTGAACTAAAACGCAAAAGAGTTTCGGTCCAAACGCACTTGCGTTTTTTTATGCTTTCTGAGAATCAGTTTATTTCCTCAATAAATCACTGAAAAACAAACCAATATCCTCCTATCATAAGAAGTAGCATCAGCAGTTCGGCCCCACGGTTGACACGAATGGCCACACGCATATCCCGACTATCCAACGGACGAGGATTATCTCCGATGAAGGGCTTGTAAACGGTCTCGCCGAAATAGTCGTGCGGACCGCCAAAACGGCAGTTCAGAATGCCGGCCAGCGCGGCTTCCGGATAACCTGAATTGGGACTGGCATGCATCTGCCCGTAATGCGCCACGAACTTCAGCAACGACCAGCGACCGGAAACCAGTATCATCAGCAGGGAAGTAAGTCGGGCGGGAAGGTAATTGGCCACGTCGTCCATGCGGGCCGCCCAGCAGCCAAAATCTTTATAACGGGCATTGCGGTAGCCAATCATAGAGTCGAGGGTATTAACCATCTTATACGCCAGCATCCCCGGCACACCCAACAGAAAATACCAGAAAAGCGGAGCGATGACACCGTCGCTCAGGTTCTCGGCCAAAGTCTCAAGGGCAGCCGTACGCACCTCCTGGTCAGTCAAGGAAGAAGTATCTCTTCCCACGATGCGGGCCACCTGTTTTCTCCCGGCTTCCAGCGAAGCATCCACCGCTTCAAACACCATCCGGACCTCATCTATCAGGGTTTTCCCGGCCAGACAATAGAATACGGCCACTACCGAAAGTGCTATCTTTACCCAGGGATGCAGCAGAGCTGCCGCTTCCAGCAGCCCCTTGCTCACTAGAAAGGTTAGCACAACCAGCCCTATTGCGGTCCACGCTCCGTTCCGTCTGCGGTGAGCTCCCTGATTTCCTCTGCGCTCACACCGCGAAATCAGTTTTCCGAATCCTACCACCGGATGGGGCAACCACAGCGGGTCACCTAAAATCTTGTCAAGCAAAAAACCTCCTGCCAGGGGAATCAATCCCATTACGAGTTCTGTATCCATTCGTGTATGCCTTCAATTAATAGATTGTTTTCTTCTTCCGTCTGTATAGCGATACGGAAATAGCGCGCATCCAGCCCTTCGAAATTGGATGCATCGCGAATCAGCAGTCCGTGTCGGGTAGCCAAGAATTCCTTCAGTTGCGCCGCAGTACCCTGCTGAAGGCGTGCTAAAAAATAATGCGTATCCGTAGGCAGTACCTCTACCCCACCCAAAGCTTCCAGCGCATCGGTCACCCGTCTCCGTTCCGTCAGCAAAGCCTGTATGTCCATGCGATATTCCCCCGGATGCTGCAACAGGTAATGTCCGGCTTCTACGGCCAAGGCATTGACCGACCAGGGCATACGGCAGGCATGTATCCGGGAAAGAAGTTCCCTGCTGCCCGTCACCGCTCCCAGACGCAACCCCGGCACGGCATAGCATTTGGTCATGGAATGCAGGAGCAATACGTTAGGCAGTTTCACCGTCTCGGCTACGGACAGCACCTCTTTCTCCGTAAACAGCGCATACGACTGGTCAATGACAAACAGCTTTCGGGGATATGTGGCTATCAGTCGGCGAAGCGTGGCGGCATCCCATGTCTGCCCCGTGGGGTTATTCGGATTACACAGCCAGAAAATCCCCTCATTGCCCGTCAGTTTCTCCAGACTGGAAATACCTTCCACCCGATGTCCGTGCAAGCGGCAGGCATCGGCATATTCACTAAAGGTCGGTATCCATACAGCAGAATGACTTCCGCAAAAAGCCTGGGCAATGAGGTAGATGGCTTCCGTGGCTCCATTCGTCACACAGACTTCCTCCGGACTGACACCATGCAACCGGGCCAGCTCAGCAGCCAGTGCATAGGGCTCCGGTTCCGGATAGGAACGGATGCACGGCAGGCATCCGGCCAGGTAGCGGTTCAACCCATCATGGTTCACCCGGTGGTACACATTCGAACTGAAATTGGCATGAATGGCCGTATAGCGATAGGCGTCGTCTCCGTGTCCGTTAATCATTTTGAGTCAGTATTTGGTAAAGCAGTGGCATGTTCAGGTGCTTCCGCACATGGTCGGCCAGCTTGTTGTATTGTTCCTCCTTGAAAGCGGCATAATCCAACTGAGGCTGGTCCAGCTTTTCGGCATACGGAGCCAGCAGCCACTCTATCACTTCCGGATTATCCAGTATGCCGTGAATGTAGGAACCGGCACATTTCCGGTCTGCCACACAGCCATCCGTTTCTCCGTTCTCCAGACGCACCAGCGGAGTCAAAGTCTCTCCTTCCACCGCCGAAGTGCGCCCCATGTGGATTTCGTATCCCGTGCAGGTCGGTTCTTCGGAGGACAGAAAAGCAAAACGTACCTGACGTGTCACCTTCTCTCCTTCGATGGCCGTTTCTGTAGCAGAAGTCCCAGTCCGGGCATCTGGCTGATGCTTCCTTCCACTCCGTCGGGGTCGGCAATACGCTGCCCCATCATCTGGTATCCGCCACAAATTCCCATCACGGTAGCCCCGTTGCGGCGTGCCTGAAGAATGGCTTGTGCCACTCCGTTACGACGCAGTTCGTACAAATCGTCGATGGTACTCTTGCTGCCGGGTAGCAGGATGATGTCGGCCTTCATCAGGTCGTCCACGTTGTTCGTATAGTACAGGTTTACCCGTTCGTCATGCTCCAGCATATTGAAATCAGTGAAATTCGAGAGATGACGGAGCAATACCACCGCCACATTGACCTTTCCCTGCACCGCCTTCCGCTGTTTCAAGGAAAGTTCCACCGAATCTTCTTCCTCGATGTAGATGTCGTGGTAATACGGTATCACGCCCAGCACCGGAATGCCACAGATTTCTTCCATCATCTTCACCCCCGATTCAAACAAGCGAAGGTCGCCACGAAACTTATTGACAATAATTCCCTTGATGCGTTTGCGGTCTTCCGGTGTCTGCAAAGCCACCGAACCGTAGGCACTGGCAAACACACCTCCCCGGTCGATATCGGCTACCAGAATCACATCCGCATGGGCATGACGCGCCATGGGCAGATTCACCAGGTCTGTATCCTTCAGGTTGATTTCCGAGATACTGCCCGCTCCTTCCATCACCACCGGATTGTAACAGGCTGACAGACGGTCGAATGCCTGATTCACTTCCCGACGCAACTCCTCACGTCCTTCTGTCCGGAAGTACTCATACGCACTCCGGTTGCCTATGGGCTTACCGCTCAGCACCACCTGTGCCGTCTGGTCGGAAGTCGGCTTCAACAGCAACGGATTCATATCCGTATGGCAGGGTACTCCTGCGGCCTCAGCCTGCACCGCCTGTGCCCGTCCGATTTCCAGTCCTTCGGGAGTGGCATACGAGTTGAGTGCCATATTCTGTGCCTTGAAAGGTGCCGGATGGTACCCGTCCTGCAAGAAAATACGGCATAACGCCGCAGCCAGTACACTCTTACCCACGTCACTGCCTGTTCCGGCCAGCATGAGCGGATGCAAACGTGGAAGCGGCAGATCAATTTCCACCATCCCCCCGTAAGGAGGCAAGGCTTTCATGGCATCTTCCAGTTTCACCTTGCCGGCATAGACTTGTGCGGCTACCAGCACACCGCCATGGGCAAATACCAGTGCCGGACCTGAAGTACGGTCCAGGTGGTCAAAGAAGTCGGACACACGGGCCAGCACGTCCATGAACGACTCGCCTCCGGTAGTCCGAACCCGCAGGTAATCGTCATACCATTCCTGGATGCGCGGGTCGGTTATTTCCTCAAAACGCTGCATCTCCCACTCACCCATGTTCATTTCTTTCAGCCGCTCGTCACGTTCCGCTTCGGGAAAGCCGCAATAGGCTGCCAAGTGTGTACAGCGGGACAAAGGACTGGTATAGATACGTGAAAAACGCATTCCCGTATCCTGAAGGGCCTTTTTACATGCCTCTGCCTCTTCCTGGAATGAAGCACGCAGGGGTACGTCGGTCTGCCCGTAGCACGTCCCGGGTGCCACATCCACCGAAGTATGTCGAACTAAATATACTTTCATTTTCTTTTATCTAACCATATTAAAAATTATATGCCATTACTACTGCTCCCATCCAGCACGCCAGTTCACACAAAAGGAAAAGTGCACCACAACAGTCGCCGGTGTATCCTCCTAAACGTCGCTTGAGCAGCCAGCCCAATCCAATGAAAAGTACACATGGAAAGCACAGCATTCCCCAGTAAGAAAGAGGTAAAAGCAGCAAGGGCAACAATCCGCCTGCAATATTGGCTATCCACTCCGAAAGGCTCATGCGGGTATAAACTACCTTGGCCTTGCTTTCTTCCTCTTTTCGGGCATACGGAAGAAACAGGAGCATGAAACTGCATACAAACTTGCAGAAAGGGTCGGCCACGCACAGCACCCAGGGAATAACAGGCGCAGGCAAGGATACCAAAAGCGAGAACGAGAGCAGGTAATACAATATCAATCCCAGCACACCGTAACTCCCGATATGAGAATCTTTCATGATGCGGAGAATGCTTCCCGGTCGCGTCCGCCACCAAATCCATCGAAGAAATCGGCCAGACCGTCTTCATGCAAAGCCCCCGTCAGGAAAAGACGGGTACACAAGGCCAGCAGTACCGCTACCGGCAGAGGAAACCAGGTGGAGAAAACCCAAAAAGACAGGGCCATCACTCCTCCCGTGAGCCATCCGCAAAGGCTCCAGTAGCTCACCACGTGCCGGAAACATTCGGACGGCACGGTACAAATCCGCCAGAAAGGCAGACGGGTGAAAAACATCAGGGCAGCCAGTAAATTGTTCATGAGATCAGAAGTATTTGGTAATGGAAGCATGGGCAAAGGTATCCATCTCATTCAGCATCCGCACGGCTGAATCAAGGATAGGAAAGGCACAGACGGATCCGCTTCCCTCACCCAGGCGCAAAGACAGATTCAACAACGGACGGGCGTGCAGGTAATCCAGCAACAGCTTGTGGCCGCTTTCATCTCCCTGATGTCCGAACACAGCATACGAAAGTACGTCGGGACACAGACGCGAAGCAGCCAGTATGCAGTTGGTCATGATAAAGCCGTCCACCAGAATGACCATGCGCAGCTCGGCCGCACGCAGCATGCCACCTACTGCCATCATCATTTCAAGTCCTCCGAAGCGACACAGGATTTCTTCCACCGTATGCTCGCCCGAGAAATGTTGAAGAGCCTGCTGAAGCACCCGGAACTTATGGGTCATGGCTTCTCCATACAGACCGCTGCCGGCTCCCACGCATTGTTCCAGTGGAATCCCCGTCAGGCAACTCATCCACAAGGAAGAAGCGGAAGTATTTCCTACTCCCATCTCACCGAAGCTTACCACGTTACAACCTGCTGCCTGAATACGGTCTACGCATTGTGCTCCACGCTCCAGACACAGATTCATTTCCTCGGGTGTCATGGCATCTTCGTGAAGGAAATTACGTGTACCACGACGGACTTTCATATCAATGATGCCTTTTTCGTAGGGCAAGTCATAATCCACTCCCGCATCAATGATTTCCAAGCGGAATCCGTGCTGGCGGCACAGAAAGTTGATACCGGCCCCTCCATGCAGGAAGTTACTGATTTGCTGCCAGGTAATCTCCTTCGGCGAAGCACTGACCTTCTCTTCCACAATGCCGTGGTCGGCTGCAAAAAGCAAGTTATACGGATTGTTCAACGAAGGCGACAAGGTCTGCTGAATCATACAAACCTGCAGGGCCAGTTCCTCCAGACGCCCCAGAGAACCTTTCGGCTTCGTCAGGTTATCAATCTTTTCACGGGCTGCCTGCTCCAGTTCCGGACAGGCAATAGGTGCTATAGTAAACTTACGCATGATTTATCCTTTCACTTTAACCGGAATACCGCACACCATCAGCACTACCTGATCGGCTTTCGAAGCAATATACTGGTTCATCCATCCTTGCAAATCGGTAAAACGACGCTGTACCTCATTGGGGGAAACGCCTCCCATGCCAATCTCGTTCGTGACGAAAATAAAGGTCGCATCCTGAGCGGTAAAACGGTCGAATTCCCGCTTCAAGGCTTCCAAGGCAAGTGACACTTCCGGCTGTTCCACAAAGTAGTTCGTGCACCAGAGCGTCACACAATCAATGACAGCCACCCGTCCCGTAATGTCATGGCGGCTCAGTTCCTTTTCTTCTTCGATGTTCGTCCACTCCGGCCCCCGGTTTTGCTGGTGACGCTCCACCCTACGACGAAATTCCTCGTCCCATATCTTTGCCGTGGCCATATACACCGGCGATGCAGACAACTCATGAGCCAGACGCTCTGCATAACTGCTTTTTCCGGAGCGCTCGCCGCCCGTAATCAGTATTATCTTCTTCATAATCTTCTGCTGTGGTTTTCAGCTTCCATTACTATAAATAAAAAACTGTCTCAAGGCAAATATGCACTCCGTAGCCGGAACGATGCATCCGTTTACCTTGAGACAGTTTCCTGTTCCAAATTGTACATCAAGCTGTACGACTCTTCTGCTTTATTCGGCTGCTTTTTCTGTTTCTACGAAATCAGTTTCTCCGTTTGACACCAGCAGGTTGTACCACTGAATCAATTTCTTAATGTCACTGGTATGTACGCGGTCACGGTCGTAGTTAGGCAATACTTCAGCCATAAATGCATGCAGTTCTTCCGCAGAAGCTTTCTTGTAATCCAAAGAAGTCACGTTGCCGTTTTCTTTCTTCTTTACAGATTCCAGCACTTCGCCCAAAGCTACTTCTTCTGCATCAGTATACATGGCAATATCGCCTAATGAGATTACCTTGTCACTGGCATAGACCGGTACTCTTTTCTTTTCTGCACTGACTGTTTCCACAATCAGCATATTCTTTGCCTGAGAAATCAGTTTGTACAAACCTGGTTTTCCAGAAATCGCTAAAATAGTCTTCAACATATTATCTCTAATGATTAATTAAATTACGAGTGACAAAAATACAACGCACGAATGACATACACAAACTATCGGCCCGTTTTTCTGTGGGCAAGCCACTCTTCCAACGCTGCAATCTGCGTATCCAGCTGTAGTTTCTCGTCATTGAAAATGACATAGTCGGCCCGACGCTTCTTTTCTTCGTCATCCATCTGTGCGGAAATACGGGCCTTATCTGTGCTCCGTAGCGGCATCCCGCTGCATTGCCCGCGTTATACGCAACTCCAAGGGAGCATATACCATCACGACATAGTCCACGATTGCATGAAAACCCGACTCAAACAGGATGGCGCTCTCCATAGCCACCACCTCCGTGCCGGATGCGCCTGACGGTCTGCCCACTGTTGGAAATCTTCATGCACACAAGGATGAATGATACGGTTGACACGTCCGGCATTCTCTGCCGAGGCAAACAAGTAATTTGCCAGCACGGGCTTGTTCAATGAGCCGTCTGCCTTATACACTTCTTCTCCTAGCAGAGTCAATAAACCTTCACGAATCCGGGGATGAGAAAGCGTCAGTTTTTTGGCTTCCGTATCCGTATCGTATACAGGAATGCCTGCTTTTTCCAACAAATGCGACACATAGGATTTACCACTCCCGATACCTCCTGTAATTCCAATCTTGATCATTCTGATTCTTTTTCTTTAGATGGTTCGCTTACGGTCTGCTGTTCAATCAAGTAATCTACAGAGGAAGGAGTCACACGCACGTGACTTACTACATCCGGATGTTTTTTGATGGTAAGCGGCAGTTTCTCGGATTTATTGCCAATCACGTCAGCATAAGAAACACCGACCAGAAAATCGTTCTCCGTCACAGACTTGAAGTTCTTCAGTCCCACCTGTACAGTTACCTGCACCTTAGACGGAAAAGTCCGCAAGACCTTTCCTTTCGGGAAACCGATTCCTACCACAGGCACCTCCAACGTCTTTTCTGAATACATATCTACACAAGCTACCACATCTACGGATGACGGCACGAACTTCACGCCATGAAGCTTCTGTAAATTGATATGTTTCTTCAGTGTATCCGTTACGTTGGTCCAATGGAAAGGCTGTGTATATGCTGTCAGAATGGTATTCAGCACACCTTGAGGAGCATATACTACCACAGAATCGGGTATCACCTGAATATCTGACACATAATACTGCCGGCCGGCTGAGACCTCTCCTCCACCGCTACCGGCACCTTCTTGGGTATTCCCCTTGAATAGATATAATCCAGTGTGTCCGGACGTACGGCAAGCAGTTGGGTAGAGTTATTCAACTGGGCACTGATTTTTTTCAATACCTCAGTCTGAGGAATGCGGACATAAGAACCTTTATCCTGATAATCCTCAAAGTTAAAAGTCAGCGGAAAGAAAGTACGTCCCAGCATGTAGTTCAGCAGTACCGTACCTCTGTCTTCTACCTTCACCCGAATCTCATCAGGCAGTTCAGACGTCATGACCACCTCTTTCGGCACATTCTTCAGTCTGACCGGAATCTTAAACTCGGTCTGATACGTGTCGTTCATGGTCTGCAAGAACCAGAAACAAAGCGACACGAACACGAAAAACAGAAAAATCAGAAACTCTCTGCTCTTGGCACTGAGCAGAAAGTTCCTGATTTTTCGTACAAGTATCAAGTAATATCTCTTTATGTTCTTTCGATCGAACATAGTCATTCATATTTATTTCGCAGGCTGAGCCTGTGCATCTGCATAAATTGAGTTCTTATCTACCTTGATTTTTACACCGGCAGCAACTTCAACTACAACAGTATTATCTTCTACTTCCTTGATTTTTCCATAAATTCCACCCGCAGTTACTACAGACTGTCCTACTTCCAAATTCTTGCGGAACTTGGCAATTTCTTTCTGCTTCTTGTTCTGGGGACGAATCATAAAAAGTACATAATGCAAAAATAGCCACCATCATAATAAGGAAAGAGTAATCTGCTCCTCCTGTGCCTGCAATACTACAGCTAACAAATTCATACGTTTTTCGGTTTAGATTAATAATAGCTGGACAAATATATTAGTTTTTGGTCAGCTTGTTTTCCTTTTTCAATTGATTAACAATACCGTCCAAAGTACCATTGATGAAACCGCCACTCTTCGGAGTGCTATACAGCTTGGCAATTTCCACGTATTCATTCAACGATACATTTACCGGAATGTTAGGGAAACTCAGAATCTCAGCCAATGCAATCTGCATGATGATGACATCCATCACAGCTACTCGGCTCAAATCCCAGTTCTTTGAATTCTCACTGATTAAATGACGGTAATAATCTGCATTCAGGATAGAACGACGGAACAAGCGGCGAGCAAAGTCCTGATCTTCTTCATCCTTAAATTCAGGAAGAAGTTCCTGCTTTTCACCGTTCTCAGGATTGAAGCGCTTGATAGTCTTCAACACAAAAGTATCCACGATTTCCTTATCGTCATTCCAATACAAACTCTGGTCTTCCAGAACTTCATCAAGAGCTGTATTGTTGAAAATAATTTTCTTGTACAGTTTTCTCCACAATTCACGATCCTCTTCGTATGAAGAAGTTTCGCTGGCCATATACTCCTTATATATATCACTCTGCATGATTTGTTCACACAGGTTTTTAATGAAATCGCCTTCATTTTCCCAGGTTTTCTTCTGAGAAGAAGCAAAAGCATTCAACTGTTTGTTGATTTCCAACTGCGCAATGAAGCGATTTTCTACAAATTTCATGTTGGGAGACAAATCTTCTTTGGTAGGAACCAACTTGTTTTTTGCTGCATCCAACCGCTTGTTGGCATACTTGGTTACCTCTACCATCAAAAGCAAAAGATAGTTGTACAGATCATACGCTTTAGATAAACTGAAGAACAACTCCTTTTTCTGCAGTATCCAAATTTTTACCTTCCGTTCTGATAATACGCATAAATTATCTGAACTATCTCCAGACGAATAAGACTCTGTTAATCATAATATATAAACAAACTACATTCTGGACTAAAGTCTGCCTTTTCCTTAATACATCACCATAAGATATATTTTTC
>ENA-OQBJ01001007-OQBJ01001007.1-human-gut-metagenome-genome-assembly--contig:-NODE-1007-length-12429-cov-6.385954_pt1 | contig 12429 bp, 12 predicted proteins | sample MGYA00242743_ERZ504545 | MGnify/ENA primary metagenome ERZ504545 (study PRJEB26092, sample SAMD00036252) | human gut metagenome | host: Homo sapiens | study: EMG produced TPA metagenomics assembly of...
GCCTCCACTCGCCTCCGAGGCCGCGAGCGCCCACGGGGGCTCCGTCTCGCTCGCCAACAGCCCCTCGGGCGGCGCGGTGGTCACCATCGCGGTCTCCCTGTGCGGGATCTGACGACTTCCTCGATGTCTACCTCGACTGCGATATGTCGCTCGCCGAGGCCGCGACGAGATGGTGTTGCGTCTGCCCCGCTTGGTGCTTCTAGCTCAAATTTGATCTGATGTAAGGCTTGTGCAATCCTGCATGGGCCTTTCTTTTAGCAATTGCTCGACCGATTCGTGGTTTGATACACATATTATCAAGTTAAGGGGACAAGGGGTCATACAGAGCCTCTCAGATCGCCTGCCGCACTCCCCCGCCATTACCTATGCGGCATCCTCGTATAGAGTTCATCCCGCTTGCCGTTTCGTTGCAACAGCCCACTTGTCCACCGATCAGGTGAACTACTGGAATAAATACAGCGACACGCTTGTTCGTTAGAGTCGCTATATCTGTGTAAATCGCCGCGATAAATACAGCCCGTACTCGGCTGTATACCAGCTACGCGTATATAGATTCATATCGCGTTAATAAATCGGCTCAAGCGCTTGCAAAACGCGCAAGTAACCGCAAAAGGCGATTGTCGCGTAGGTAGATTTTTGGCACCCTGTTGCTTAATCAAAATTAAGCAATTGCTTAAAACAAAAAAAGTCAGGCACTAGGTGCCTGACCTGCAAACTTCTGGTCGGGACGACTGGATTCGAACCAGCGACCCCTTGACCCCCAGTCAAGTGCGCTACCAAGCTGCGCCACGTCCCGAAGCTTTTGTTTGTTGCTCTGCTCTCGCTCGCAACAGGGAGTATATTAACCCGAAACTTTGGCCTTGTGCAAGAACTTTTTTAATTATTTTTGAGCAAGTCCAAAATTGTATCTGCGAGCTGGGGTTTTGTTAGCACGGGAAGTTCCTGCGTCCCTGCTGTGCTAACAATCCAGACCTTATTGGTGTCGGTTCCAAAGCCCGAATCGGCGCGCGTGACATCGTTGGCGATGATCGCATCGCAACCCTTACGGGCCAATTTACGCTCAGCGTACTCCACGACGTTATCGGTCTCGGCTGCAAAGCCGATCACGCACCGCTCTCCCTTTTGGCACGAAAGCTCGGCCAAAATATCAACGGTCTCGACGAGCTCGATGCGATTCAAGCGTTCATTAGCCTTTTTGAGCTTGTGGTCCGCAGGGGCCGCGGGCGTGTAGTCGGCGACGGCTGCCGCGCAAATGGCAGCGTCGGCCGTCAGGAAGGCGTTTAACGCCGCCTGCAGCATCTCTGCGGCGGTCTGCACGCGCACGCACTCTACGCCGTGGGGAACGTCGAGCGATGTCGGTCCCAGCACGAGCGTGACGGCGGCACCGCGACGTGCGGCCTCCCCCGCCAGGGCGATACCCATCTTGCCCGAAGAACGGTTGCCAATGAAGCGCACGGGGTCGATCGGCTCATGCGTGGGGCCGGCAGTGATGACGATGCGCTTGCCTGCGAGGTCCTGGGGCGCGGGGTTGAATACCTCGCAGATGGCCTCAACGATGTCCTCGGGCTCGCTCATGCGTCCCGTGTCCACGTCGCCGCAGGCAAGGTAGCCGCTGCCGGGTCCCACCACATGGACGCCACGGTCGCGCAACGTGGCCATATTGGCCTGCGTCGCCGGCGCCTTCCACATGCCATTGTTCATGGCCGGCGCGATCACAATGGGTCGCGGCGTGGCGAGCAGCGTGGTGGAGATGAGGTCGTCGGCGATGCCGTTGGCCATCTTGGCGATGATATTGGCCGTCGCGGGCGCACGATCACCAGATCGGGTTCCTGCGCGAGTGAAATGTGGTGGATGGGGTCGGAGGGGTCGTCGAACAGACCCACGGCGACGGGCTCGTTGGTGAGCGCACGGAAGGTAAGCGGCCCCACAAACTCGGTGGCATGCTCGCTCATAACGACCTTGACGCGCGCGCCGCGCTTTTGCAGCAGGCGCACGATATTGCACGACTTATAGGCGGCGATCCCGCCGGTAATACCCAGCAGGATCGTTTTTCCCTCAAGTTGCATTGAATTGTTGGGCGCCGCCATCGTTTAAGCTTCCTTGCTCGGGAGCACCAGCAGACGGTGGCAGTACGGGCAGTGCGTAATCTCGCTACCGTCGTGGTTGAGATCGCTCATGGACGATGCTTGCAGCGCGGTGTGGCAGACCGTAGGGATGTTGCCCTTGATGGTCTCGACGGCCAGGCCGCGGAACTGCTTGAGCAGGCGCTCATAATCGGTGAGCACGTCGGTCGGCAGCGTAGCGGCAAGGGCGGTGCGCTCCTTGGTGGCGGCGTCAATCTGGGCCTGCAGGTCGGCGGCCTTGGCGCGGGCGGCTTGGTATCGGCCTTCACACCCTCCTCGAACTTGGCGATGATGGCCTGCGCGCGAGCCTCGCGGTCGAGCGCCTCCTTATGGGCGACGACGACATCCTTGCGGGTGTGCTCGATCTTGTCCAGACGCTTTGCCAGGGTGGCGAGTTCATTCTCCAGGTCCTGAACCTCGCGGTAGTCGGAACCATCGACGTGACGCTTCTTGACAGCCTCGATGGCGTTGTTGGTCTGAATCTCGGTGGTGTTGAGATCGTCGAGCTCAATGTCCAGATCCTTGCGCTGAGCGTAGAGCTTGGTCATCTCGGACTTGAGCTTCACATAGGTCTTGCGTTTGGAAGCGAGCTCCTTGAGCTCCGGCATATTGGCAAGTTCGCTCTTGTTGCGGGCGAGCCCAAATCGATCTGTTGCAGCTTGAGTAGCGTAGCGCCGGCGCTCATAAGTTCTCTCCTTTTGTCACAGTCCACCATTGGCAAGGGTTCAGTATTTTAATCGTATGACGGGGGTCGACCCCGGCGTCAACTGCAGAGTTCATCAAGATATCCACGAACGGCTCTTCGGAGCGGTCGTGGCCGAGTAGTATCACGCCCAGGCCACGCAAGGCAAGGTCCTGCGCCACGTGGTAGCCAGCTTCTCCAGTCACAATAACATCTGCGCCCGCGGCGATGGCAAGCTCACCAAAATCGCCGAGGGAGCCGCCCAGAATGGCTACGGTGCGGCACGGGTGCTCGGCTTCGCCCCATACGCGGGGTTCGCTTCCAAACGCCATGGCGGCACGTTTGGCGAGATCGCGCAGGTTGCAGGCGTCGTGGAGGGTCGCGAGTGCGCCCAGGCCGGTGAGCTCAGGCTCGTCCACATGCTCCAGCGAGCTCATGGGCTCGGCGCCCAGCAACTCGCTCAGGCGAACGCGCGCTTCGTGCGAGCGGTCCAGGTTGGTGTGAAGCGAGATGATGCTCACGCCGCAACGAGCTGCCTCGTACAGCGCGGCGCTGCATTGGGGGCGTGTGGAATCCGACGGACAAAACGCCTCGGGCGCCTTGATATAGATGGGATGATGCGTTAGCAGCACGTTGGCGCCGGCCTCCTGGGCGCGGTGCACATTGGCTTCGGTCGCATCGAGTGCGCAGGCAACACCGGTAATCTCAGCAGCAGGATCGCCCACAGATAGCCCAACATGATCCCAGCCCTCGGCGTCCGCCTTGGGGTAGCGCGCCAGCAGCGCACGTTCAAGCTCGGAGACGATCATGCGGCACCTACGATCGAGAGCAGCGCACTTGCAAAGTCGTCCAGATCGCTCGGATCCACGCGGTCATCGAAGGAGATGCGCAGTGCGCCCAGCGCCTGCTCGCGACCAATGCCCATGGCGCTGAGCACGTGCTCGGTCCATGTTGCCGCTCGAGCAAGCTGATCCGGCCGAAACCTCAAAGCCGGCGGCATCGAGCTTGATGATGAGTTCCTCGGAGTCCATGCCGTCAATGTAGATCGATACCATGCCGGGCAGACGGTCGGCTTGTGCGTAGTCACCCATGGTGGCGTGAATGCGCTGGTGGGCCGTAAGCGTGGCGTAGAGCTTGTCGGAAAGGGCTTGCAGCTTCGCGCGCTCCTGAGCCACATGGGGCGTCAGAGACGAGGCGGCAGCGGCAAAGGCGAGCTGCGTGCGCAGGTCTTGCGTGCCGGCACGACGTCCGGCTTCCTGTCCGCCGCCAAAGATGCGCGGGCGCAGCGGCGTGCGGTTCTTAAGGTAGAGCGCGCCGGATGCCACGGGGCCACCGATCTTGTGCGCGGCAACGGTCATGGCGTCAACTCCCAGCTCGGTGACATCGAGCGGAATATGCAGATACCCCTGGATTGCATCGGTGTGGAACAGGCGCCAACGGTATGCGTGGCCGCGGCAAGCTCGCGGATGGGCTGCACCACGCCGGTCTCGTTGTTGGCAACCATGATGCTCACGAGCGCCACGTCGTCGCCTAGCAGCTCGACAAGCGTGGCAGGCTCAATGTAGCCCATGCGGCAGGGCTGCACCAGGTCGACGGTAAAGCCGGCGGCACGCAGCAACGGCAGGTTGTCCAGAATCGAATCGTGCTCGATGGCCGAAACGATTACACGATCGCGCTTGCGATCGCGCTGACGAGCGCCCTCGGCAAGACCGAGCAGCGCCAGCTGGTTGGCTTCGGTGCCGCCGTTGGTCAGTACAATCTCGGACGGGCGGACGCGCGTGCCAAAGCTGCGGGCGATCTCGCGACGTGCAACCTCCAGACGCGCGGCAGCCTTGCGGCCGAGCGAATGCAGCGCGTTGGGGTTGACGCCGGCAAGCTCGCTGTCGTCGTACTCGCGCTGCGCAAGGAGCGCCTCGGCGCGCATGGGCGTCGAGGCGGCATAGTCAAGATTCACGGGTATGCGGTTTTGACCTGCGGTCATAAGGGTTTATGCCTCCTGTGCGGCCTCGTTGCCCAGCTTCTGCAGCAGCGCAACCTCGGCAGCGGGATCTTCGGACTTAAATACGGCAGAACCGGCCACGAGCACGTTGGCGCCGGCCTTGACGACCTCGACAATGTTCTTGGAAGAAATGCCACCGTCGACCTCGATGAGGGGCGAAACGCCGTGACGCTCGCACATGGCCCTGAGCTCGTGGAGCTTAGCGATGGTGCCTGGGATAAAGCTCTGACCGCCAAAGCCCGGGTTCACGCTCATGAGCAGCACCATATCGACGACGTCGATGATGCTCTCGAGCACGCACACGGGGGTGGCGGGGTTGAGCGCCACGCCGGCCTTAACGCCGCGCTGCTGCAGATGGGTGAGCGTGCGGTGCAGGTGTGTGGAGGCCTCGTAGTGTACGGTGATCATATCGGCGCCAGCGTCGGCATACCAATCGACGGTCTCGTCGGGGTTCGACACCATGAGGTGCGCATCGACCGGCACGTCGGTGGAGCGCTTGACGGCCTTGAGGATATCAACGCCAAAGGTGAGGTTGCCGGTAAAGTGACCGTCCATGACGTCGAAGTGCACGTAGTCGGCACCGGCGATCTTATCGAGTTCGCCCTTGAGGTTGGCCATGTCGGCCGAGAGGACGGACGGAGCAATTTTGATGGAACCCATGGTAGAAGCCTTTCTGCGCTAGTCGGTGAGTCCGTAGAACTCTTGAGAGGGGACGCGGTCGGTGAGAATCTCGAGCGCCCTATCCAAAGTAACACCGTTGTAGAGCGTTTGCTCCACGGCAAAGGTGAGCGGAATGTCTACGCCCAGTGAACGGGCGAGCTCGCTCACGCTGCGGGCGGCGACGGCGCCCTCGACCACCATATGCGTGCGCGCCTGGTACTCGTCGAGCGACACGCCGTGGGCAAACTCGTAGCCAAAGGTGCGGTTGCGCGAATGCTCCGAGGTACAGGTGGCGATGAGGTCACCCATGCCGGCAAGTCCCATGCAGGTTATGGCCTGCCCGCCGCGGGCGTGCACCAGACGGCTGATCTCGGCCAGGCCGCGCGTCATGATAAGGGCAAGCGTGTTGTCGCCCGCACCAGAACCGGCGGAAATGCCGCACACGATGGCGATGACATTTTTCATGGCGCCGCAAACCTCGACGCCGGTCATGTCCTGCGACAGGTAGATGCGGAAGGCCGTGGATAGAAGCAGGTCCTTAAAGGTCTCCCCTACCTGTGGATCATTGCTGGCGATGACGGCGGCAGAAAGCCCGCCGCGGCAGATCTCCTCGGCATGGTTGGGGCCCGAGAGCGCCGCGACACGCGACTCGTTGCCGATCTCACTGGCGATTACCTCACTCATAAGCAGGCCGGATTCGGGCTCAATACCCTTGGTGAGGCAGAGTGCCGGGGTGTCGGCGGCGATGAAGGGTGCTGCCTGATGGCATACGCTGCGCAGGTGCGTGGAGGGCACGGCAAAGATGATGGCCTCGGCGCCGTCGAGCGCCTGCGACAGGTCCGTGGCGGCGACAACGTTGCCGGGCAGCTCGTAGTCCACCAGATACCGGGGATTGCGGTGCTCGGCATTGATGCCGGTGGCCGTCTGCTCACTGTGGGCCCACATGGTCACGCGCTCGGCTCGCTCGGCGGCGAGGCCGGCGACGGCGGTTCCCCAGGAGCCGGAGCCAATCAGCGCAACATTCATGACTCTCTCCTACTTATCGTCGGGCTCGGTGACGCGCTTGGTAAACGAGAGCTTGGACTCCTTACCGGCCATGAGCTTTTGGATATTCGAGCGATGGGCCCACACCACGGTGATGCCGATCATCGCCATGCAGAACTTGAGGCCCAGGCTGCTGTACGGAAAGACCGCGCAAGCAGCGATAGGAAGTCCGATGGCCGCGGCAAGCGAACCCACTGACACAAACTTGGTGATGGCAACGGCTACGATAAACATGCCCAGCAGCGACAGGCCAATAGGCCAGTACCAGGCGAGGATGACACCCAGACCAACTGCGATACCCTTGCCGCCGTGGAAGTTGAGATAGGGCGAGAAGATATGGCCCCACACGGCTGCCAGGCAAATGACACCGAGCATCCAGTCGCCGGGGGCTCCGGGCGCCATGATGTTCGGCGGAAATCCATAGCCCACGCTCGCGATGAACGGACGGGCGATGACAACGCAGATGGCGCCCTTAAGGCAGTCGAGCAGCAGCGTGAGCGCGGCCACCTTGGGGCCGGCTACGCGCAGGGCGTTGGTGGTGCCGATGTTACCGGAGCCCGCCTTGCGAATGTCGGTGTGGTTAAACACGCGGCCCAAGATCAGGCCAAACGGAATCGCTCCGATAAAGAACGAGACCACGGCGCAGATGGCGGTCAGCAGAATCGGATTATGCATCCTTTTGCTCCTTCTTCCTAAAGAAGAGTCGAATGGGCGTGCCGGCAAAGTCGAAGGTCGAGCGCATGCGGTTCTCCACGTAGCGCTGGTAGGTGTCGTTGACCAGGTCACTGTGGTTGACGAAGAACGTGAACGTCGGCGGGTTGACGCCCGTCTGGGTCACGTAGTGCATGCGCAGGCGGCGCTTGCCGTCCACCACGGTATGACCGAACTCGCGCAGGTCGGTGAGGAACGCGTTGAGGCGCGAGGTGCTAATCTTCTGCGAGCGCGTCTTTTCGGCGGCGTCTACCATCGCCCAGATCTTCTCGACGCTGCGGCCGGTGAGAGCAGAGATGCGCAGGTACTGGGCCCAGGGAGCCATGACGCCCAGACGGCGGTCGATGGTCTCCATGCAGGCCTCGCGCTTACGGTCGTCGTCGAGCAGATCCCACTTGTTGAGCAGCACAACGATGGCGCAGCCGCGCTCGATGGCAAGACCCATGACCTTCTGGTCCTGTTCGGTAACGCCCACGGAGGCGTCGACGACGAGCAGCGCCACGTCGGCGCGGTCGATGGCGCGCAGGCCGCGGACCATCGAGTAGTACTCGATGTTCTCGTACACGGTGCTCTTCTTGCGGATGCCCGCGGTGTCGACCATGCGGTAGTGCTTGCCGTTGCGCTCCACGACGGTGTCGATGGCGTCGCGCGTCGTGCCGGCAATGTTGGACACGATAGAGCGGTCGGCGCCCAGGATGCGGTTGAACAGCGAGGACTTACCGGCGTTGGGGCGGCCGATGATGGCCACGTTCAGCGCATCGGGGAACTCATCGGCGACCTCGTCCTCCTCCTCGGGCAACAGGGCCACGATGTCGTCGAGCAGGTCGCCCGTGCCGTGGCCATGCAGGGCCGAGAGCGGCGTGGGCTCGCCGATGCCGAGCGAATAGAACTCCCAGATGCTGTCGTTTTCGCGATCGGGGTTGTCGAGCTTGTTCACCAGCAGAAAGACCGGCTTGTCGCAGCGCTTGAGCATGCGGGCGACCGACTCGTCCTCCTCGGTGACGCCGGTGCGGCCATCGACCACAAACAGGATGACGGCGGCTTCCTCGGCGGCGGCAAGGGCCTGGTCACGAATGGACGTGGCGAAGACGTCATCGCTCTTGAGCGGTTCGATGCCGCCCGTGTCGACGATGGTGAACTCGCGGCCGTTCCAATCGGCCGTGTGGTACGAGCGGTCGCGCGTGACGCCGCGGGACTCGTGGACGATGGCGTCCGAGGTCTGGGCCAGGCGGTTAACGAGCGTGGACTTGCCCACGTTGGGGCGTCCGACGACGGCGACGATAGGTTTCATCTGCTCTCCTTTAATGGGTAGGGTCAGTGGAAATGTTAGAGTCCGCGGACACAATGCCAAGGATATGCTCCAGGGTATCGAGCAACTCATGCGGCATGGTCGACACCACATGAACCTCGGCACCGCGACTGGTAAGGCTTGCGAGTAAATCGTCACGATGATACTCGTCAAGCGTCATGCCGTCAGCGTTGAACATGAGCTTAGGCACAAAGAGCATAACCCCCGACAGATCTTGGGGCAGCTGCTCCAGAATGTCACACGCGACGATGAGCCGGTCACGTCCACGTTGCCGCCGAAGTAGCGGTTCTTGATGGCTGTGACGGTGCCGGCGAGTCCCTGGGGCGACTCCACAAAGCGCGCCACGGTGTCGCGCGCGCTGGCGCCGGAGAGGCACAGAAGGCGCTGGTTGCGCTCGGCGATGCCAGCGCGGACGCGGGCCAGACGCTCGGCGTCGGCGGCAAGCACGTCGTCGGTCTCGTCCAGATACGAGCGGATCATGCCAATGCCGTCGTAGTACTGCGGGTAACCGTCGTAAAAGTCTGCCTCGGGAGGATCGATGCCGGCGTCCAGGTAGAACTCGTCGCTCATCTGGAAGGTGTGGCGGCCAAAGCGCTCGAAGGCTCGGTCCTGGAAAGGCCGGATCATGGCAATGGTCTCGCGAGCCAGCTCGGGCTTGTCGCTGTAGGACCAGCTAAAGCGGTTCTGATGCTTGGTAAAACCGAGCGGCACAATGCCCAGGCTTGTGATTTGCTCGTGCTCCTCGCAAAAGCGCAGAGTCTTTTGAAGCTCCTCGCCGTCGTTCATGCCGGGGCACAACACGATCTGCGCGTGAATCTCGATGCCGGCGGCCATGATGGCTTCGAGTACGTCCATGCCGCGCTGGGCGTTGCGGCCCATCATGCGGCGGCGGACGTCGGGGCTTACGGCATGGACCGACACGTTCATGGGGCTCATGTTGCGTTGGATGACGTTTTGAACATCATCGTCGGTGAGGTTCGTGAGCGTGACAAAGTTGCCCTGTAAAAAGCTTAGGCGATAGTCGTCGTCGCGAATGTAGAGCGTGGAACGGCCGCCCTTGGGCAGCATGGTCATAAAGCAGAACACGCAGGCGTTCACGCAGGTGCGCATGCCGTCAAAGATGGGGCCGTCGAACTCCAGCCCCCAGTCCTCTCCCGGGAAGCGGTCGAGCTCGACGGAGGTGACGGTGTTGTCGCGCGGGTCGAAAACCTCGAGGTCGACGGTATCATCGTCGGCCTCCCAGAGCCACACGATCATGTCGGTGAGCTGCTCGCCGTTGACCGTGAGCACGTGCATGCCCGGCTCGATACCCACATCCCACGCGGGCGATTCGGGACGCACGTTCTTTACGAGCGCGCCTTCACCCGGCTCGGGGTCGCGGCTGCGCCCGTAATCGGCCACCTCGGCGGCGTATGCGGGTACGGTCTGGTCCATGATTAGCGGCAAAGCTCCTTGATGCGCGCGACGGCGCGTTCGATGTGTTCTTGCGGGGTGGAGGCTCCTGCGGTGATGCCGATGTGGCGTACGTTGACAAACCATGCCGCCTCGATCTCGGATGCCTCCTCGATGTGATGTGTGCGCTCGCAGGCGTCTGCGCAAATCTGCGCCAGGCGGCGGGTGTTGCCCGAGTTCTTGCCGCCCACGATGACCATGCAGTCGCAGCGGTTGGCAAGTGCGGCTGCTGCCTGTTGACGCTCACTCGTGGCGGCGCAGATGGTGTTGATCACGCGCAGCTCCTGCACGCGCGGGGTGATAGCAGCCACGACCTCGGCGAGGTTCTGCGCAGTCTGGGTGGTTTGCACGACGAGGCCTACCTTGCCCTTGAGCGACAAGGCGGTGGCGTCGGCGGCACAGCTCACGACCTGTGCATCATTGCCGGCGTGGCCCAAGATGCCCTCAACCTCGGGATGGCCCGGCTCGCCTACGACTACCACGCGGTAGCCCTCGCGTACCAGGCGCTCGGCGGCCACATGGACCTTCTTCACGTAGGGACAGGTGCGTCGACCACGGTAAGGTCACGCTCGCGAGCGGCATCGATCACCTGCGGCACCACGCCGTGAGCGCGGATGATCACGGTGCCCGATGCGGCATCGTCTAGGGTCTCAGCCAGACCGACGCCTGCCTCGGCGAGCTCGCGCACCACGATGGGTTATGGATGAGCGGACCCAGCGTGTGGACCTGAGCGCTCTCCCCTGCCTGCGGCGCGGCGGCCAATGCCATGTCGAGCGCGCGCTGCACGCCGTAGCAGGTGCCGGCGTGAGCTGCAATCTCGATGGTGGGCGCGGTGGCTTGGTCGGACGCAGTCGCGGCGGTGTTCGTCACGTTCTCGCTCATGGCTAGAACCTGCCGGATGCTCGGCGCACAGCTCGTCGCGCATGGCGTATACGCGGCTCATAGCCTCGGACTCAAACCAGGCCAGGCGCTCCGTGCGCCTAAGCCCGGCCGGCGCGTCCGAAAGCGAGACGGCCTTGCCGGCACGAATCCAGCACTTCTTGGGACGCATGAGCTTTTTGCCCGCGGGCGTGATGTCGGACCAGCCACAGATGGCAAGTGGGTTGACGGGCGCCTTGCCCATCTGAGCGATGAGCGCAAAACCGCCATGGACCTCGGGCTTGATCTCGCGCGAGCGGATGCGCGTGCCCTCGGGGAAGATCAGGACGTCCTCGCCGCGCTGCAGCGCATGCTGGGCGGCGCGCAGGCACTTCATGTCGGCGGTGCCACGCTCCACGGGAATGCCGCCCACGCGGCTAAAGGCCCAGCGTACGATCTTGCTCTTGGCGAACTCGGACTTAAAGATGGGGCGGATGCGGCGCCCGCCAAAGAACAGCGCCGTCTCCACGGCCAAGAGCTCGGCCATCGAGGTGTGGTTGCAGATGACCACGCTGCCGCGTCCGTCCTGGCGCTCAAACAGCAGGTCAGCGTCCTCGACCTTCCAGCGCCACATGAGCTTGGAGAAGGCCCACAGGATGGCCATGACCACGACGACGGTGCCGCGGATGAGCGCCGGGAACTCGGCATAGGGGGCGTTGTAATAATCCTCGGGCGTCTGCTTAAACAGGCGCATGGGCTACCTCCTTTGGTTGATGAGGTCCTCGATAATGCGGACGACCTCGTCGATGGTATGGGCGGTGGAGTCAACGTGCACGGCGTCCTCGGCGGGCACGAGCGGCGCGACCTCGCGGCTGCTGTCAAGCTTGTCGCGCTGCTTAAGGGCGTCGAGAGTCTCGTCGACCTCGGCCTCGAGCTGCTCGGCAGTAAGCGGCTGGGCGTCGTTTTGGTGACGCTGCAGCACGCGGGCGGCGGGCGCGCTCGCGCGGGTCAGCGGTCAGGAAGACCTTGACCTGCGCGTTAGGGAACACGACGGTTCCGATGTCGCGACCCTCGGCCACGATATCGCGGTCCTCGGCGGCGCGGCGCTGATGGATGAGCATGGCGGCGCGCACGCCCGGGTAGGCCGAGACCTTGGACACGTTGGCGTCGACCTGCGGGGTACGAATGGCGGTCGAAGCGTCCTGGCCGTCAATGGTCAGGCGCGTGTCCTCGCCGGTGCCGTTGGTAAAGCGAATCTCGATCTGCTCGGCGAGGGCGTCGATGGCCGCCTCGTCGTCCAGATCGACGCCGCGGTCGAGCGCGGCGAAGGTGACGGCGCGATACATGGCGCCCGTGTCGAGCTTGTTAAAGCCCAGCTGGCGGGCGATCTCCTTGGCGATGGTGGACTTGCCGGAACCGGCGGGGCCGTCGATGGCGACGATCATGCAATGCTTCCTTTCGATGGTTGACGTGCTGGTATGGTTCGCGGGCGCTGGGGCACGGCGGGTTGCCTAGCCCGTGTAGCGCTCGCGGTAGGTGTTGCGCTTGGGTGCGGAGCGTGGCTGCCGTGGTGACGCGTGCGGCTGGCGGG
>ENA-OQBJ01001008-OQBJ01001008.1-human-gut-metagenome-genome-assembly--contig:-NODE-1008-length-12405-cov-2.198811_pt1 | contig 12405 bp, 16 predicted proteins | sample MGYA00242743_ERZ504545 | MGnify/ENA primary metagenome ERZ504545 (study PRJEB26092, sample SAMD00036252) | human gut metagenome | host: Homo sapiens | study: EMG produced TPA metagenomics assembly of...
CATTCACCAAGGAGAATAAGAAAAAGAAGAAACAAAAAAGGTGTTCTGATTACTCAGAACACTTTGTTGGGCTACTCCGGACTCGAACCAAGAAAAACAGGACCCAGAATTCTGTTGTGTTACCATTACACCATAGCCCAATAACGCTTTATCCTCTCCGTGAAGAATGCAGCAAATGAAGTTGGGCTACTCGGACTCGAACCAAGAAAAACAGGACCAGAATCTGTTGTGTTACCATTACACCATAGCCCAAAATCAGAGAACGATTGTCATCTTTTTGTTTTGACGGTGCAAAGGTACAACTTTTTTGGAACATACAAAGCTTTTCGGCATTTTTTCTTTCAAAAAACATATTTTTCTTCTTTTTTCTTCATCTTTCAAGTAAAAACTTTCGGATATACAGAAAACCAAGTATATTTGTCCTATGTTATATATAGAACTTTATTTTCAATTTTAAAATAGGAACAATCAAAAGAATGAACGAAACAACGACTTTAATAGAAAAAATCATTGAAGGAATTCAAGAGAAAAAAGGCAAGCAAATCGTAGTAGCTGATTTAAACGAAATAGAAGATACCATCTGTAAATATTTTATCATTTGCCAGGGAAACTCTCCCAGTCAGGTATTGGCAATTGTAGACTCCATCAAAGAACATGTAAGAAAAGAGACCGGCACTAAAGCATATGCCATAGACGGCCAAAGAAATGCACAATGGGTAGCTATGGATTATAGTGACATCATTGTACATATTTTTTTACCGGAGGTACGACATTTTTATAATCTGGAACACTTGTGGGCAGATGCCAAACTGACCAACATACCAGATTTAGACTAATATATAATAAGGAAAGAGAAATATGAGTGATAACAATAAACCAAAAATCAATGTACCACGCTTTAATCTAACGTGGCTTTATGTCATAATTGCCTTGATTTTTGCCTTTCTCTATTTTTCTGGAGACGAAGGAAGTGCCACCAAAGAGGTGAACTATACCGAATTTCAGGAAATGGTGTCCAAAGGCTATGCAGACAAAATCGTGGCATACGACAACAATGCGGTGGAAATGTATATCAAGCCAGACCACATTGTAGATGTATTCAAAAAAGATGCCAGCAAAGTTGGAAGAAGTCCTTCCATCAACGTACAAATCGGTTCCATGGAAGCTTTAGATAAGTTTCTGGATGAACAGACCAAAGAAGGTAACTTTACCGGTTCTATCCAATACGAAAAGAAAAGTGACTATTTTAGCATAATCCTGTGGAACGTTCTGCCGTTTGTCTTCCTTATCGGTATCTGGATGTTTGCCATGCGCCGCATGGGTGGCGGAGGAGGAGCCGGAGGAGGCTCAAATGTATTTAATGTGGGAAGAAGCAAAGCACAGCTTTTTGAAAAAGGGACTAACCGCATTACATTTAAGGATGTCGCCGGACAAGCCGCTGCCAAACAGGAAGTACAGGAAATTGTAGATTTCTTGAAACAACCGCAAAAATATACAGAACTAGGTGGAAAGATTCCCAAGGGTGCTCTGCTTGTAGGCCTCCGGGAACTGGTAAGACATTGTTAGCCAAAGCCGTAGCAGGTGAAGCCGATGTACCTTTTTCTCTATTTCCGGATCAGACTTTGTAGAAATGTTTGTCGGTGTCGGTGCTTCTCGCGTACGTGATTTGTTCCGTCAGGCAAAAGAAAAATCGCCTTGTATCATCTTTATTGATGAAATTGATGCCGTAGGCCGTGCCCGTGGCAAAAACCAAGCATGGGAGGAAATGACGAACGTGAAAATACATTGAACCAGCTTCTGACAGAAATGGACGGATTTGGTTCAAACAGTGGAGTCATTATCTTAGCGGCAACCAATCGTGTAGATATTTTGGATAAGGCCTTACTGCGTGCAGGACGTTTTTGACCGACAAATATATGTAGACCTTCCTGATCTGAATGAACGAAAGGAAGTGTTTGGTGTTCATCTTAAACCTCTGAAGCTGGACAGCAACGTGGATGTGGATTTGTTAGCGCGTCAAACCCCTGGATTCAGTGGTGCAGACATTGCCAATGTATGTAATGAAGCTGCTCTTATTGCAGCACGTCATCAAAAGAAGAGTGTAGATAAAGATGATTTCTTAGCTGCAATCGACCGTATCGTAGGTGGTCTGGAAAAGAAAACAAAAGTCATGACTGCCGCCGAAAAACGTGCCATTGCACTTCACGAAGCAGGTCACGCCACCATCTCATGGTTCCTGGAACATGCCAACCCGCTGATTAAAGTAACCATTGTCCCAAGAGGACGTGCGTTAGGAGCAGCATGGTATCTGCCTGAAGAACGACAGATCACTACAAAGGAACAAATACTGGATGAAATGTGTGCCACATTAGGTGGACGTGCTGCTGAAGAAATTTTTATCGGACACATCTCCACCGGAGCAATGAATGACTTGGAAAGAGTCACCAAACAGGCTTACGGCATGATTGCATACGCAGGAATGAGTGATAAACTTCCTAATCTCTGTTATTATAACAGCAATGAAGATTACAGCTTTACGAAACCTTACAGTGAGCATACAGCTGAGCTTATAGACCAGGAAGTACAGCACATGATTAATGAACAGTACATGCGTGCAAAGGCCTTGCTGCAAGAACACAGTGAAGGCCACAACCAACTGGCACAGCTGTTAATTGACCGAGAAGTAATCTTTGCTGAAGATGTTGAAAAGATTTTCGGTAAACGTCCATGGACTTCCCGTTCGGAAGAAATTATGGCAGCCAATGAGCAGCTACCGGAAACCAAACAACTGGAAAACAAGCAGGAAAATACGGATGGTGAAAATAACTCTTCTAGTGAAAACAACACCCCTTCACAGGAAGAAAACCAGGAAAAAGAAGAAGCATAACCGAACAAAAACCTACTAACGTGAAAAATAACTTTATTCAACGAGCAATTACGGGAATAATCTTCGTAGGAGTACTTATTGGTTGTATTCTTGGAGGTCCTATCTCTTTCACCCTATTGTTTGCTCTGATTACAGCCCTGACCATTCATGAGTTCGGGAACATCGTGAGCAAACAACCGGATGTAGAGATAAACAAACCTATATGTATGTTGGCCGGTGTTTTTCTGTTTTTCGGATTTGCCTATTTAGGTGTCATGCCTGGACAAACAGAAATACTGATTCCTTACTTATTTCTTATCATATACCTGCTTGTCAGCGAGCTATATTTAAAGAAAAAGAATCCACTGAACAACTGGGCGTATGCCATGATGAGCCAAATCTACATCGCACTTTCGTTTGCTATGTTAAACGTACTGGCCTATCATTCTATTGGAAATGAAGGAGAATTGTCAAATTATCACGTACAGTACAACCCGATACTGCCGTTGTCAATATTTATTTTCACATGGATTAATGATACGGGAGCATATTGTACAGGTATGCTATTCGGAAAACATCGCTTGTTTGAACGAATATCCCCTAAAAAATCATGGGAAGGTTCCATTGGTGGAGGAGTCTTCAGTATCATAGGTGCTATCGTAATGGCGCATTTATTTCCGTTTATGCCAATCAGTATCTGGATAGGATTAGCCCTGACCGTTGTGGTATTCGGCACATTAGGCGATTTGACAGAATCGCTGTTTAAACGCACTATTGGAATAAAAGACTCAGGCAATATATTACCTGGTCATGGAGGCATGCTAGATCGCTTTGACAGCACCCTGATGGCGGTTCCTGCAGCGGTTGTTTATCTGTATATCATTTCTTTTATTGAATAATATAAGCAGAAAATTGATAACAGGTCCTTCAGTCTTACTGTAAGGACCTGTTATATTTTTGAGATAAAAATTCAACGATTTTTCCGGCTGCCCGTTCAGAAGCTCCTTCCTGTCCTAGAATTTTAATCAACGCATCATAATCCTGCAACATTTTCTCACGAGTCATTTGCCCAGGTAGGATTGCTTCTAATTGTTGCTTCACATTTTCTACGGTCATGCCATCCGCGACCAGTTCAGCCACGACTTCACGACCAGCAATCAAATTGACCAAAGAAATATATTTAACTTTTAAAATATGTCGGCGTAAGAATGAAACCAGTTTTCCTGCAGCAGTATAATAACACACCACCTGAGGCACCCGGAACAAGGCTGTTTCAAGCGTAGCTGTACCACTGGTAACCAAAGCAGCCGTAGTATGACTTAGTAAGCTATATGTCTGCCCAAATATAATTTTAGTATCAGTCCCCATATAAGCCTGATAAAATTCGGGAGATATTCCAGGAGCTCCCGCAATAACAAACTGATATTCTATATAGTTACGGGATGCTTGTATCATTCGCTGTAGATTATCCTTAATCTCCTGTTTACGGCTACCAGCCAACAAAGCAATAATCGGCTTTTTATCCAACCCGTTACGAAAGGTAAATTCATCAAAGCTCTCGGTATATCCTTGTTTAAAACAATGTACGGCATCTACACACGGATTTCCGACATAATGAATGGGATAATTATGTTTCTTGAAAAAATCCACCTCAAAAGGTAATATAGAGAGCAACTCGTCCACATCTCGTTTTATCTTCTTGATGCGGTATTCCTTCCAAGCCCAAATTTTAGGAGAAATATAATAGAAGATTGGAATATTCGTATGCGCTTTTATATATTCAGCTATTTTCAGGTTAAACCCCGGATAATCCACCAAAATTAATGCGTCAGGATTCCACTGAACAATATCTTTCTTACAAAAATCCATATTACGAAAGATTGTCCGCAAATGAAGCAACACCGGGATAAATCCCATGTACGCCATATCCTTATAATGCTTGACCAGTGAACCTCCTGCTGCTGCCATTAAATCACCTCCGAAAAAACGAAACTCGGCTTTGGAATCTTTCTCTTGCAGTGCCTTCATTAAATTAGATGCATGCAAATCACCCGAGGCTTCACCTACAATTAAATAATATTTCATAGCTGCCAATTCCAGTGATTCAATTGCTCCATCAAAGTATAAGCTGTTACATCTATCTGAGTAGGAGTAATAGCTACGTATCCATGATCCAATGCCCAATGGTCGGTATCTTGTGCCTCAGGTTCATCGTTCCGGTAAGAACCTGTAAGCCAATAATAGTTTCCACCTCTAGGATGAACAGACTTTACGAACTCATTTGTCCAGACTCCGTCTGTTTGACGACAAATACGCACACCCTTCAGCTCCTTTACATCAGGGAAATTTACATTCAAGCAGGTTCCTACAGGCAACCCATGCTGCAATACCTCTTCTACGATACGTTGTATATAAGGGAAAGTAGGCGTAAAATCAGCATCTTCCGCATGATTACAAAGAGAAAAACCGACTGAAGGTATTTTTTTCAGACATCCTTCTATTACAACTCCCATTGTACCTGAATAGTGTACATTGACAGAAGAGTTATCTCCGTGATTAATTCCTCCTATCACCATATCAGGCGTACGGGGTACCAAGTCGTGCAAGGCCAGTTTCACACAGTCCACAGGAGTACCCGTGCAACTGTACAATGAAAATCCCGGTGCCGACTCTATCTTTTTACAACGAAGCGGATGCTCTGAAGTAATAGAACCGGAAGCTCCAGAACGTGGTCCAGAAGGTGCTACTACCATCAAATCAGCCATTGGTCTTAATACTTTTATCAGTTCCTGAATGCCCTTTGCGGCAAATCCATCATCATTCGACAACAACAGAAATGGTTTCTCTTTCATCATATCTTTATTATCCAAACTTTTATGAGTGTAAAGTTACAACAAATCTTAATCTTACCAAACCACATCATGCAATTAGCTAAAAATATATATCTTTGCCCGCGTGAAGTTATTAACAGATGAGGTGAGTTTTCAACACTTTCCCAAAAGTCATGGAATTTTAATTGAAACTATCGTCATTTATTAGTTACTTCGCAATCAGAATAAACTGATTAATATGGGAAAAATTATTGCTTTAGCCAACCAAAAAGGAGGTGTAGGCAAAACTACTACCACTATAAATTTGGCTGCATCTTTAGCTACTCTCGAGAAGAAAGTACTAGTGATTGACGCTGACCCTCAGGCAAATGCCTCATCCGGCCTTGGTGTAGATTTAAAAGACATCGATTGTTCAATCTATGAATGTCTGATCAATCAGGCTGACATACGGGAAGCGATTTATACAACCGATATTGACGGATTAGACATCATACCTTCTCACATTGACCTGGTGGGTGCTGAAATCGAAATGCTGAATTTGGAGAACCGTGAGAAAATCATGCGACGCGCGTTAGAGCCGATGAAAAGCGAATACGATTACATTTTGATAGATTGTTCTCCATCTTTGGGTTTAATTACCATCAATGCCTTAACAGCTGCCGACTCTGTAATTATTCCGGTACAATGTGAGTATTTTGCGCTGGAAGGTATCAGCAAGCTTTTAAACACGATCAAGATTATCAAGACAAAACTAAATCCTTCATTGGAAATCGAAGGATTCCTGCTGACAATGTTCGACTCGCGCCTGCGTCTGGCCAACCAGATATACGACGAAGTGAAAAGACACTTCCAGGAACTGGTTTTCAAGACCATTATTCAGCGTAATGTCAAACTAAGTGAAGCACCCAGCCACGGTATTCCTGCTATTCTTTATGATGCAGAATCAACCGGAGCTAAAAACCATTTGGCTTTAGCCAATGAAATTATAACAAGAAATAGCAAATAAGTATATGGCAGTACAAAAAAAATTTGCATTAGGACGAGGACTTGATGCTCTGATATCCAACGAAGAAGTAAAAACTTCCGGATCATCATCCATCAACGAAATAGAACTGGACAAAATATCTGTAAACCCCAACCAGCCTCGTCGTGAATTTGACCCTATCGCCTTACAAGAACTGGCTGATTCCATTGCAGAAATAGGTATCATCCAGCCTATCACCTTACGTAAACTCAACGAAGATTCTTATCAAATTATTGCAGGTGAAAGACGATATAGGCATCCATACTTGCCGGTCTAAAAACAATTCCAGCATACATTCGTACTGCAGACGACGAGAATGTGATGGAAATGGCCTTAATTGAAAACATTCAACGCGAAGACCTGAATTCCCTGGAAATCGCACTGGCCTACCAGCATTTAATTGAACAATATGAACTGACACAAGAACGCCTGAGCGAACGCATTGGCAAAAAACGAACAACCATAGCAAACTATTTACGTCTGCTAAAATTACCAGCCCCCATCCAGGTAGCCTTGAAGAATAAGGAAATAGATATGGGACATGCACGTGCGTTACTAACTTTGGAAGACCCTAAAACTCAGATACGTATCTTTAATGAGACAGTCGCTCAAGGGTACTCCGTGCGTAAAGTGGAAGAAATTGTAAAAGCACTGGCTAACGGTGAAAGTATAAAAAGTGGAGGAAAAACAATCTCTGCCAAAGGCACACAATTATCTGAAGAATACTCTATGCTTCAAAATCATCTGTGCAATTTCTTTGGAACGAAAGTACAGCTTTCCTGTACCAATAAAGGAAAAGGAAAGATTAGTATTCCTTTCAACAGCGATGCAGATTTGGAAAGAATTATGGAGATTCTAGATTCTTTGAAAAAAACGGAATAAACAAAAATAATTTGAGAGCACATACTTTTACATATATTCTGTCGCTTATCCTGCTATTCTGTATCCCTTGGGGAAACATGGAAGTGAATGCACAGCGAGCCCAAAAACGCAGGGAAGGTATACTTACAGCCGATTCTATCCGCTCACAGAATCGGGCTGACAGTCTAGCCTTGGCCGATACGACCAACCTACACCGGCAACTTGCTTTGGAAACGCTGGAAGCGCCTATAGATACAGCTGCTCTAGCAAAACAGAATGATTCTATTCAAAAGAACTTACCTCCAACTCAGGAGAAAAAACGCTGGATACCCAATTCTAACCGTACAGTATGGTTAGGACTCGTTATCCCTGGAGCCGGACAGATTTACAACCGGAAGTACTGGAAACTACCTATCATTTATGGAGGTTTCGTAGGATGTGCATACGCCTTGACATGGAACGGACAGATGTATAAGGATTATTCGCAAGCCTACCAAGACATTATGAGCGATAACCCCAATAACAACAGCTATCTGGATTTCCTTCCCCCCGGAACAAATGTCAATGACCGTTTGGAGTATTGGCAGGAAATCTTCCGAAAACGAAAAGACCTTTATCGCCGTCAACGCGACTTAAGTATATTTGCATTCATTGGTGTATATCTGCTATCAGTGATTGATGCCTATGTAGATGCTGAGCTGTCTGATTTTGATATCAGCAAAGACCTCAGCATGAAATGGGAACCTACCGTGTTCAACGATGCATTCCGCAACCGTCCGCAAGGAGTTGGTTTGCAATGCTGTATTAAATTTTAAAAGATGAAAAGAATAATTTTTAGTTTACTTACTGCTGCAATCTGTAACGCTTCATCTCTTTTTGCCCAACAGACAGAAAAGACGATTACCATACAAGCTAATGGACAAGAAGATGTAATAGATTTACCAGAAGGAATGATTTCTACCACGATAGTCTGTACTTGGACTGGATTTCCAAACATTACATAAATCCAGCCGAGAACTGTACAATGACTACCCAAAATCCAGAAGTCAGCGATTCTATCTACATGGATCGTTTACAGCGCATTCCTGCCATCATAGAGATGCCTTATAATGACATCATACGGAAATTTATAGACATGTATTCTACCCGCTCCGCCAAAAGGTTTCATTTATGCTGAGCGCCAACAATCTATACATGCCTATTTTTGAAGAAGCATTAGATTTGTACGACCTTCCTTTAGAATTAAAATATCTTCCTGTTATTGAATCTGCATTAAATCCAACTGCAACTTCTTCACAGGGTGCTGTAGGATTATGGCAATTCATGCTTCGCACGGGACAAGTATACGGTTTGAAAGTTAATTCACTTGTGGACGAACGCAGAGACCCTATTAAATCTACCCGCGCAGCAGCTCGATATTTGAAAGACTTATATGATATTTATCAAGATTGGAATCTCGTTCTAGCAGCCTATAACTGTGGACCTGGTACTATCAACAAGGCTATCCGCCGTGCTGGAGGTGAAAAAGACTTCTGGAAAATCTACAACTTTTTACCCAAAGAGACCCGAGGCTACGTACCTGCATTTGTAGCAGCAAACTACATCATGACTTATTATTGCGAGCACTACATTAGCCCTATGGAGATGAACATGCCAGAAAGTACTGATACTGTCCATATCAACCGCTCATTAAATTTGAATCAAATAGCTGAAGTCTGTAAGATTGACATTGATCAACTACGAGCGCTCAATCCGGAGTTTAAAAAAGATATCATTCCAGGAAATGAGAAGCCTTATGCCTTACGGTTGCCAACTCAGATGATGAGCTGTTTTATTGATCACGAAGACAGTATCTACAACTACAAACCGGAAATTTATCAGACACGTCGTAATACTGTAACAGTCAGCAATACCACTACTAAAGGGAAAAATAGCGGGAAAGCTGTATACCACCGTATCCGTAACGGAGAGACATTAGGAGGTATTGCCGCTAAGTACGGAGTTAGCGTAAGCCAATTACGGAGACTGAACGGAATCAAGGGAAGTAGCATCCGGGCTGGCAAATCTCTACGCATCCGGTAAGAAAACCCCTCATTTGCTTGTTTGATTCGTATTTTTCTCTATTTTTGCATTATTGATTCAAAGAAAAGGGAGAGAATTATGACCGAGGAGAAACTTACGCAGGAACAGACAGATGAAAAACTGATTGATGAAGCATTTCAGGAGCTATTGGACCAATACCTGAAAGTAAACATCGGAAAAAAGTCGAGATAATTACAAAAGCATTTAATTTCGCCCGACAGGCACACAAAGGAGTGCGCCGACGTTCGGGCGAGCCTTATATTCTACATCCTATCGCTGTAGCACGCATCGCCTGCGTAGAAATCGGCTTGGGGTCTACCTCTATTTGTTCTGCTCTACTCCACGACGTAGTAGAAGATACTGACTACACCGTAGAGGATATCGAAAACTTGTTTGGACCTAAGATTGCTCAAATTGTAGATGGATTAACCAAAATCTCAGGAGGAATCTTCGGAGACAGAGCTTCTGCACAAGCTGAGAACTTTAAGAAGCTGCTTCTCACAATGAATGATGACATCCGTGTCATTCTTATAAAAATTGCCGACCGGTTGCATAATATGCGTACCTTAGGCTCTATGCTCCAAGTAAACAATATAAAATTGCCGGGGAAACACTCTATATCTACGCTCCTCTCGCCAACCGACTGGGCCTGAATCGTATCAAAACTGAATTGGAAGACTTAAGTTTTAAATACGAACACCTAGAAGCTTACCAGCAAATCGAAGAAAAGCTAAAGGCTACTCAAGCTGAAAGAACCAACTTATTTGAAGAATTCACAGCTCCCATTCGCGAACAATTGGATAAAATGGGACTCCCTTATCGTATTCTGGCACGTATCAAGTCTCCCTACTCCATTTGGAACAAGATGCAAAACAAACATATCACGTTTGAAGAAATCTATGACATACTTGCCGTACGCATCATTTTCACTCCTAAGAATGAAGAGGAAGAACTGAATGACTGCTTCAACATTTATGTAGCTATCTCCCGGATATATAAGCCTCATCCTGACCGTTTACGCGATTGGGTCAGCCATCCAAAAGCCAATGGATATCAGGCTCTTCATGTGACATTGATGAGCAACAAAGGACAGTGGATTGAAGTTCAGATCAGAAGTGAGCGAATGAATGATGTAGCAGAACAAGGTTTTGCTGCACACTGGAAATACAAAGAAGGAGGAGGAAGTGAAGACGAAGGAGAGCTTAGTAAATGGCTGAAAACCATCAAAGAAATTTTGGATGATCCGCAGCCCGATGCCCTTGATTTTCTGGATACAATCAAGCTTAATCTTTTCGCATCTGAGATATTTGTATTTACTCCTAAGGGTGAAATTAAAACGATGCCTCAGAATGCAACCGCACTTGATTTTGCTTTCTCCATTCATACATTCTTAGGAAGCCATTGTATTGGAGCTAAAGTAAACCATAAACTGGTACCACTGAGCCATAAACTGCAAAGTGGAGATCAGGTAGAAATTCTGACTTCAAAATCACAGAAAGTACAACCTTCATGGATTAATTTTGCCACGACAGCAAAGCCAAGGCTAAAATATTATCCATCCTCAAAAGAGAACGAAAGGAAGTCCAGCAGGCCGGAGAAGACATGCTGCATGAATTCCTTAAGAAAGAAGGCATTGAAGCTACCGAAACGAACATCCAGAAGCTCTGTACCCTTCATAAATTAAAAACTCCTGAAGACTTGATGTACCAGATCGGGCAAAAAGTTTTCACCTTAGGAGATTTGGATAAGAATGAGTTAAAAGAAAAATCCACCCCTACAAATTGGAAAAATACATTGCATTTGCATTTGGAGGAGGAAGCAAACCCAAGTCTCAGGATAATGCATCTTCCAAAGAAAAACCTGCTTTGAACATTGACAAGAAGAAAATTGTCAAGCTTACGCCTGAAGAAATTCAGAAGCACTACATCATTGCAGACTGCTGTAAACCAATCCCCGGAGATGATGTCTTAGGATATATTGACGACAACAATCGAATTATTATCCATAAGCGCCAATGCCCGATAGCTACGCAACTGAAAACCAGCTTTGGCAACAGGTTATTGGCCGTACAATGGGAAATTGGCAAAGCACTTAACTTCCCGGTAAATGTATACATGAAAGGAATCGATGGAATTGGGGTGCTTAACCAAGTAACAGGTATTATATCCCAACAGTTGAACGTAAATATTCACAAATTGAATATCGAGTCCAATGATGGTATTTTTGAAGGCCGAATTCAATTGTTTGTACACGATGTAGATGATGTAAATATCATCTGCGAGAACCTTAAGAAATTAGACCACATCAAGAAAGTCACCCGAATAGAAAACTTCGATGACACCATTACCGATTAAAAACTTGCTGCTGTCGCATTCTAGTTATAACCAATCCGATGAAAAATCTTACTCAAATTCAGGGCCGGTCTCTCCGCTGAGATACCGGTCTCTTTTGTTTTTGTAAAGAATTCCTGAACTTTTTCATGAAATATCCGTTCGTTATTTCTTGAAGACAAAACCAGATTTACCTCTCCGCACGTACGTGTCGAGTCTTAACACGAACGTGCTGCGACATCATCGTAAAGATATTTCCTGTACAATATCTATTGCATCGGGCAATAATATAGAACAGCTCTATCCGAATAGAGCTTCAGATTTTTATATAGCTTTTCTGATGGAACTGACTGATAAAACGGGGAAAATATAAGAGCTTAAAAAGAAAAAACCGAAAACCTACTGTACTAG
>ENA-OQBJ01001009-OQBJ01001009.1-human-gut-metagenome-genome-assembly--contig:-NODE-1009-length-12403-cov-1.633350_pt1 | contig 12403 bp, 10 predicted proteins | sample MGYA00242743_ERZ504545 | MGnify/ENA primary metagenome ERZ504545 (study PRJEB26092, sample SAMD00036252) | human gut metagenome | host: Homo sapiens | study: EMG produced TPA metagenomics assembly of...
TTCTCGTTTTGCTACAACTGATGAGAAGGCTGCTAACTTGACGCGGTATAAACAGGCCATAACATTTTTGCTTACTACACGCGGAATACCGCAGATATATTATGGTACAGAGATTTTGATGACTGGTGACAAGGGAAATGGAGATGGAGAATTAAGAAAGGACTTTCCTGGGGGCTGGCAAGAAGATAAAATAAATTGCTTCGTACCAGATGGACGTACAGCATTGCAGAATGAAGCATTCGATTTTACTCGTAAATTATTGAATTGGCGTAAGGGAAATAAAGTACTTTCTCATGGTACACTAAAACATTATTCTATCAGTCAGGGTACCTATGTTTATCAACGAGTGTATAATGGCAAGTCTGTTGTTGTAATAATGAATGGTACGGATAGTCCGCAGGAATTGAGTTTAAAACCTTATCAGGAGATATTGCCACAGCCGGAAAGCATAGATTTCTTGAGTGGGAAGCATGTGGCTTTGACAGATAAATTATCTCTGAAAGAACGTGAAATTTTGATTCTCTGTTTCTAATGGATTTATATTTATTGCTCCTGTCTTATGAGCCAATTATCTGAAATATAATTAATTAAATGTTTTGTAGATTTGTATTTTTCATATGAAAGAAATAACAAACTGATAACACATTTAATTTTGCTTATGACCTAAAAAATTATTAATCATAATACCTTATAAAACTATGAATCTAAAAAGAACCTTTGCCTTTGTAGCTATGTGCTACTGTGCGTTTGCATTGAGTGCACAAAATCTGACTTCACCAGATGGTAATTTAAAAATGAACTTTAGTTTAAACAGTAACGGGGCTCCTGTATATGAGCTTTTCTTTAAAGATAAAGCTGTGATAAAGCCTAGTACTCTTGGCCTTGAACTGAAGAGAGAAGATCCCAGAAAAGAGAATCGGATTTGAATGGACAGAACGCAAAGATAAGGAACCGCGTAGATGAAAAAATGAATCTGATGACTGGATTTAAGATTAAAGATACACGTACTTCTACTTTCGATGAAGTTTGGCGTCCGGTGTGGGGAGAAGAAAGTGAAATCCGTAATCATTATAACGAACTGGAAGTCACACTTGACCAGCCTGAAAATGATCGTTATATCATTATCCGTTTTCGTTTGTTCAATGATGGTTTAGGTTTCCGCTACGAGTTCCCTCAGCAAAAAAATCTGAATTATTTTGTTATCAAAGAAGAGCATACTCAGTTTGCTATGACGGGAGATCATACAGCATTCTGGATTCCGGGAGATTATGATACACAAGAATACGATTACACAACTTCACGCTTATCTGAAATACGTGGAAAGATGAGTGCGGCTGTAACAGAAAATTCTTCACAGTATGTATTCTCACAGACAGGTGTTCAAACAGCACTGATGATGAAGACTGATGATGGGCTTTATATAAACTTGCATGAAGCTGCATTGAAAGATTATTCTTGTATGAGTTTGAACTTGGATGATAAGAATATGATTTTTGAATCATGCTGACTCCTGATGCAAAGGGAGATAAAGGATATATGCAGACTCCATGTAATTCGCCTTGGCGTACGATTATCGTAAGCGATGATGCCCGTAACATTCTGGCTTCGCGAATTACCTTGAACCTGAATGAACCATGTAAGATAGAAGATACTTCTTGGATTCATCCTGTGAAATATATTGGCGTATGGTGGGATATGATTACCAATAAAGGTACATGGGCATATACAGATGAATTGCCAAGTGTAAAATTGGGACAAACTGATTACTCACAGACTAAGCCAAATGGAAAGCATTCTGCTAATACGGCAAATGTAAAACGTTATATTGATTTTGCTGCTAAACATGGTTTGATGCTGTACTGGTGGAAGGATGGAATCAAGGATGGGAAGACTGGTTTGGTAAGAGCAAAGATTATGTGTTCGATTTCGTGACTCCTTATCCAGATTTTGATGTAGAAGAAATTCATCGTTATGCGGCAAGTAAAGGTATTGAAATGATGATGCATCATGAAACTTCATCTTCTGTCCGCAATTATGAACGCCATATGGATAAAGCTTATCAATTCATGGTAGATAATGGTTATCATTCTGTAAAGAGTGGTTATGTAGGTGACATTATTCCGAGAGGAGAACATCACTACGGTCAGTGGATGGTTGATCACTATTTGTATGCTGTAAAGAAAGCTGCTGATTATAAAATTATGGTTAATGCTCACGAAGCAGTACGTCCTACAGGACTTTGCCGTACTTATCCTAATCTGATTGGCAATGAATCAGCTCGCGGAACTGAATATGAATCTTTTGGTGGAAACAATGTAAATCATACAACAATTTTGCCGTTTACTCGTCTGATTGGTGGTCCGATGGATTATACTCCGGGAATTTTTGAACCTGATTGCAGTAAGATGAATCCGAATAATAAGTCGCATGCACGTACAACTCTGGCACGTCAGCTGGCTCTTTATGTAACTATGTACAGTCCATTACAAATGGCTGCTGATGTTCCTGAAAATTATGAACGTTTTATGGATGCTTTCCAATTTATTAAAGATGTAGCTGTTGATTGGGATGAGACAAAATATCTGGAAGCTGAGCCGGGAGAATATATAACAATTGCTCGTCGTGCTAAGAATACTAATGATTGGTATGTGGGCTGTACAGCTGGCTATAACGGTCATGTGTCAAAATTATCATTCGACTTCCTTGATCCGGATAAGAAGTATGAAGCAATTATTTATGCAGATGCTAAAGATGCAAGTTGGGACAAGAATCCTCAAGCATATACCATTACAAAGAAAAAGGTTACCAGCAAGAGCAAAATGACTCTGAAAGCTGGAATTGGAGGTGGTTACGCTATCTCTATTAAAGAGATCAAGTGATATCAGGCATTGTTTTATTGTAATATATCAGAGAGGTTATTTTCCTTCTCTGATATATTATACAATCTTTAAGATAAAAAGATAATTGTTTCCAGTAGGTATTTAATATATAGTTCAATCTGTACGTTTATAAATTGTAGCCAAGAGAATTTTCTTAACTTTAAAATTAATAATATGAACAAGAATCTATTTATTAAACACACAGGAAAGTGTCTACTATTGACGATAGTAGGTATGCTTATTTCCTTCCAAGTATTAGCCCAAAACTTGGCGGTTAAAGGGAGTGTTGTAGACAAAAACGGAGAGGCTATTATCGGAGCTAATATTTTGGTGAAGGGTACAACCAATGGTTCAATTACTGATTTTGATGGTAATTTTACTTTGGAGGCTAAAAAAGGTGATATCTTAGTTTTCTCTTTTATCGGTTATAAAAATCAGGAGCTTCCTGCTGCTGACTAAGATGAAGGTCGTTCTTCATGAAGATACCGAAGTCTTGGATGACGTTATTGTTATTGGTTATGCTACGGGAAGCCAGCGTACTGTTTCTGGTGCAATCCAGCGTGTCGGGCGTGAAGATATGAATGCTGGCGTTGTAACGAATCCATTGCAGGCCATAAAGGGTAAAGTGGCTGGTGTAAATATTCAGAAATCTGGTGGTGACCCGACTGCATCAGCTTCTATTCGTGTACGTGGTACAACTTCTTTGTCTGGTGGTAATGATCCATTGGTTATTATTGATGGAGTTTTTGGAGATTTGAGTATGTTGAATGCTATCTCTCCTGCTGATATTGAAAGTTTTACAGTTTTGAAAGATGCTTCAGAAACAGCTCAGTATGGTTCAAGAGGTGCTAGTGGAGTAATTGTAGTTACTACAATTAAAGGTAAAATGGTGTTAAGACTTTAAGTTATGATGGTAGCTTTGGTATAGAAACAGTTTATAAGAATTTGGAAATGCTGGATGCCAATACATATCGTCAGGTTGTGCTGATAGAGGATATGCCAATGCTTTAGATATGGGATATGATACTAATTTTATTGAAGCAATGCAGCAGACAGGTTATACTCAGAATCATCGTCTTTCTTTTGGAGGTGGTACAGAGTCGTCTAATTATCGTGCTTCTATTGGTGTTATTGATCAAAAGGGTATCATTAAGGATAATTATATGCGTAACTATACAGCTAAACTGGATGCTTCGCAAACAATGTTTAATGATAAGGTAAAAATTGAATTTGGAATGTTTGGTTCTAAAGTCGATAAACGTTACTTGAATGATTATCAGAAGACATTCTATTCTGCAGCTGCATTTAATCCTACTTCCCTGATTTTTGCGAATGAAGATGGATCATGGCCGGAGGATCCTAATGCAAATGAAACACAGAATCCTTTGGGACGTTTGACAATAAAGGATATAGAATCAAATAGCTACATTAATACAAATGCGCGTATAACATGGACTGTAATTGACGGATTAAAATTGAGTGCTTTTGGTTCATATACTTATAATGTAAAAGAAAATTCAAAATATACTCCAAACAATATTAAAGCAGGACAAGGACAGAGTGGTCTTGCTGAAAAGTCTGATAACAAGAGTGGTGTGTTGTTAGGCAACTTTACTGCAAATTATAAGAAAGCATTTGGAAAGCATTATATTGATATTTTAGGACTTGCTGAGTTACAAGATTATAAATATACTGGTTTGGTGCTAAATCAAAGCAGTTTGGTACTAACTTCTTCGAGTATAATAATTTAGGCGCAGGTGGAGAAGTTAAATATGGAGATGTCAGCTCATACTCTAATGGTTATTCAATAGCTTCATTTATGGGACGTTTCAATTATAGTTTTGCTGATAAATATATTGCAACTGTAAATATGCGTGCCGATGGTTCTTCTAAATTAGGAGCAAATAATAAATGGGGATTTTTCCCTTCTGCATCATTGGCTTGGGTTTTGAAGGAAGAAAGTTTCTTGAAAGATGTAGATGTTGTTTCCAATTTAAAAATAAGGACTGGTTATGGTCTTACTGGTAATCAGGATGCCATTAGTGCATATAACTCATTGAAGTTGATGAGCCCGACAGGTGTAACTACAGTAAATGGCAAGCCTGTTGTTACATACGGAATCAATCGTAATGATAACCCTGACTTGAAGTGGGAAGTAAAACGCATGTTTGATATTGGTATTGATGCAGGATTTTTCGAGGATCGTTTGACTGGAACATTAGATTATTATTATTCAAAGACTAGCGATTTGTTATATAATTATGCCGTACCTGTTCCTCCTTTTGCATTCAATACTTTGTTGGCTAATTTGGGAGAAATGGAAAATACCGGTATTGAAGTTGCAGTAACAGGTGTTCCTGTAAAAACTAAAGATATGGAGTTGACTATTTCTGCAAACTTCTCATGGCAAAAGAATAAATTGCTGTCTTTGAGTGGCTCTTATATGGGACAATCATTGAGTGCTAAGGAATACATGAATTTGGAGGAATGAATGGCGCTGGATTTATCGGAGGAAATAATCAGGTTATTTATCAGATGGTAGGACAACCCTTGGGCGTATTCTATTTACCTAAATGTGATGGACTCATTGATATGAATGGTAATGGTGAGTATACTTATCATATTCTTGACATTGATGGTCAAGAAGGTATAGATCTTTCTGATGGAAAGGACCGCTATGTAGCAGGACAAGCTATGCCGAAGTTCTATTTGGGTGGTAATATTAGTTTCCGTTACAAACAGTTTGATATCCAGACTCAGTTCAGTGGTGCGTTTGGGCATAAAATTTATAATGGAACCTCTTTGTCATACATGAATATGAGCTTATTCCCTACTTACAACGTAATGAAAGGCGCTCCTGAAAAGAATATTCATGACCAGACTGTGACTGACTATTGGTTGGAAAGAGGAGATTATGTACATATTGATTATGTAACATTAGGATGGAATCTGAATACTAAGAATTTAAAGAACATTAATTCGTTAAGATTGACATTCTCTGTAAATAATTTGGCTACTATTACTAATTATTCAGGATTGTCACCAATGATTAATAGCTCTACTGTTGGAAGTGATTTAGGTGTTGATGATAAGCGCTTCTATCCGCTTACACGTACTTACTCACTGGGACTTAGTCTTAACTTTTAAATGAACGTTACTATGAAAAGAAAATTATTATATAGCTTTTTTATTGCTGCTGCAATGAGTTTTAGTGGATGTTCTTCTTTCTTGGAAGAAAATCCTGTTGATCAGATGCCGGAAAGTGAAGCCTATAAAAATCCGGAAATGATTTATTTAAATACAGTTGCTAACCTTTATACAAAGATTGGCGCAGATGCAGGAGGAAGTGGTTTGGCTGGAACAGACAGAGGACTTTATGACTTGAATACATTTTGTGCCGATGATGCTATCCTCCCGACAAGAGGTGGTGACTGGGACGATGGTGGATTGTGGAGAGATCTGTTCACTCATAACTGGGGTGTAAATAATGGACTTATCATATCTACTTGGGACTATCTGTATGGAGTGATTGTACAGTGCAATCAATCTATAGATAAATTGACTGAATTGAAAGAGTTGGATCCAAGCAATGAATATTTTGATATTTATAAGGCTGAAGTCCGGGGAATTCGTGCTATGTATTATTATTATTTATTGGATATGTTTGCACGTGTACCAATTGTTGAATCTTCATTAACTCAGATGAAGGATGTCAAACAGTCAGAACGCAGTGAGGTTTTCAATTTTGTAAAGAAAGAGCTGGAAGAATCTATTCCATTGTTAGCTGACGAAAAAAAGTGCTGATCTGGGAGAGTATTATGGGCGTATGACTAAGGCTGCTGCTTACTTCCTTATGGCTAAGTTGGCTTTGAATGCTGAAGTTTATACTGATAACGACTGGACAGACCAATCTCGTCCTGATGGAAAGAATATTAAATTTACAGTGGATGGCACAGAAAAAAATTGCTGGGAGCTACCGTCGCTTATTGTGATAAAATCAAGGAGTGTGGATATTCTTTAAATCAGGGAACAGATGGATTCCTTTCTAACTTCGTAGTTAATAATGAAGGATCTAAGGAAAATATTTTTGTTATTCCAATGGATCCAACCTTGTATAAAGCTCGTAATATGTATCTGGTACGTTCACGCCATTATGATGTTGGTAAAGCATTAGGATTTGGTAATGGAGGTTGGAACGGATCTGCTGCTACTATTGAAGCAATGAAAGCATTTGGGTACGGAACTGCAACTCCTGATCCTCGTTTGGAATTAACTTATTATACAGGCCGGGTTGTTGTAAACGGGCAAGAAGTTATTAACAGTGAAACTGGAAAACCTTTGGAATATTTACCAATGGCAATCAAGCTTCAATTCGATAAGAGTGATACTAGCATGAAGATGGCTGGAGCACGAATGTATAAGTACGCAGATGATCCGACTGCAACCGAAGATGGACAGTGTCCTCATAACGACTGGGTATTGTTCCGTTATGCAGATGTTGTATTGATGCGTGCTGAGGCTTTGATTCGTAATGGTCAAAGCGGACAGGCTGATTTAGATGAAGTCAGAAATCGTGTTGGAGCACCTCATGCAGATGCTACTTTAAGTAATTTGTTGAAAGAACGTATGTTGGAACTGGCATGGGAAGGATGGAGACGTCAGGATTTGGTTCGTTTTGGTAAGTTTAATGATGCTATAACTGATCGTCCTAAGACAGAAGCTTATTTACAAGTGTTCCCGATTCATGCTAACACTTTGGCTGTCAATCAGAATTTGACACAAAATCCGGGATATTCAAAATAAAGAAAACCTTATAGAATAAAGAAACATATGAAAACATATTTCAAATATATAGCATTGACCTTATTGCTTGCTTTGGGGCTTGTAAGTTGTGAAGATAATGAAAACTGGCGAATTATTCCATATGAACCGGAACCTGAGGCTCCGGTTGATGGGCCTGAACAGTTGTATGTGGTTGGTGCTCACCAAAATTGGGCTCCAGATGCAGCTGTTATAGGAAAACTTTATCCAATAGACGCTATGGGTAATTATGCCGGATATGCTTATTTGAACGGTGAATACAAATGTACTTCACAGCAAAATTGGAGTGGCCCTAATTATGGGGCAGGTTCGACTGAAGGAACATTGTCGACAGCTGAGGATGCTGGTAACCTGACTGCAGAAGAAGGGTATTATTATCTTACTTTTAATATCAAAGAGCTTACATATACAGTTCAGCTTGTAAACTTTGGTGTTATTGGAGATGCTACTCCTGGTGGCTGGAATGAAGATACCGATTTAGTTTATGATCCAGCTGATCTAAAGTTGAAAGTAGATATGACATTGACAGACGGTACGATTAAGTTTCGTGCAAACGATCAGTGGGATGTTCCTAATGGAGATTTTGGTGCAGGAGATAGTGAAGGCAAATTGGCTCCAAAAGGAAATAACATTAGTGTGACGGCTGGTGATTATCAAGTGGTAGTAGATCTTTCGACTCCGGATTATACTTATGAATTGATAACCAAATAATTAAATTAATATTAGGAGTGCGTCGATAGGGCTTTGCCAGATTGTACGCACTCTTTTTTCTTCTATCTATGAAAAACTATATATTGACTTATATATTGTTAGCACTGGGGTTTATTACTTCATGTAGTGATACCGATTCGAATACTTTGCCTGGTGGTGTAACAGATAATTTGAAAGAAGGCTTTACTTATTTACCGGAAACTCCCGATGCTGACCAGCCTCTCACGATTACATTTAAGGCGTCACCGACTTCTGCTTTATATGGATATGCTGGTGATGTATACTTGCATACAGGAATAGTAAGTGAGGGAGTGTGGCTGTATGTGCCTGCAGATTGGAATGAAAATATTGAAAAGTGTAAGTTTACTAAAAGTCAAACTGAGGCTAATGTATGGACCATTACTCTTTCTCCGTCTATTCGGGAATGGTTTGCTTCCGGTACAACTCCTGTTGAACAATTGGGAATTATCATTCGTAGTGCAGATGGTAGTAAAAAGGTATTGACAAAGATCAGTTTGTGAATGTTACGGATATGAAATATCATGGATTCGTTCCTGGTAAGGTTCAGGAGAAATCACTTCCTTCAGGGGTGCAGGAAGGAATTAATTTGGATATAGATAATTGTACCGTGACATTAGTTCTGTATGATAAAGCAACTGATGGAAGTCATAAAGACTATGCGTATGTTGTAGGAGATTTTAATGAGTGGACATTGGCTAATGATGAAACATCCCAGATGTATCGTGATGAAGCAACAGGATGCTGGTGGATTACAATTTCTGATTTAGATCCTGCAAAGGAGTATCGTTTTCAGTATTATGTAGGGACTTTAACAGGTGATGTCATGCGACTGGCAGATCCTTATTCTGAAAAGATACTGGATCCGGATAACGATAAATATATTGCAGCATCTACTTATCCGGTTACAGAAAGGCAATATCCTGATAAAGGCATAGGCATCGTGTCTGTTTTTAAGCTACAGCGAGAAGAATATAGCTGGATAAATACAGATTTTAAGATAAAAGATGCTGATAATCTGATGATTTATGAAATGTTGTTACGTGACTTTACAGAAAGTGGTGATTTGAATGGAGCTATACAAAAGTTAGATTACTTACAGGCCTTAGGTATCAATGCCGTTGAGTTGATGCCTGTACAAGAGTTTGATGGGAACAATAGCTGGGGGTATAATCCTTGTTTTTTCTTTGCATTGGATAAGGCTTATGGTACAAAAGAAATGTATAAACGTTTCATTGATGAATGTCATTCTAGGGGAATAGCTGTTTTGTTTGATGTCGTTTACAATCATGCCACGGGAAATATGCCATATGCAAGACTATATTGGAACAATTCCAAAGGATGTCCTGCGGCCAATAATCCATGGTTTAACGAAGCAGCACCACATCCATTTAGTGTTTTCAATGATTTTAATCACGAGTCAGAGTTAGCACGTCGTTTTGTAAAGCGCAATCTTAAATTTCTTTTGGATGAATATAAAATAGATGGATTCCGTTTCGATTTAACAAAGGGATTTACAAATAAGACAAGTAATGAAGGTACTTCCGGAAATTATGATGCTAGTCGTGTAGCCATTTTAAAGGATTATTATCTGGCTATTAAAGAAGTCAATCCAGACGCTATTATGATTTGCGAACATTTGGCAGGTATTGAGGAGGAAAGCGAATTGTCACAAATAGGAATGAAGTTATGGCGTAATATGAATAATGCTTATTGTCAGTCTGCAATGGGATGGAGTGAAGGAAGTGGTTTTACTGGACTTACTACCTTTAATACGACTATGAAAGAAGGTGGATGGGTTGGTTACATGGAAAGTCATGACGAAGAGCGGTGTGCTTATAAACAAACCCAATGGGGAAATGGATTATTACAAACCGATTTGTCTGTACAGATGCAACAACTAGAGGCAAATGCTGCTTTCTTCTTTATGGTATCAGGACCTAAAATGATCTGGCAATTCGGAGAATTGGGATATGATATTTCGAGAGATGCTAACCAGCAAGGAGAAGTTATTTCTGGTGAAGATCACAAGACAGATCCTAAGCCTGTTTTATGGTCTTATAAAGATATACCAGAAAGAAATGAATTATATACCACTTATAGTCGGTTGTTAGCATTGCGTAAGGCATGTCCTGATGTCTTTGGCCAAAATGCCTTTAAGGAATGGAGGGTTTCTGATAATGATTGGAATGACGGACGCTATATCCGTTTGGAAACTGTTGATGGTAAACAACTTGTTGTCGTAGGTAACTTTACTGACCGACCTGTTGATATGCAGTATGTATTCCCTGTAACGGGAGAATGGTATAACTTCTGTAAAGAAGGAATGCCAGAAATCATTACGGCTACACATTTGGAGGTTCCAGCACACAGTTTTGGCTTATATACGAATTTCTCTATTCCTGTAAAATAGTGCAAGAAAGGGAACATATCGTTTACGGCTTTAAAGGTATGTTCCCTTTTATTGTGTGTATATTGTTATCTTGCTTGACTTCTAAATTCTTTGGGTGACATTCCTGTATTTTTCTTGAAAAAGCGACTTAAGTATGACTGATCGGGGAAGTTGAAATGCTGTGCTATTTCGGTAACCGATAAATGTGGGTCATCCAATAACACTTTGATTTCGGCTGTTAATTGCTCATCGATCAACTGTTTGGGAGTTCTTCCGTTTACATATAAAGCAATAATCTCATTCAAATATCGTGATGTGATACATAGCTTGTCGGCATAAAAAGCTACCTGATGCTCTCGTGTACTATATTCTCTTACAAGTTGCAGAAACTGATAATAGAGAATCTGTTTGCGACTGTATTGTTTTTTCACAGCCAGTTTTTCCTGAATAGTATTGAATAACCACATCAATAGACTTTGTAGAAAGTTATATTCCTGCTGTTGGCGGAATTGAGGTGTATTGTCCATGAATTGCATTTGTGCCATGTCCATCCATAAATTTATTTCTTTCCATGTCTTTTGGCTTCGTTCGTCCTCTGTATGATGATAACAGGGATGTTCATGTGTATAATTATAATAGGGAGTATCAATTGGTAGTACTGCTTTTAGAAAAACCTCTTGTGGAAACATCAGAATACGTGCTTTAAAGTCGTACGATGATTGTACCACTTGTATCAGGCTGCCAGTCAGAAAGATTAACTCAGTCTGTTCTTCGAATATATATTGTTGTACACCAGTCGAAATAAGCGCTTGTCCGTGTGTACATATTAAATAGATACCACATTTAAAGTGACATGGCTTTTGTTTGAGCTGGGCCAGATCAGTTTCTTCGTATAAAATATATCGTGTGTCTGACGGTAATGAATATGGCATGAATGACTTCTGTTTTATACCGCAAATATACTTATATTCTCTGATGAAATATACATATGTTCCTAAAATGAAATGTTTTGTACTTTTAAAGAAATAAATCGTTCTGTGAGAATGGCGTAATTTTGCAGTCGAAAAAATGAAGGTAAAAAAAGATGATAACGACGAAGAAACAAGATTCAAAGCTATTTATACTGATATTTTTAGGCATGTTAAGTGCATTTGGTCCTTTTGTTATGGATATGTATCTGCCTACATTGCCTGCTATGTCCGATTATTTTCATACAACTTCCTCTATGGTTCAGCTGGGACTTACTTCCAGTATGGTAGGACTAGCTATTGGTCAATTGATTTTTGGTCCGTTAAGTGATAAATATGGTCGTCAACGTCCATTGATAATTGCTTTATTCTTGTTTCTGTTTTCTACAGTAGGATGTATTTTTTCGCAAAATATCATGCAGTTTGTGGTATTGCGTTTTGTACAGGGAGTAGCTGGAGCTGGTGGCGTAGTTCTTTCTCGTTCGATAGCTACTGATAAATATTCAGCACGTGAATTGGCTACTATGTTAGCTATAATCGGAGCTATTAATGGTATTGCTACGGTAGCTGCTCCGATAGCAGGAGGAGTATTGGCAGAGGGTGCAGGATGGCAT
>ENA-OQBJ01001011-OQBJ01001011.1-human-gut-metagenome-genome-assembly--contig:-NODE-1011-length-12397-cov-2.629910_pt1 | contig 12397 bp, 11 predicted proteins | sample MGYA00242743_ERZ504545 | MGnify/ENA primary metagenome ERZ504545 (study PRJEB26092, sample SAMD00036252) | human gut metagenome | host: Homo sapiens | study: EMG produced TPA metagenomics assembly of...
CCCCTTGCCGCACGGCGCTCCCCGAGCGATGAGTTTTTAGAGAGAAAATATACGGATATTGAGTTTTTGTTGTAGTTTTGCAGAACTGACAACCTTTTTAGGAATATAATGTTTAACCTGTCAACTTTGTCAGGAATTAATCTTCAAACTGACAACTATTTTCAGTACACTTCAAATGTACTTGCGTTTTATTTGAAACGTAAGTGCGTTTCAGTTCAAATGTACTTGTGTTTTGACGTAAACGCAAAGGCGTTTTTTTTAATCTCCAAAAACAGACGGATAATCCCGTTTTTAGGCATGATAACCTAAAATATCACTCTTTTACGCTTTTTCATGTTTTGTAAAGTTTTGATAATTTGAGATAGTTTTATACATTTGTAAACAATCACAAACGAAAGCAGGCTTTTCTCTTTATATATTATAAGAGAAAGCGATTCCTCTGCTTCCGGAATAAAACAAAACGGTTCAAGGGAACGGAACCTAAAACTAAAAAAAGAGAATTATGAAAAAGTTTTTAATGACCGCTGTATTGGGAATGTTTGCATTGGCTGGTTTTTCTCAAGTAAAATGGGATGCTAAAGTTGGTATGAACTTCAGCAATATGACTAAGTTTGATGATACCAAAGCATTGCCGGGCTTTAATTTAGGAGTAGGTATGGACTATGGCTTCAGTGAAAACTGGTCTTTGCAGTCTGGATTGATGATTTCTTCTAAAGGTTATAAAGTTAAGGATTATGCCAAAGTGAGACCAATCTATTTGGATATTCCTATTTTGGCTGCTTACAAATTCAATATCAGCGATAATACAAAATTTGTTATCAATGCAGGTCCGTATTTGGCATTTGGATTAGGTGGTAAATGTAAATTCGATGAAGGTGGCGATTACAAATTGTTCAAAGGAGAAGATGGAGAGGATGCAGAATACAGCCGTTTTGATTTAGGTATCCAGTATGGTATCGGTCTTGAAATTGGTGACCACTATTTGGTTAACTTGACTGGTCAGAATGGTTTCATTTCTCCGTTTGATTATCCTGACGGATATGATGGTGACAAACCTAAGAACATGACCTTCTCTATCGGCGTAGGTTACCGTTTCTAATTTGAGAAATAAATCTCATATTCATCCATAAAAACGAAAGGTCGGCATAAAAATTCTTAGTGCCGACCTTTTTTATGTGACTAATAACCAGCCATTCAGAAAAGAATTAAAAAAAATATTGTAAAATAAATTTCGAAAACGTTTGGCTGTTTCGTGTAAAAAATATACCTTTGCACTCGCAAATGAAAATAGTGATGCACTCTTAGCTCAGTTGGTAGAGCAACTGACTCTTAATCAGTGGGTCCAGGGTTCGAATCCCTGAGGGTGTACAAAATTTCGGAAAGTTTGACAATTATAGTGGATGCACTCTTAGCTCAGTTGGTAGAGCAACTGACTCTTAATCAGTGGGTCCAGGGTTCGAATCCCTGAGGGTGTACCGAAGCCGTGAGGCAAAATGAGGAAAGGCTCTGAAAATCGATAGATTTTCAGAGCCTTTTTTAGTATCCTCCTACTTTATGCATCAGATTCCGGAGTACCTATATATGATGAGAAAGAGACCTCACATTACCTAATTTTGGCGATTGACACAACTTGCCAATAAGGATACCTTTGCGCCTGAAATCATCAGGATATGAAAACAATCGTTTTAGCCTTTTTCGCAAGTGCCAGTCTGACTGCTGGGGGCAGTCGTATAAGGTAGCAGGAACCGTGCTCGATGCCAAGTCGAAAGTACCGGTGGAGTTTGCGACTTTGTGGATTGAAGGAAGTGGTATCGGTACCATGACCGATTCGCAAGGAAAGTTCGTCATTCAGCATTTGGCAGAAGGAAAGCATGAGGTGCTGGTGCGTTGTCTGGGCTATTCTGAATATAAATTACAGCTGGACGTCAGAAAGGATAAGGAAAACATCGTGGTATATCTTTCCGAACAGACTTTGGCCCTGAACGAAGTGACTGTCACGGCAGAAAGAAAAACCGCAGATGCTACTACAGCATACACGCTGGGCCGTACGGCACTGGACCATTTGCAGAGTGTCAGCGTGTCTGATGCGTTAAGTCTTTTGCCCGGAGAACAGACCAGCAAGTTCAAGGGACTGACTTCTTCCGCTCAGGTAATCACGTTGAGAGGAGAAAGCACTGAAATGGGGAATCCTGATTTTGGAACCGTAGTTGAGATGGACGGGGTGCGCCTGTCGGGTAATGCTACGGCCGCTTCTACTTCCGGAACGGATACCCGTAACATTGGCAACAGCAATGTAGAACGGATTGAAGTTATCACCGGTGTACCTTCTGTGGAATATGGTGACCTGACCAACGGAGTGGTAAAAATTGTGACACGCAAAGGAAAAAGTCCGCTGATTGTCGATGTGGCTGTGCGTCCTACCACCCAGTCGTATGCCGTAAGTAAAGGAGTGGAACTGGGGGCAAAAGCTGGCGTACTGAACCTGTCCTATGAACGGGTTCGTTCTGTGTCAGACATTGCATCGCCCTACACCTCGTATGTACGCAATGCGTTTGGCGTGAGATACTCTAACAGCTGCATACAAAGACCGGAAAAACCTTGTCTGTCGATTTCAGTCTGAACGGTAATGTGGGAGGTAATAATACCAAGGCCGATCCGGATGCCTTCAAGGAGACTTATACCAAGAGTCGGGACAATGCGTTATGGAGCAGTCTCTCGTTTAACTATATGCTGAATTCGCCCTGGTTATCCAATTTGCGTGGAGGAGTGACCTTCTCGTACGCCGACAACCGGGTGGAAGAAAAGAAAAACCAGTCGGCTTCGTCCGTCCAGCCTGCACTGCATACTACCGAAGAAGGATATTTTGTGGCTTCCAAATATGAAAAGGATCCCTCCTCACCTATTATTTTGTTGCCTACCGGCTACTGGTATGTGACGTCATTCAACGATAGTCGTCCCATAAATTACACTGCCTACCTGAAAGCACGCTGGAGCCATAAAATCGGAGGCGTAACCAGCAACCTGCTGGCAGGAGCAGATATGAAAGGAGAAGGCAACCAGGGTAAAGGAACGTATTATGAAGACATGTCGGTAGCTCCTACCTGGAGGGAATACCGTTACGATGAGTTGCCTTTCATGCACAATCTGGCTGCGTATGCAGAAGAAGAGATAACCCTGCCTTTCCGTCATTCGCAGTTGCTGCTTAAAGGAGGACTCCGAAGTGACATGACTTTCATCCCGGGCACGGTGTATGGCACCGTATCCAGTCTGTCTCCCCGTGTCAGTGCCAAGTATTCATTTGGCGAAAAAGAGCATGGTTTCTTTCGAGGAGCGACCCTTCGTGCCGGATGGGGAAAGGCGGTGAAACTTCCTTCGTTCGAGATGCTGTATCCCCGGGAAACGTATGTAGACCGTCTGGCATTTGCCCCTGGAGCAATGGCCGACGGAACAACCTATTATGCTTATCACACCCATCCTGTGCTTCCTGTCTATAATCCGGAGTTGCAGTGGCAGTACAGCCTTATGCGGGAAGCCGGAATGGACATTCGTCTGAAGGGGTACGGATTTCGTTGTCGTTCTTCTACAACACCCTGTCACAGCCTTATACCAGTACGCGTATCTATACTCCGTTTGATTATAAGTTGACCGACCAAAGCGCGCTCAATGATTGCCTGATACCTTCAGCCGACAGGTGTATAGTATTGATCGTACAACAGGAGTCGTGACCGTGTCCGACAAGAACGGGATACTTACCTCTCAGACGCTTGCCTATAAGGAGATTCATGATTTCCAGTCGGCCGTCATGAATGTGAATGGTTCTTCCTCTTCACGGATGGGACTGGAATGGGTGCTTGATTTTGACCGGATAAAGGCAATCAATACCTCCATCCGCATAGACGGGAAGTATTATCGCTACAAAGGAATTGATGAAGTGATGGTACCGTCTACCAGCAGCCTGACCGATACGGACGGACAGCCTTATAAATACATCGGTTATTATGTAGGAGGCAATGGCAACTATAACGGATTCATGACGCAGCGACTGAACACCAACCTGACCCTGGTGACGCACGTGCCGAAAATCAGAATGATTTTCTCTCTGCGTTTTGAGGGCACTCTTCTGAATACGCGGCAGAACCTGAGTGAATACAGCGGTGGAACCCGGAGCTATGTGCTCGACTCGCAGAGCGATTATCTTCCCTCGTCCACCCAGACGGATATTTATAACGGAGCCAGTTACGTGGCTACGTATCCGCTGTACTATGTATCGAGAGAAGATATGGAACCCGTATACCGTTTATGGAAAAGTTCCTGTGGGCTGCCGAACATGACAAGGAGTTGTATAACGAACTCAGTAAACTGGTGGTAAAAAGCACCACCGGCTATATGTTCAGGAAGCAGGGATATTCCCCCTATTTCTCAGCCAACCTGAACGTATCGAAAGAAATCGGGAAGTACCTGACGGTGTCATTTTTTGCCAATAATTTCTTCTACAGCATGCAGAAGATAAAGAACTGGCAGACGGGTAATGAGGGAAGTCTGTTTGCTTCTTCGCTGGTCACTCCCTTTAACTATGGCATATCATTTAAATTAAAACTATAAACACGTATGAGTATGATGAAAAAGATGTTATTTGCGTGCTGTGTCTTAATCCAGATACTGGCTTTCAGCGCGTGCAAAGAGAAAGAGAACGGTGGTTATCAGGTGAGCAGTGTAAGCATTCGGCTGGTGTATCCCGAGGGAAGCGGATTTGAACCAGTGGAGGGAGTCAGTGTAACTTTGAAGAATACGTCGGGCAGTACTACTTTCAGTCAGTCGACCAATGCGGAAGGGGTGGCTGTTTTTGAAGTGCCGCAAGGTATCTATGAAGCTTCGGCTTCCGACAAACGGGTGGCCGATGCCAAAGTGTATCTTTTCAATGGACTGAATACATCGGTCAATGTGACTCAGGAAACGGTAGAGGCTACCATCAAACTGGAAATGTCTTCAGGAGGTTCCGTGCTGATTAAGGAACTGTATGTAGGAGGCTGTCCGAAAGACGATGGTTCGGGTACGTTTGCCATGGATCAGTATGTCGTACTGTATAACAATTCTTCGGAAACACTCGATATCAGCGACTTTGCATTGGGTATGGTCAATCCTTACAACCCTCATGCGTCGAATAAGGACTATGTGAACGGTGAACTCTTTTATGCGGCAGAAGGATGGATACCGGCCGGAACGGCTGTCTGGTATTTCGACAAGCAGGTACAGCTGGAAGCCGGAAAAGAACTGGTGATTGCACTGAATGGGGCCATCGACCACACACAGACTTATTCTCAGTCCGTAAATTTGGCCAACAGTACCTATTACTGCCTGTATGACATTGAGGACTTCAACAATGCCAAATACTATCCTTCGCCTTCGGAACTTATTTCTACCGACCATTACTTGAAGGCTTACAAATATGGTTTGGGTAATGCATGGCCTGTCAGCCAGTTCGGACCGGCATTCTTTGTGTTCCGTCCGGAAGGTACTACCCTACAGGCTTTTGTAGACGATGCATCCACCACCAACCTTTATGGAGGAAGTGCCAGTCAGCCGCGTAAGAAAGTGCCGACAGAGTGGGTGGTAGACGGTATCGAAGTATTCGTGCAGGGAGCCGACGGCAACCAGAAGCGCCTTCTTCCCTCGGTAGATGCAGGCTATGTGGAACTTACCCGCGGAATGGGATATACCTTGTATCGCAACGTGGATAAAGAGGCTACGGAAGCACTTGCGGAGAATGAAGGAAAGCTGGTCTATAACTATTCGCTCGGTGTAGGAAATTCAACCGATGCCAGCGGAATAGATGCCGAGGCATCCTTGAAAAACGGGGCCAGAATTATTTTCCAGGATACAAACAATTCGACAGCTGACTTCCATCAGCGGAGCAAATCTTCTTTGAGAAACTAAACATGAAGCATTTTCGTATCGCTTGCTTTTTTCTTGTACTTGTGGCGGGAGGCAGGTCCTGGGGAAGTGTTCCCTCAGGGACCTCCTCTCCTCTTCGTACGGACTTTCAGGAAACCTTGTGGAGGTATGCGGCTTCTGCCGGAAGCAATCCTTCTTTTCTGTCGGGGATGGAGTGCGGACGCATCTCCTATCTTCAGGCGGAAGGCAGTTACGGAAGCGGGAAACTGGTGAATTATTATCAGTCGGACAGCCGGCTGGGCGGATTGGTCTCAACCGAATCCTACTGGCGGCTGAACTCGCGGCTGGTATTAGGAGGTGCCATGGCATACGGCACGGAAAAAGGCAAGCACATGTCGGGTTCGGCTTTTCTGCATCCGGAAGAGACACCTTTTGACATTGTGGAGATGGACGACTCGGGAGCCGGTACGAAACGGCATGAATGGTACATGCTCAAAGGAGAAGCAGGCTATCTCCTCACTCCTCGCCTTTCATGGGGAGGGCAACTGGAATACCGTACGGAAAACTACGCCAAGTTCAAGGACTTGCGGCATCAGAATTCCCTGATGAACCTGCATTTGTCGACGGGCTTCTCGTACGAACTCTTTTCCGGATGGCAGGTCGGACTTTCTTATGGGTATTTGCGCAACGTGGAAACGGTAGGCTTCGGAATCTATGGAACGACCGACCGTCAATACACTTCTCTCATCAGTTTTGGAGGTTTCTACGGGCGCAGTGAGGTGTTTGGTGAAAGTGGATATACCTCGAACACGACACCCTTGTTTACCCAAACGCATGAAGCAGCCTTTCAGGGACAGTATCATCGCGGAGACCTGCACTGGTTTCAGGAGGTATTCATCCGAAAGACTTCCGGACGCTTTGGAAGCGGTTCTTCAACTTCCATCACCTACTCTACTCATACAGGGAGTGAGGTGGGTTACCGTACAAAGCTTACCTGGCAACAGTCCCGACTTTTTCAGGCGATGGAACTGGGCATTGCGCTGAAATCACTGGAGAACAGGGAAAACTCATATAAGGAGAGTACGGACGGACTGGGCGTATCGCAGATTGTCTATTACGGTAGCAATGAAGTGATGAGCAGGGACCAGCTGCGTGCCTGGTTGGCGTATCAACTTCTTTCAGGAGGTAAAGAGAGCCGTTCAGACTGGTCGGCCGAAGTGCGGCTGGACTATCGTTCCCGCTCTGTGACGGCATCGCAATATCCGTTCTTCCGGAAGCAGAGTCTGCACGTCATAGGGCTATGGCTTCAGGGTGCCAGAAACTGGTATAAAGGCCGGCAGGTATGGACTGCTTCCGCCGGACTGGGCTTGCAGGGCGGATGGGGCTGTATGAAGGAAGACGGACAATATGTCAGTGTATCGGAGGACCAGCAACGTCCGGCAGAAAGAGCAGACTTACTGGTGCAAGAATACGATTATCAGACAGCTGTCCGGCTGGTGCCATATGCGGCCGTGGGGTATGAAAGAGAAATTACTCCTGCCTTGTCCGGTTATGTCCGGGGCGAGGTGACGTATGCCAGGGCTTTTACAACTACAATGGCAGGAAAGGATTTCGTGCAACCCGTCATCAAGGTAGGGGTAAAATTTTAAGAACTAATCATTTAATCGTTTTACAATGAGTAAAATAATAGAGTGTGAAAATATTACGCATTATTACGGAAACCGCTTGATTTACGAAAATCTCAGTTTCGACGTGGAGCAGGGAAAGGTATTGGGCCTGTTGGGAAAGAACGGCACTGGGAAAACCACCATCATTAATATCCTCAACGGTTACCTGAAGCCTCGTTCGGGCGTGTGCAGGCTGTTTGGTGAGGAGATGGAACACCTCTCTCCGCTTACCAAATCGAAGGTGGGACTGTTATTGGAAGGGCATGTGCAACATGCCTATTTTACGGTTTCGCAGATAGAGAAATTTTATTCGGCCTTCTTCCCGAAATGGAAGAAAGAGGCCTATTATGAATTGCTGAAAAAGTTGCAGGTACTTCCTTCACAGAAACTCTCTACCATGTCGTGCGGACAGCGTTCGCAGGTAGCGCTGGGACTTCTTTTTGCCCAGGACCCGGAACTGCTGATTCTGGATGATTTTTCCATGGGACTGGACCCGGGTTATCGTCGTCTGTTTGTAGAATATCTTCGGGAATATGCGTCGGCAGAGAACAAGACCGTCTTTCTCACTTCGCACATCATTCAGGACATGGAACTGCTGATAGATGATTGTATGATCATGGATTATGGTCGCTTGCTGTTGCATAAGCCGGTAAAGGAAATCATGCACCATTTCAAGCGATACCGTTTCACCCGTCCGGGAGATGGATTTAAGCTGGAAGCCGATGAAGACTTCTGGCATCCCTCCGCATTGGGTGATAAATGGGAAGTATATTCTTTTCTGCCAAAGGCCGAAGTCGAACAACGGTTGAAGGCGATGGGTGTCACGGAAATTACAGAAGAGAATCTTTCGCTGGAAGATGCATTTATTGGTTTAACAGGTAAATATTAATGTCATGAATTTATTCAGAGCCTTATTTTATAAAGAATGGATGAAAACCCGCCGCCTGATTGGGGTGATGTTGTTGCTGATGGCAGCAGCTGTGGGTTATACCTACATCGACCTTACCCATGAAATCCGTTTGAATGAAGCGGTCAATGTGTGGTATGGCTGTCTTTTTCAGGCACATCGGTTGCCCCGTGGATGATGTATCTGCTGCCACTGGCCGGAATTGCACTGGGAGTTGTGCAGTATGTGCCCGAGATGACGCAGAAACGGCTGAAGCTGACACTCCATCTTCCGGCAGGAGAAACACAGATTATGGCCTCCATGCTGTGGTATGGTTTCAGTATTGTCTTGTTGCTTTGTCTGCTGCTTTCGCTGGTCCTTTCAGCTGTGGTTTGCCTGTTCCTGCCTTCCGAAATTGTAGGAATGATGCTCCAGCAGTTGCTTCCCTGGATGGTGGCAGCAGTGGCAGGCTATGGCTTCACTGCGTGGATTTGTATCGAGCCCCAGTGGAAACAGCGGATGCTATGCATTGTGGTATCGGTGGGACTGCTGTCCATGCTGTTTGTTTCTTCCTATCCCGGGGCCTATTCACAGTTCGGGGCAGGAATCTGCTGGATACTGGCAGCTTCTTTTATCTTTCCTTTCTCATCCTGCATTCGGTTCAAGTATGGTGTACAATAAAAACAATGAACAATGAAATACAAATCTCTCATTTTTTCAATCATTCTGGTGTCTGTCACCCTGCTGGCTTCCTGGACGGTGCCGGCACTGGTACAGAAAATGACCGACGATTCGCACAGCTATCCGCTGATGTATTATAGTGCCCGGTTGAAGGAACTTTGCGTGATTGACTTTCGCGAGCATAAGAATTCATTTTATGATATTCATGGCAACGAGTACCCTCACGCGCAATACGATTCACTGCTTCCGCTGCTGAACTACCGCCAGTTGGCCATGGAAGGCCAGTTGCCCGATTCGCTGGAAGGACAGGCCATTGACGTGAAAATCCTGCGGAGCAAACAAGTGATGTTCCGTTTTCGTCCGGTCGATGTATTCTCTCCGCAACCCGTTATGGGGGTGTTGCTGGAAGCCATGCCTAAACGAGGCAATCTTACGTTTCCCGGCGATTACTTCCGAATGGATCATGAGCTGACTTTTGTCGATGCGCAGTCCAATTCGGTAAATCGGCAGAAGAGTGAAATCTTCACCAAAGAGCTTATCAAGAAAGGGTTCAACTTTCCGGTAAAAGCATATTGGGGAAACCCTACAGTGAGAAAGCCTTATGAGGAGGGCTATTTCTGTCTGGACAGCAAAGGAGCTCTCTTCCACCTGAAGATGGTGAACGGACGGCCTTTCGTGAAAGATACAGGTATCGGTTCGCAACTGGGCATCAGATGGTTTGTCATGAGTGAGACGAGCGACAAGCGTTTCTATGGCTATCTGTTTGGTGAGAAGGGTGAAATGGGCTTACTGGAAAGCACGGACGAAGGTGGTTATCGCTTCCTGCCGTTCGATATCCGTCCGGTAGACATCACGAAAGACGAAATCAGCATTCTGGGAAACCTGCTTTACTGGACCGTACGCGTATCGGATGCGGAAGGAATGGACTGCTACGGATTGGATGCCGTGACGCTTCAGTCGCTCTCTTTCTATCATCAGGACCGGAAGCGCGTTTTGTGGGATGAGCTTTCGGAATGGCTGTTCCCGTTCCGTTTGTCACCTTCGTCAGAAACGAGTTCCTTTGTAAATCTCTATGCGGGCAATCTTTCTTCAAAGGGATTGGCGGTGAGCTTCTTTTTAGCCATCCTGACTTTCTTTTTGTGTAGAAACAAGGTATCTTTGTACAGACGGATACTGATGGCGCTATGCGTGTGCGCTGCCGGCTTATCCGGGATAGTAGCACTGTTATTTCTTCTTTGGAATAAATATGAATAACTATAAACTCAATTGAAAAATGAAAAAACTGTTTTTTATCGTAGCTGCGGCCTGTCTGCTGACGGCTACCTCGTGTGTGAACAATAACAAAAAATCAGAGACCTCTCAGGAACAGCCTACTGCCGCTCTGTCGGTCAATGAGGCAAAATATGTGGAAGACATTCTGAAGGATGCAGAAAAGAATGTAGACAAGGAGGTGGTGCTGAAAGGATTCATCACGCATACCTGCAAGCATTCCGGACGCCGTTGCTTTGTGATGGGAAAAGACCAGAAGACTTCCGTACGTGTGGAGGCAAAAGGTAATATCGGCGGATTCAACCGTGAGTTGATTGGTTCAGAGGTCATCATCAAAGGGATTCTTCGCGAGAACCGTCTGACCAAGGAATACATTGACCAGGCGGAAGAAGAATTGAAGGAAAAGCAGGGAAAAGCAGAAGGCAACGGCGAAACCTGCGATGCGGAGATGAACAACATTCAGAGCATGCGTGAATGGATGAAGGCCAATAACAAAGACTATTATTCCATTTACTACATAGACGGCACGGAATATGAAGTGGCGGAATAAGAGTCTCTCCTACTGGTTTCGTGTGCTGCACCGTGACTTGGGCTACCTGATGGTAGGAGTCTGCCTGATTTATGCCGTGTCGGGCATCCTGCTGAACCACATGAATGGCAAGGATCCGGCTTTCCGTACCACGGAAGCGGCCGTTCAACTGGAGAAAGGCATGCAGGCCGAAGAACTCCTTGCGGCATGGAACCGACAGGAAGATTTGCCTCCTGTAAAGCGGGTGCTGTCTATTGATGAAAGCCATCATCGCCTGATGCTGGAAGGCGGCGTGGGTGTGTATGACGCAGCCAGCGGTTGTGTAGATTATGAAGTACACGAAAAACGTCCGGTGGTGTACTGGTTCAACCGGTTGCATTATAACCGCATTCAGGGATGGAACCTCATGGGCGACTTTTTCGCTGTCTCGCTGGTATTCTTTGCCGTTTCCGGATTGTTCATGGTCAAGGGAAAAAACGGACTGGCAGGACGCGGAAATGGTTGCTTTTGCGGGTATTCTGATTCCGCTGGGAGTACATCTGGCTGGCTGCCTGAACATGAAAGTCTATATGATAAAAATCGCCTGTCTCTTTACCAATGAGACAGGCGATTTTTATGTTTCAGCACCGTAAACCTTACGTTTCTGTACGCAGAACCCTAAGGCTTACGCTAGGAAAATATACGGTTCTGCATCGGGAAACATAAAAAGGTGAAAAAAAGGCTTGCAAATTATCTTTCTTTGCTTTTTTACATCATTCTATCAAGAAACCTGATTATTCTATGTTCCGTATGAATTTGGCCGGTACACCTCCTACTACGGTATTGGCAGGCACGTCTTTCGTTACGACGCTCCGGCTGCAATGATGGCATTGTCGCCAATGGTGACTCCCTGCAGAATGGTGCTGTTAGAGCCTACCATACGCGTTTTCCCAGCACGATGGGAGCCGGTGTCATAGCCGCACGCTTTTCCGGATTCATGTCGTGATTAAGTGTGGCGAAAACCACGTTGTGTCCAATCAGGCAACCGTCGCCCAGTGTCACTCCACCCTGGTCCTGGAAATGGCAGCAGGCATTGATAAACACATCTTTCCTATATGGATATTTTTCCCGAAATCCGTATAAAAAGGAGGAAATACCCGGAAAGTGTCGTCTACCGGCCGACCGAAAAGCCGGGACATCAGTGCCCGGATTTCTTCCATGGTGTGATACGATCCGTTCAGTTCGAATGTGATGCGGCGGGCTTCGTCACTCATGCGGTTCAGCAATTCCATGATCTCGGGTGTATCAAGCGGTTTCCGCATGGCTACGTGAGCCAAAAAATCATTAAGTTCCATGTGCTATGTTTTCAATACTTCGGTAAATTTTTACCGAAAGATTAAAAGTTAAACAATAGAACCGGCAAAAGCTGGTTCGGAAACACTAAAGAGGTCATTGAAATGTTGTCAAAAACGAATGGTTTAAGCATGAAGAAAT